>ODAJ014753661.1_pt1 | contig 51214 bp, 70 predicted proteins | sample 1539241 | NCBI WGS metagenome assembly ODAJ01 (sample SAMN02144231, study PRJEB22623) | gut metagenome | biome: sheep rumen | host: Ovis aries | place: New Zealand | reverse complement strand
GTCTGAGTGGGGTGGGGTATAGGTTACGCTTTTTTACCCCTAAATTACGTTCCTTATCCCCATAGGGTTACGCTTTTTTACCCCTAAACTTGATATATATCTTTATTTATTATATAGTATTGATAAATTTTCTTTTATATGATTATAAGAATATATAATTACCTGCGCCCTCCATTGACTCGCAACCCCCGTAAATACTGGCTTTCTGCCGTTTCGGTGGGGTCTTTCTCCGTAGCCTTCGGTGGCATTCTCCGTAACCTTGGGGCTGTTCCTGGTAACGGTGGGGTGCATTTCCGGCCACTCTCTTCGTTAGGGGTCATTTTTCGTAACTCTCTTCCCTTTGTTCTCTATGTTGCGATACCATCGCGACTATTCCGTAAGGGGTCATTTTCCGTAACTCTCCCCCGTCCGTGCATGTGGCTATGCCATAGCCACCAGTCATTTAAGGGGTAAATCTTCGTAACTATGGCAAAGAAAACTGATAAGATGCAGCAGCTCATCAAGTCTGACAATAGCATCATCCGCGAACTCCGCGACCAAAAATGGATCTACAATCCAAAAGTCTATGCTCAGGTGGCAGGCGACTTCTCCCTCATGCACCAGCGCGTCCTCATGGGTGTACTCGAAAAGTTGCAGGACCGCATCGCCTATTCTGCCTCCGAACACCAAAAGAACCAGCAACTCTGGCTGCCGCTCTTTGCACCAGAGGAAATGAATACCTCCGTTGACTTCGAGATCGAGGCTCGTGACCTGGGTGTTACTCCTGGCCACTATCCCGAACTGGCTCAGGCACTCGGCGACCTCGTAAGCATGAAGATAGGCTACCCGAAGAAAAAGGGCAATAAGACCGTCTATGTCTTCGCATCGCTCTTCTCTCGCATCGAAATGCCTACCTCTGATAATGGCTGGCGCACCGGCAAAATCCGTGTCAAGATGGATAAGGAGAATGTCAACGATTTCCTCTCTATGGATCGTGGCTATACCGACCATATCGCCCGCATAGCCCAGTTCTCTAAGAAACAGCGCACACCGCGCATCTATATCTATCTCTCCACCTTCAAGTACAAAGGACGTAACGAGGTGGAGTACCCCGAACTCTGCGAATTTCTCGGCATCGACGATGCTACTTATGTCGCCACTCATAAGGCCGATAAACCCGATGTCAAACCTACCGACAATCCTTTCCACAAGTTCTCAAAGGTCAAGAAACTCATCCTCGACCCCTCTAAGGCCGAAATGGATGCGTTCTCTGCTGACCGCAAAATCGACTTCTCTTTCACCTATGAACCGCTCTATAAGGATGGACGCAAAAAGGGCAACCCTACCCATATCGAGTTTGTCATTGTCCCTGGTGCCCTCGGCATCGAACGCGAACAGGAGCGCAAGCGCCACAACCAGATACAGGCGCTCATCAATGCCCTCACCCGTCAGTGGTCCGACCTCCATGCCTACGACCTCCTCGAAGTCGCTAAGGATGTTGCTGACGATTGGCTCGACGACTTCTGCAACTATGCCTATGATGATGTGCGCCGTCAGGTGGAGAAGACACAACCCGACCATGTAGCCGAATACGTCCTTACCCTCCTGCAGACGTGGGTTAAGAATAAGACCAACGAGGCTCGCCGTTTGGAGGTAGAGCGCAAACGTCAGTACGACCTCTTCGTCCAGCAGCAGGCAGAAAGTCGGTGGCGTTCGCTGATGCAGGAACTCAGCGCACAGACCCCTCTCCGCGCTCGTCAGATCAACATCGAGCGCTACGACGAAGAAACTCACTCCCTCACCGTCGCCCTCGCCGGCAAGGAAATCTTCGACCAGATAGAACCTACCACCGACGACCAGGGCAACACCATCGCCAAAGGCATCTATCAGGACTTCTGGTTTTCTCTTGTGCGCAAATACTTCCCCCGCTCTAAAATCCAGTACCACCTGCCCTGAAGTTACGCTTTTTTACCCCTTTGTTTGGCATGTCGCTATGCCATAGCGACCATGGACCCCTCCACTACTCCCCGCCGTTCTCGGTGGGGCTTTTCGTTCTATGCCCCGCGCTTTAGCCCAGTGTCTCGCTTCGTCTCTTGCTCGGTAATTCCATCGCCGTTCCCTTCTTTGTCCCCATGTTCTCGCCCATTCTCCCTACCTTTGCCTCAGTAATCAAAGCAATTATAGCCATGTCAAAAAAATCACTCTTCCCCCGTTTCGTGTGCTGCTACATGATAGCAGCCCTCTGTGCCTTCTCCGTGCTCTCATGCACCACCTCCCGCACCGCTACCTCTACTGTCACCCATAGTGAAGGTGACAGCCTCCGTGCCCTCTCAGCTCAGTATGCTGCCGTCTCACAGCAGCTCTCCCGCTACGACTCTCTCTTCTCCCAGATGCAGGCTCGCATCACCGCCCAGCAGTCCACACAGGAACAGTCCACTGAGCGCATCCAGGAGTCCGTCACTACCTACCTCGACTCCCTTGGCCATGAGGTACGTCAGGAAAACCGCACCATCGACCGCAACCTGTCCCGCCAGACAGAACTCCGCTACGAGCAACAGATCTCTGCTCTCCAACAGCAGCTGTCTCGCGAGACCTCTCGCACCGACTCCCTCTCCGAAGCTCTTTATATGCTCCAACAGGTCAACTGGCTCGACTCCCTCAATCAGCAGTCATACAAAGAACCAGTGCCCTCCCGCATTCAGTCGTGGTGGGATGGCTTAGCCCTCCATCTGGGTTACATCGCCCTCTTTGGCATCCTCGGTGTCCTCATCTTCCTCGTCGCCCGCTACTTCCTATGCAAATAACAGAAGCCCAGCCGTTCTCGGCTGGGCCTCTCGTTTGTTTCGTCCATTGTTCGGCGATTGCATCACCGCCCTATATCATCCCTGCCTCTTTCAGGTACTGCTTACACCTAAACCCTTTCCTCGGTTCAAAGTCTTCAAACGAGTGTGCCACAAAGTGCGCCTTCTTATTTACCCATCCCGCCATGTCCTTTTGCCATTGTGGTATGTGGTGGTTGGGGTTCATCGGGTCACGGTAGGGTTGTGCATGGGGATAGACATACCTCCCCTGATGATTGGTCCGCGTCTCTTGCGTTCTGTGCCACCAATACACTATCCGCTCGTAACACTCCTTGAAGTCATCCGTCAGCATTGTATAGAGGAAATACTGTCCCGTGAAGCCATACTTGTTGATGAGTGCCATAGCCCGCTCACACTCCGCTATTTGTCCGTGCGTGTCACATCCAAAGCGGATTCTGTTGTTATCAAGCCATTTCACCCTCGCCAGCAGCTGTGCCACCTCGTCAGTCACCAGTCGCGCATCGAGAGCCTGGTTAAAGTCCACCCTGTACCCTCTCTCAATGATCTTCTCCAGCTGCTCCATGCAGTAGTCGCCTGCCGCTAAGATGTTGTTATCCATCAGCACCAACTTCCGCCTGCCCTCAATGGCTATCTCATCTACATCCATATACGGACGTATGGCACCCTCTTTCCTGGGCACCACACACCACTTACACCTGTTCGGGCATCCTCTCGTCAGAAACCCGTAGGCAGTATCTTTCGGTACGTTTGGATAGATCGAGTAGTCCGGCTGCAGACGGTCTATCTCCTCCGGCAACTGGCTCGTCGGGTCATAGCCCGTCCCGCCTTTCACTATCTCGTCGGCATTATATATATAGGTATCGTCAGGCGAAAAGTTAAACACCTTCGACATATACACGATGTCATAATGCTTCATGGGAGTGGCCCATTCAATTTGCCCCCCCTATTTCTCCAGTACCTCGCAATCTTAGCGAGTGCGAGGTTGGGGTATATTGTTGCACCCCATTTCTTTTTCTTGGCGTGTCCGTCCACGTCCACCAGTCCTATCAGCATGTCTCAATTTTTGTTTCGTTTATTGTCAGGCGATTTTGTCGCCGTCCTCATTTCTTCCTTAGCATGTCCGCCAGCCGTGCCTGTTGCTCTTTCGTCACAACCATTTCCGCTGCCTGCTGCTTCATATACTCCTGCATCTGCTTCGTTGTGCGTTCCTCCCATGCCTTGTGCATCTTTTTAAAGTGGCAGAAAGCCTTATTGACCCACTTCGTGCGCTTATAGCCATGCTTCATGCCCAGATAGCTGCTCATGGTAATCTTCACGTCGTTGGCATTCTTACCACCTCCCAGTTCCACCTTTGGCTCCATGTCGCGGATGGTCATCTTTCTATATGCCTTCTTCAACTTCCTCGGCAATCGCACCTTTTTAAAGAACATTCTCTTAATCCTCTTCTTATCCGCTTTACTGAAGTAGTGCTTCACATTGATGCTCATGCTAAAAGGCTCCTTGGGCACCTCCACTTTCGGCGCTACCATTTCCGGCTCTATAAAGACGGAAGGAGTCACCTTGACGTTATGCAGCTCTATCACGTTCGACATCGGCACCGGCTGCCCAGGCACAATAGGGTGGTCTATCGACGGCTTAATCAGATACACCTTCGTCGTATCAAATGCCGGCACGTCTGCTAAATCATACGTCAGCATTCCTGGCTTCAATTTCTCATCCATACCTCAATCCTTTCTTTGTTCATTGTCTGTTGCGATTGCATCGCAACCACCGAGTATCGCCTCCAGTTCCTTTTTCGTCACTTCACGTACAAAGATGCCCGCTATCTCCGTATAGCGATAAGTGTTCCCATTCTCCGCAACACGGATGTTCCACTCTGGACAGCAGCCAGGCTTCGATGGCGGATATTTCAGTATCTCTGTTATGGTGACGACGTTACTAAAGATGTCAACTACCTTTTGCCCTACTTCAAAGAGAAATGGTTTCTCGCTTCTATGTTCAAAGTCCTCTTCTTTGTTCCATTTATCCCTTGCGATGACAGCACTTCCATCTGTCCTCATGTTGATAGAATATTCCAGCATATCTTTATGAATTTATGAATTACTTTCTTTTATGTCGTCTGCTATTCCTCTCATCTTATATGCCTGAGCTATCATTCTTCGCTCCTCGTCATTGCTGGTGTCGAATGTGATCTGCTTAAACCGAGGAAATTTCTCAAATATGATGCCCGCACCATCCAACGCCTCAGATACTGCATCACGTATCAGTTCCTGAAGACAGTTTATCTTTATGATCTCGCCAACCTCCGGCTCAATGCGCATGGTGGTGTCTTGTATGTTTTTGGCTATGATTACTTTCATTTCTTTTCAAATAAATTATTCAACTTCCATTCAAAATCCTTATCACTCCTGATCACATGGTCAAAGGGCGTTTCTATCTGCTCGATGGCAGCAATATGTATCAGACATGCCAACACTTTAAAAGCATAATCACATGTAGTCTGGCTCTGTGTGTAGTATGCTTGGGCACGTACCTCCAGTAGGTACTCCACAAAAATTGGCTTTGTACTTGATACCACTACTTCATGGAGAAAGAGCGAATATTCCGGCTTATACTTATAGCCCCACGCCTTATATATGGATGCCAGTTCATCAGGAGTTTTCTTTGCCAACTTCATCTGTGCGATGAGCGCCTTTTTCTCTTCTTTAGTCATACACCCTCCTCCTTCAATAGTTCGTGCCCGTCATACCCGCACCACGTACAGATACCCAGAGCCACATTCGGTGCCCAGTTCTCTTTCCCGCATTTCGGACAGCGCATCAGCAACACTTCTCCCGTGTCCTGTGCCACCTCCACACCAGGCGCTAAAATCTTCGTCTTACTCATACTTTATTGAATAGTTTTATCGTCTTTTCCCCTGAGTATTTCTTTCATTACAGCCCAATAGGTATTCTGTTCCCATTTGGTAGCAGGACGGGCACGACCGTCAGCACGAGTCACAGCCTTACGCTTCACTATGTCTATACCGTTAAAGGAATTGATCTGTCGGTTGTTGGTGGGAACCAAACCGAGAGACATAAACACACAGTCAGAGCCAACGATTCTCATCAGAGTACCTGGCTTATAAATCCTTTTGTAATTTCTATTTTTCATTATTTGATGAATTTATGAATTATTGTCTTTCCCAATATGCGAACATCACCATATCAGAGCAATCTCCTAAGTCCAGAATGTCCTTTTGTGCAACAATAGTTAGATGATGTGGTCCTGATATGATATAAGTCTTATTTATGTCTGCAAACTCATCACGGAATTGCCCTACCGTTATGCCCTTTCTGGGCGCTCTGTGACGCTGATATCCTTTGTCTTTCAGATATTGTGTGTAGATGCTGGGAAAATTCCATCTTACCAGTCCTCTTTCGGCGCACCAATTTATAGCATCGAAAAAAGCCTTGTGCCATGTAACACCAAAGAAGTAAGTGTAGGCTCGTACTACACAGTCGTAAGCGTTTGTAAGCCCTTTTGGATTGGGGTTATAGTAAGCAAATCCGTTCATATCCTTTGTTTATTGTATGTCGCGATTCTATTGCGACTCCTTATTCAGTATCTCCTCTATGGATTTCTCGCCAACCACACCCACATAGATGCCAGCGGTAATGGTGCCGGTATCATCATCCAGATTGTCGTATCTCAGTTCTATCAACTCCGTTTTTTCAAGAGTCTCTAAAAGTTTCTGACGTGCCTCCATTTCAAGATGGTATTTCCTACGGTTCGTTTCCATTTCGTTATAGCCTTTTAGAAACGATGCCTTGTATCTATAAGTATGCTCAATGCGCTCCATGCGCACATTATGGGCTACCATGAGCACTTTGTCATAGGAAAACGGGTCGTTAATCTGACGCATGTGTTTCAGCAGGTCGTTATTCTTCTCTGTCAGTTTTGCGTTCTGCTCCACCAGAACCTTGCTACCCTCACGCATCACCTCCATTTGCTCCTTCATCACTTCATTCTGCTTCCTGAATAAGATGTTAGAGGTTATCACCAGCATATACAGCAGATTGAGCCATCCATGAAATGTGTCACCCTTTATAAAGAAGTAAAAGGAGAAAAACGCCAGCCCGCCTAATAGCAGTCCGTTAAATAACCAAAAGCAAAATCTCTTCATATCCTTATATCATTTTATTCATACTAACCACGTACTCCTCCTGTCCTTCAGGATTCTCGTCGTAAATCTCAAACCCTAATTTTCTATACCAGGGTATGAGGAAAGTTCCCTTAGCGGCACCGAGGTAAACCTGTTCACATCCTTGCTTCTTTGCCAGTTCCTCTACCATCTTCATTAGCTTGGTCCCCATGCCTTTTTGACGTTCCTCTTCCAGAACTATCAGTGAACAAATACCACCGGCATCAGGACGTTCATTCTCAATTCTCAGAACCACAGAACCCTTACCACCATTGACAATGATGGTAAACGACTTACCCCACCACCAAAGGTTTTCGTGGATAATTACTTCACTCTGCTTTCTCTCCCATATAGAACCCCTATGGAAAAAAGAGTGCGCTACGCGCTTCTCATCCTTGCTCATCGGACTGCGATGCTTCTCTTCTTCCGTTATCGCTTCCTCCGCAGCCTGGTTAATCTTACTCAGTCTTTTAAAATCTACCATATCTCTGTTTCGTTTATTGTATGTTGCTATGCCATAGCAACCAGTTATTTCACTTCTCTAATCAGTGTCAGCCGCTCCGTAAAGTACGCCTCACACCTAATCAACTTACCATTTTTATCCCGTTCGTGGTTACGGTATCTTATCTCCGTGCCGTCGAGGAACAGCTGACAGTTACGCTTCGACGACATAAACAGTCGCCATTCCGCTTCCAGATACACCCACTCTTCACCCTTGGGCTTAGAGTCGGTCATCAGTCGCTTCATCAACTTCTGCCCCATGTCACGGGCACCCTGGTAGTAGGAGGCATACATGGCCAGTCGTTGCACACTGATTTTTACCTCGTGCTCAACGGCAAACATTCTCGCCCGCTCATCCTGCCTACGTTCCAGGATCTCCCGCGCCTGCTCGATGATTTTATCCTCTTGCTTCGTGTTCATCCCTTAAAAACTCCCCAAAGAGTTATATCCTTCAGGCAGACTATCAATGATGGCATCCATTTCATCTTTGAGTATAGCCTTCTTCTCCTCGTCATTCTCACAGATAGCCTTGGTCATGTTACATAGCACCTCTGTCATTTTCGAGTTGATGGCAACCAAACGGTCTATTGGACTGATCACGCCCAGGTGACGAGGTGCCCACACTACGGTCATCTGGTCATCTTTTTTGTCGTCATTCACGCCAAAACCGCGCATCAGGAAATAGTCTATGAGTAACATCTGCTCATCAAAATTATGCTCCGCAGGTGTTCCTTTCAAATCCAGAGTCACTTGGGTAAAACCAATCTCGGCGGTTTCTTCCACCTTCTTCAGTAATTTCTTTACCCACTCTTGTTGCTCAATAGCCTGGCAGGTCTTCTCCTGCACTTCTTTTAATGTAAATTGTACCATAACTTAATGAATTTATGAATTGATGATTTGTTAGAAAAATAAGTCTATCATTTTCTGGCTCATGTAGTAGGGAGGCTTATGCTTGTGCGCCTTGTTATATTCACGAGCCTTTGCTATATGCTCCTCAGTATGTTTGCTATCAATGATACAGAAGTCATCATGCGACTTCCAGGCCATAGAGTATTCAATGTTTTCATCTTTATCCAGAACATAGACGGAAAGATCTCTGTAATTGCGACATTCACGCCCAGTAATATGACCATAGAGCGTAGCATAGTCACCTTCCACGATACACATTTTCCCAGTCTCTTTGTGACGTATCAGATAACCAGGCATAAAGCGCACGAAGTTCGCATTATACTCCAGCATCTTATTGATGGCTGGAATAAAGTATTGCTCCCATTGCTCATCGGTATATACGTGCTTCTCTATATACAGTCGCGCATCATCCAACATCTGCTCAGAACTCTTGATGTCGTTGCCGTCGTGAGTCATTTCATAAGTAAGATATTCCACCTCGTCGCCACCCATGGCCATGCGTTTCTGCATCGCACAGATGTTTCCGTGCCACAGCTCCATCGTGCGCTCAAACATTTCCACCGTCTCAGGATTGATTGGTCTCGCTTTCAACTGTTCGAGTGTTATGGCGTTCTTTTCCTGGGATTTCTCCTTTTTCTTTTCCATCAGTTCCTGTGCTAAACCGATGATATAATTACACGTCCCCGTCAGCTCTTCTAAATTCTCAAAATGGAGTTTAATACTGTTAGGCTCTCGCATGTTGATGCACTTCAACTCCATAAAGAAGCTGTCACCATTCGCTTCACTTACGGTGCAACAAATTTCCGCTCTTTTAAATACCTTTTCCATCTAATGAGTAGTATATGTCATGTTATCACTCTTCACGCTCACGCTCACCAGTCTCAGCCGATTGTCACCGTCACTCAGGTTCGCATTCAGCCAATCCTGAAAACTCTCTTTCAGGAACTCTGCAGCATCGTTAGCAGGGTAGTGGTCGCACCAAGGGTACGTCAGCTCCACCTCTATCTTCATCATCTTAGGCATTTTGCTCGCATCTTTTATATGTCGGTAGAAACCGTCAAACCGATGTGGGTCTTTCCGCATATCTGCTTCAATACAACTATTGTCAAAGTCTAACAGTTTTTTTGCATTTCTCGCCCATTCCTTCCTCAGATACTCCGGCACTTGTATCACCCTGCCAGGAATACTGCCCAAGGCAGACGGACCGGCACATCCATCGATGCCGGCGCTCAGGTAAGAAAAACCAGTAGGTATTTCCCATAGTTTTCCCCATAAACCTTCACGCCCGAAGAAAGGCTTTTTATCACCAGGCTTCGCCGGTCGCCACCAGTCCTCTTCCTTATAGGTGATATCCTTTGCTGTCTTACCCAACTTCTCTGGATGCGCCTCCAAATCCTTGAACCGCTCCTTCAGATAGGTAATCTGCTTCTGTATCTCTTCTTTCGTGGGTTCCGCTATATGCAGCCCAGGTCTCTTCATAATGCAGAAGTCTTCCACCGTCAGTTTCTCCACTGCTGGTTTCAGCTTCTCATACTCCTCTACTGTCAGTCCCCTAACGGGACCGAAACCGCTTTCCTGGCATTCCAGCCTCCATATCACCGACTCCACCCACCACTGGTGGCAATACATGTACTCTTCTTTCATCTTTCAATTATTTAATGTTTCGTCCATTGTCAGACGATGGTATCGTCTTATTCCTCGAAGTCCAGCGTCATCCACCGCCCCGCTTCTTTTATTCTCTTCTCGGCCACGGCAAAATACTTCGGGTCTTTCTCTATCCCTATGTACCTCCGTTTCTCCATGATGGCAGCAACACATGTCGTACCGCTGCCCATCGTATTGTCTAAAATTACCCCCCCCGAATTGGTATAAGTCCTAATCAGATAGCGAAGCAGATCCACGGGCTTCTGTGTTGGATGATACACCGTCGTCTCGTGCTCCTTTTGAATGTAGATAATCGACTGGGGAAATTTCTCGTTCGGTCGGGTAGGGGCTACCTTCCTGATCTGCTTATCGTAGTCATACGTTCTGCCCGTCTTGAACTTCCCATAGCAGCTGTTCGTCCTCGGATGCTCACATCGCCCTTGCGAGTGGTTCGGCTCACCAATGCCCATCTGAGGGTTATACACTGGCAGCTGCTTATAGAACACACAGATGTCCTCATGGCAGCGCATCGGCATTCTATTCGCATTCAGGAACCCCGTTCCGCGTCCTTTGTACCATATTAGGTTATATCTCCACAACTTCCTGTTGCTCTGCATCAGGTCGCTGGTAAACATTCCCTGCCCAAAGAGCACAATCACACCCCTCGGCTTAATGATACGCTCATAGTGCGCCCAAAGAGGCTCAAACGGTATCATCATGTCCCATTGCGCATTCGGGTTATCCTTATGCAACACCTGGTAGGGCAAATCGCAGATGACAGCATCCACGCTCTCATCCGTTATCCCTGCCATCAGTTCCAGGCAGTCACCCTCATAGATATGGTTCACTTCTAACATGCCTTCCTTCTCTTATTCTTGTTCCATTCCTCCCGTGCTGCCGTCGCCAGCTGCCGGTATCTGTTCAGATGGATGTTGCTCACCGTCGAAACCGTTACCAGGTCCCTCATATAGAGTTTCCCTGCCATTTCCGTCAGTCTCACCAGTCGCTGCATCCTCGTCTCGTTATTACTCATCCTTTTTGTCCTGTATGTGGTTATGTCATAACCACCCGTCAAATTCCAATTCATACTGGAGGAACTTCTCAGCGTACCATTTTTTGTAGGCTTTTCCGCTGATCCACCAGTCAAAGATGTTCTCGGCTATTTCCTGCTCTTGCTCATCAGTCAAGCCGTCAGGCGATGAGCAATCTGAAAACCCGCTTTCCAGTGGTTCGGGTCTGGGTGTTGAATGTACCCGTTGTCGTCGATCGTTTTCCCAGCATATCGGCTTCCAGTCTTTCCCAATACCGTACCACAGGGTTGCTTGTGGTAAGCGTTCTTTGCAATACCCCCCCCGAACGGATTTCTCGGATAGCCTTTACCCAGTTTCTTCTTACATGTGGCCAACGCTCGTTCTCTATCAACTTCTGTCTCGGTGGCGACATCGGACAGCAGATGCAACCTATACGGTAAAAACCCTGGTCGTAGAGTTCGCAGTGTGGCACCTGTGCCACCTTATTCAGAAACTCCCACACATCCCGCTCAGTCCAGTGGATGATGGGCGATATCAGAAGGGTCTCTTTGCCGCTGATGCAACCGATGGTTTTCTCTTCTTTGGCATTGGTGATATTCACCTCGCCCCTCTTTCGTGTGCTCGGCGATTTCGCCGCCGAGAGTTTTTTCTTCCTGAATTTCTCAAAGGCTTTCAGATCGCCGCTGAAGGAATAGTTGCTAATCTCTACCTCGTTACGTTTGGCTCGATTTCGACTTTCCTGATGTCTGATGCCAATGAGCGTCACCTTACCGGCTCCGGCCTTCTCCTTGAACTCCTCACAGCACCACCTTACTTTCTTGGTGGGTAGCAGCTGCTTCCTGAGTGCTACATGGTAAATGCTGTCTTTGGGCTTAATAAGTTCTACCTCTGGGTACGACCGCTTTACAAAGCGGATCACCTCTGGCGGGTCCACAGAAGTGAGGTTCATGTGTCCCTCGAATTGTACGCCAGCCAACTGTGCGATATGAAAGAGCGCCTGACTGTCTTTGCCTCCGCTGAAAGCAAGGTAATACCCCCCCCTCGTATCGTAGGCCAGTGCCAACTTCTCTGCCTTACGCAGCAGATGGATGGAGTATTCCATCTTCCTGCGTAGCCGATTGCTGGCTCTTCCATACGCTTCTTTTAATGTAATATTAAGCTGCATTTTTATATTGATTTTTTCTTATTTTCACATTTTTGTCAAATTAAGCAGTTTTCAACCGCCTTATTTTGTCACATATAACTCCCGCTCCTCTTCGTCGCAGTGGTCAACGAATGTCGGTTCATCGTCTTTTGCCCTTTGCGGACAGAATGCCGTCGCCTGCTGAAAGCGCTCACAGCTCTGCTTCAACAGGCAGCGCTCCCCATGACAGAGTAACATCAAATGTTTTTCCATAGCTCTCAATGTTTCGTTTGTTGCAAGGCGGTTGCATCGCCGTCCTCAGTTAAACCACTTAATCACCGTCTCGCCCTTATAGCCCTTCACCCACACAAACCAGGCATAGGCCGTAGCGCTCCCGCTGATCTTATCAAACTCACCATTCATGGCACATAGCAGTCTCGACGAACTCACCCACACCCTTGCAGGTGGCTGGGTCCTAAAAAGGTGCTTTCTCTGCTTCCCCTCCAAAAAGGTTAGCTTCAAAAACATACACACCTTTTTCCCGTCTGGGATAATCTGTAGCGCCTTCTCCACAAACTCCTGAGCATAGGCGTATGGCGGATTGGTGACGATATTCCCGTTCCATTCCTGGTTGTCGATGGCCAGGAAGTCGGCCACCTCGCCATAGCCTCTGTCGATGATGTCTCGCGAAGTGACGTTTTGCCCCCCCCTAATAAGCACTTCCGAGATATGTCCCTCGCCACATGCCGGTTCCAAGATGGGACCGTCAAACTGCTCCAACTTCAGCAGCCATTCCGTCGCTTTGGGTTCGGTGGCATAATAGTCACCCCACGCACGTTCATGGTCCGTGTGGTTACTCGCCCCCAATGTCTTGAACACCGAGGCCCTGCCACCTACCCAGTCTTTATTCTCGCTCATCACATCAACAGGTTTTTCTCTCTAAGAATGGCTTTCACTCTCGCAGGCTTCACCTTGGCAAGGCTCGCGATGTTCTCTACTTTCCAGCCCTCCTTATGCAGAGAGATAATCTGGTTCTCAATAGTCTTATTCATATTATAGGTATTATAGGGTTTATCCGAAGTTCAGTATCGTACTACGACGATTCTTCTCCCATTCCTCGTGATACATGTTCCAGATGTCACGGTAATGGTTGATGTCATTCATCAGCTTACCACGCATCGGCTTCGTCACGTTCTTTTGCTCCATGAGTGCCGCCTTGTGGTTCTCATCATTCAGCATCTGACGCAGACACTTACCCACGATGGTACGGGTGCCATAACCGCCGAAGCCTAAGTTGTTTTCAGGATTGATAATAGTGTCACCTCCTGCCGAATACCAGATGTTATCCTCTATGGTATAGAACTTTACCGTGTCCTCATTGATTACCATCAGCACGTCTGGTGCATCCTGATAGATAGCAGCACACAGTGCAACACCTTTCCACGACTCTAACTTCACAAAGAGCATGTTCTCCAGCAGACCCTGGTCACGCAGCAACTCTATCAACTGCTCATTGTCGCCACCGTCATTGCCACGCTCGTCAAAGTGCAACTTCAACTGTCTTCCGTCTTTGCCGCCATACAACCAGGTCAGATAACCATGCAGTATCTTCTCATTCCATGTAGGCAACAGTGCCTTGACCTCTTCCGGCTCTGCTTTGTCAAAGACCATCTTTGTCAGGTCAAATTCCACACACTCGGCCCAGTCTTTCATGTATGGCCATGGATCCAGACGCACCGATGCACTGTCTCCGCCTAACAGGTCACTCGTTGACTCACCAAATTCCTTGCGGAAACGGTCATACACCTCACCGATGATAGTGGAGAATACAGGACCTAACAAGTCAAACCGTGCCTCGAAGGTGTCTATGCGCTCTGCCAACGTAGGCATCTTTACCTCAGTAGCTTCTATCACACCACCCTCAGCATCCTGTTCCTCCTGAGCCTTCAGGAACGATGCCAACATGTTCTGCCGGCGCTTCAAGTCCTCCTCCGCCATCATCATGCGTATCTTATCCGATGTCTGACGGTCGGGCTTCTGTCCAGGCTTCAATTCATCCAACTTACTCTGGTAGAACTGCTCCTGCGTAATGGCTTTCACTTGGTACTGTTTTGCCAGTGCCGAAAAATTCTTCAGCGATTTGTTCTGCTGATAATACTCCACAACCGCACAAAGGTACTCGTGGAATTTCTTTAGTCTCTGATCATTCATATATAAGTTTTCTAAGGTAAAGTCGTTATTCTGTCCCGTATGCTGCGGTATCACAGCAGCCTCTCCGCGTTTCATTGCTGGGGTCTCTCGGCTGCTCTTCACCGTATGCAGTGGCTCTGCCGCTGCTTCCTCGTTCTCACTGTTCCAAGCGGTTCCCCCGCTGGTAGCTGTCGCCTTGCTCGCTACCTCTCCCGTCGGTTCTCCGGCGGGTTTCTCCTCTCGTTGCTGTTCCTCGTAGCGTTTCGATGCTTCCAGCGCTTGTTGCTCCCAGTCGCGTAGATCCTGCTCCTCCTTCTCAGCAAGAGCCACCTGAGCCTTCTGCAACTGATCCTGCCATTGCGTCGTAGGTTTCGCTTTGGTCTCAGCCTCGGTGTTCTCTATGCGGTCACTCCATCCAAAGGGCGCACCCTCCAAATGGAACTCTTTGACCATTCTCCTGGCGATGCACGGATTTACTCCACTGTTGGCCACGGGTATCGTTCGCCCGTCAGGGTGCTTCCACACATGGTGCTTGTTAGTCCTGTCGAGCACAAAGCCGTTCTTCTTCAACAGCCGCTCCCAGTCCTTTTTCTTGATGTCATGTAGTCCTCCCATATCGCTATTGATAGTTATAGTGTAATCTTTACTTCTACGTTATCTACCTTCAGTGTCACGTCACCCTTCCAGCCACGTCTCTGCACTTCGTCTATCAGCTCCTTATCCGTAAACTCCGAGAGGGTAGGGGCAACAGCCGTTTTCCCAGGCTGCACAGCCCCATGTCCGAACCCGCCGATAAAATCCTCAATGTCTCTCTCTACAGCGTTTGCTATGTCCTCGGCTTCTGGCGCATTCGCCACGTCTTCGTCATCCTTGCTGGTCTTTTGTTCCGTAGGCAGTGGCTCTGTCGCTGCTCCTGCTGGTTCCCCAGCGGTTCCGCTCTTACGCCCTCTCATGTCTTCTCTCGGCTCAAAGGTGGCAGCATCCTTTTCATCACACCAGTAGAACCCTCCAGCCATGCGCTTCTTATCAATAGCTCTGGTGATGTTCCTGATGCCCAGCCCGTTCTCTGCAGCACCCATGGAGTCCCATACCCTGACCACCTTCAACGTAGAGGGGTCGATTTGAGCCACCTTGCGCTTGGCTCGGTTCTTACTTCTTCCTAACGTGTCTCGCTCACCCTGATAGGGTATCTTCGGTGTCACCCGTGTTTGTTTCCTTTGTTCCATATCTGGCGTATTTTGTTCTGATTTTAACACTTTTCGCTCCAATTTCGGCTTTTTCTGTTCCAATTTTAACGCTTTCCGTTCTTTCTGCTCCTTTTCCGCAGGCAGAGGCATCGTCTCTGCATCTTTCAGCAGCGCACCATAGTCGAACCTCGGCATGGGGCATTCTTGTGGTTGCTCTTGATGGGCAAAGGTCAGCACATGCACCATCACGCTCGCCGCCCGTACTTTATCCTCGGCATAGATAGGCCCGCGTTTTGCCAGGGCCTCTCTCAGCACTGCCAGCGTCACCTCCTTACAAGGTATGGAAAAGTCCAACTTCTTCCACACCTGTATAAAGGCATTCCGCGTCTTGATGTAGAGCGTCTGCCGTTCCTTTAGTTTTCCCCATTGTTCGTATGCTTCTTTGAGTGTCATCTTCGTTTTGTACCCGCGCTTCAGCGCTGGGCCTTGTTTTGTTTATTGCAAGGCGATTGCATCGCCGTTCCTATCCGTTTCTCCTGTACCCTAACGCCCGCATCATGGCAGCCGTCTCTTTAATACCTGGCACACCGGCAAACTCTGTCGTTGATGCTATCACTTTGACTTTTTTCAGAGAGTACCGCGTACAACAGTATTCTGTCTTCGTCAGGTGGGGTACGTCAGCCAGACAGGTAGGCAGCGCCATCATGTTTATGTCTTGCTTATGGTCACGGTAAATGGCCTTTGTTTTACGAAGCATCCCCTCCGGCACCTCCATCGTTACACACACATCCGTATCGACATTGCCGCTCAGGTAGTGGATGGCCTCTTTCGGATCATCCGTTGTAAAACAAAAACCACGACTCTCTGAACGAAAGCCTCTGTGCTTGCTCTCATTCACCAGCAGCTGTCCGGCTTGCAACCGTCGCCACTCTTCATTACTCATAAATCGGTGTACTACCATCTGTCTTCCGTTCTCTGTGCTGCTATGTCATGGCAGCCCTTTGTTGATTGTATGTGGCGATTGCATCGCCACCTTATTTATATTATATAGAGTCTATCAGCGTTACGCCGCCAACAGCTCGCTCCGTCACAAAGATGGCAGGCTCATTCATCATGCCCACGCGCATCACAAACCCTTTGTCCTCCAGACGGCTCAGATAAATCGTCAGCGGGTCCCCTAACTTAGTGGGGTAGGCTTTGAAGAAAGTTCTCAACTTCGTCTCGTCAAAGAATAGCGTAGCCACCGACTCTTCTTCCACTGGCTGAAAGGCATCCACGAACGCATCAATCTTCTGGGGAATGACAAAATCCTCTAACGACGCGCCCTCTTCCTTGGCTTCTTCAAAAACATCTTTCTTTTTCTTACCCATATCGTTGATAAAACTTATATAAACTTTGGCAAAGGTACAAATAATTTTATAATTACAAATTAAAACTAAGGTTTATTTTGTAATTTTTATGAAAATCCCAAATATAAAATCTGTTTTTCTCAAAAATTTTATGTACCTTTGCCCCCGAAAACAATAAAGTAGTACCGTTTTTATCCTGAGATTTTATCACAGAACCCTAAAAACTAAGATGATGTCAAAAATTAAACACTACTACCAGTGCGACATGTATAGCACTATCGGAAAGCAGCTCCAAAAATATTGGGACAATGTGCTCCGTGCCGCTTCCCGTGCTGATGACTATGCTCGCAAGTATGGCGCTTCGTCTTACGAGGCTCCAGTGCAATACTTTGAGGGTGGGGTAGATTACCTCATCTTCGACCGCACACCCGATACTCGTGTGTGGCGTAAAAAACTGACGGATGCTGAGGGCACCGATCTCTACGAACCTAATTGCATGTATCGCTCCGACGTGCTTATCATACCCGATGACCGCTTCCATCCATCCGATACATGGGATAAGACTTACTCTCGTAAGCACCTTTCTTGGCAGGATGTTAAACAGATGAAGACCTTTGACCAGTGGGCTGCCATCGCTAAGTTCAAAGGTACCGGCGACCGCAAGGCCGACATGAAGGCGCTCGATGAGCGCATGTCCCACTACACCTTCGTCTCTTTCCTTCAGTTCTATGGCGATGATAGTGCGCCCAGCGGTTCTCCCGCTGGCAAAAAATCTGCCGTGCCACCAAGTCGTTCACGTATCAACACCGCTGCCGACTGCCCCCAGTGGCTCCGCAAGGCTATCCGCGCCGAGAAAGACCGCCAGGCTCTTCCCGTCGTAGAGATCTATCCCCTCATGGCGATGCTCGATATGCGACCGGCTACCACCGGCCACAGCGTGACGCTTAATGTTACTCCGCAATTCTTCCTGCATGGCGAAACTTTCTTCATTGGTACCGAGTACCCCTGCCATGCTGAGGGACTGCACCCCACCACCGAGGGAAATTTCATCTGTAACATGAATGCAGCCAAACGCCAGCGTGACAACTAAACTTCACCTCATACGATTAAAAATTTAGTTATTAAGTAAATGATTTGTTTTAGTATTTAGTAGTAGTTTATACCGCAACATCGTCAAGTGTGACTTTGTGACATAAGGTTAAATATCGAATGTAATTCATGGTATTAGATTTTAAGGTTGCCGTCTGCCCTGTCGCGATGACACAGCAGGCGGTTTTTCTATCCACCAGGGTGTTCGCTGGTTTCCCCAGTGGTTCTGTCTCGTCCTTTGCAAGGCGATTGCATCGCCGTTACTTCTCGCTCCCCTCCGGCCCGTTATCAGCCGCTATCATCGGCACACATCCGTGGCTCCTTTGGTAGAACTTCGTCAACTCGGCATTCTGCCGTTCTATAATATCCATCAGCCGATTGCGCTCCGCGTCAAAGCTCGCCTGACAGTCCCTCCTAATGTGGTCCTCTCGGTCATGGTGCTCACGCTCCAACTTGATAATCTCCCTGGTGTGCTCCAAACGTAGTCGCAGTATAGCCTCGCTCTCACTCTCGCTATTATGGTCTGCATCATGGGCTTCGTATGGTTTTATTGCTTCGCCACCATCACTACTCCCAGCCGTTCTCGGTTGGGGCGCTGCCTTCTCCGCAGGCAGTGGCTCTGCCGCTACTACTGCCCCTTCCTCCTGCACTCTTCTCTTCAACAGCCGTTCCTTGCGCTCCAGCCCTGCAGTCACCGCTTTTGCCTGTGCCCTGCTGCTTATCTGGCGCTCCGTGACCCGCGTCTCAATGATGCTCTTTCCCGCACCATTGCCGATGCCGTAACCGTCCGTTGGCATTGTCTGACTGTCCTCGGTGGGCTGTTCAATGGTCAGCACACTTCTTCCGTCACCGTCGAAGAAAAAACCGCTCATCGGTATGTTATAGTAGTTACACAACCTGAGCATCGCCGTGACATGGATAGGGGTCTTCCCGTCCAGCCATCTGTTTATACCCGTATAATCTGAACTCCCTAATGCCTCTAACAGGTCTTTCTTCGATAACTTGTTGGCCTCTTTGAACTCTCGCAGAAAACCATAATTGAAACTGTAGTCCATAACTAATTATTTATGTTTATTTAACAATAGAAGTAGTCTCACACGTCATTCATACCTTATATAATCTTTAATTTATAAACGCCAAAAACTGACACCAAATTTTATTAAAATGTTAAATTTCTAACAAAAACTAATATAATCTTTGATTTTTCAAATTAAAATTTATACCTTTGCGCAAAATTACAAAAAATATTTCAAAGTTCAACATGATTATTGAGAAGTTACAACAGCCAGAGGCACACCTCCAGTGCGACGACCTCACACCAACTCAGAAAAAACAGTTGGCAGAGGTCATGCTTCGCCATGAAATGAAGTGGGGACTGGCCTACAACCGCTTTTTCCGCTTCGGCTTTAAGGAGTGGGAACTGAAAGGCATCGACCAGATCAAGCGCGACTTCCTCTCACAACATCAGGAGGAGATTTTTCCGCCCAACCTGGATATGTCTCAGCCTACACCCGATGATATGGTCAACGGAAAAGGCGTGTTCTATCGTATGCTCGGCATGACCATCGGCATGAAAAAACTGTTCATGGAACACATGAACACACTCGGCATGGGGTCAAACTCCGTCATCAATAAGTTCTCCAACGACGATTGGGCGGACTACGAACGGGTGGGAATACTCACCATCCTACAGGAGTTTGAACATGAAGCAGCTGCCATAAGTGAGACATAATGAAACAACCATGTCGAAGGAAACCAGGCAGACCGCTGAAAGACCGTCGCAGACATCTTATCATAGCGGCAACAACAGACTTTCGGGGTCCCAACGAGGAACAACTTTTCTTCCTTTTTCGTGGGGCTTCGCATCGTCTGCTATCTGATGTGTTCCGTTTTCTCATCGGCAATGGCAATGGTATCGCCCGTCAGGTGGTCATCACCGAAGAGCATGACACCATCAAACGTAATGGTAAGGGGTATTGGCGCATGGCAGTGAAACTCTGTCAGCCTAACTACCACTTCTGCAGCCTGGACGATATGCGCATACTCATCGATGCAGCGTTCCATCGTCATCATCCCTGCTCAGTCCATTGGCTCACCATTGATAAGTTCCTAAACGTATAGCAACCGTCCCAGCCGTTCTCGGCAGGGTACTAAAAGTAAAAATATGAAACTGATTGATATTACATTCGACCTCGAAAGCCTGTCATTGGCTTCCAATGCTGCCATCGTACAGATAGCTGCTGTTGTTTTCAATCGTCATGCGTCCTCTGCTGACGAGTTGTTTCCCATCAATATCCCGCCGTTCGAGTGCAAGGTGGATATCCGCTCTTGCGTAGCCGACGGGTTCGACTTCTCACCATCTACCGTGAAGTGGTGGGCTGAAAAGCCGGAAGAGGTAAAGGCCGAAGTGCTCTCTGGCGATTGCTATCCGCTGCAGGAGGTGTTTTCTAACTTCATCGAATGGCTCAACGAGGTAAAAATGGCCACGCAGTCTGACATGCTCTGCCTCTGGGCACAAGGCTCAGACTTCGATATCAGCGTTTTGCGCACCATATTGCGCACCTACAACCTCGAAGAGCGCTTCCCAGTCCCATACCATAACTATCGCGATGCTCGTACATTCATTGCCGAGATAGGTAGCCATTTCGCTGCCAACGAAGAGGCATTGGCCGACCATGCTAAGATCTACGAGGCCCTGCCTAAATATACCGGCGATGGCAACGTCCACAATGCCGTTTACGACTGCCTCCGCACCTCCTGGTCTGTATGGCAGTGTTTCTCTCTTCTCCCTGACCCCGCATAATATTTTGTATGATCTACGACCCACTCATAGACGAACTTGCAGCATTACCGCTGAACCTTCTCATACAGCCTGCCGACCAGCAGACTGAGGAGGGACAGACGGCTTGCTGGTGTCCGTTCTGTAAGGGTGCTCCTGCCAGCGGGAAATCCACTCCGCACTTCATCATCTACCACCGCCGTCGTGGTGGTCTCTATGGCAAACCTGTCGAATACTGGTTCTGTACCAAGACACGACGGGGTGGCTATGGGGCTATCGAACTGTTTGCAGCGATGAAGGGCCTCGGTTACTGGTGGCGTAAGGATGCTCACGCTCCACAGACGTTCATCTGTGTGGGCGAAGACCTCCGACATGCCTGCCTCGGACTGGCAGAACAAATGGGACATACTCGTGAGGAAATTCAGGAAAAATGGCCACAGCTGCTGAAACGTGACTACCGCGAGACGGCCTTACGACCACAAGAGGTACTGACGTTCGAGCCTAAGACGGACTTTACACCGCAGGATCTCGCTGCTCTCGGTTGCACCACATGGCTATCGCGTGACGGCATCGAACAGTATGGCTTCGACACGGCAAACAAGGATGCTGACTGGCATTTCCACCCGTCAATGATACAGCAGGACTTCCACGTCTATGCGGTCGGCAAGGTTACGCTGCCTGCTGTCTCGCGTCAGGGCGAACCGCAGTCTGAGGTGCTGATATCTACACCTTGGAACCCTATCTTTGTAGCTCTCGCTGATGATGAGCGCGAGGATTGTGGCTCTATATTCCGTCCGGCTATCGAGGAACAACCGCCTATGGTGTTCTCTACCACTGAGGAACATACCACCGCTAAGGTTAGCCGTTGGCTGGCAGGCGATAAGGTATTTCTCCGTGCTGTCGAACTGCGCACCTCCGACACAACGGGTGTCCGTAAGGCCATTCAGGAACTCGACCCCAACGAACGTGTTACTGAGGTAAAACAGGAGTGGCAGGAGTCCAGCGATAAGAACGGCAACCCGAAAATGGAACTGACTGATGTGCCTATCCGCGATAAGGACATCAAGGCTCGTGCCATCATTTATTGTACCTCGGCTCAGGATGCCATCGCTACTTACTACCACCTCACGGCATTGCGTCATACTTACCCCAAACAGTTCGGTTCTCGCTGGTACCACGTCTGCTTCCCTTATGGTGACGTGCCTTTCTCCAGCATCCACTATAATAAGATGCACCGCTTTGCGGACAACATCTACACACTTTTCGCTTCTGGCACCAAACAGACGCTTCGCGCCCGCGACATCAGCTGTCGCTACCGTGACGTGCTTCGTGCCCAACTGCCAGAGACGATGACGGATAGGGCACACCTCTACTTCCCTCGCCTCTTCTGCCACCCAGTACAGACGGTACGCGACTTCTTCCTGGCGTATCACATGCTGCCGCGTGAGGCGTTCCAGAACGATGAGGACATCAACCGCCTCTTCTCATCATGTATCACGTCGGCTCTCAGCAGCGACCCCTTCGAGCGCAAAGAGAAAAGGGATAAGAACGGCATGGTGAAGGAGGTGTACTATACCATCAATCCGGCTACGCTCTGGGAGTTCATGGCTTCTGCTGGCTATGCCCGCGACGTGCGACCCGATGAGCCGGATAAGATAGGACGCTATGTGCATATCGATGGCCCGTTTGCCGACGAACTGGACCCACAGTCTATGGTACAGGCCACCATTGAACACCTAAAGGAGTATGCCCGTCAACTCAACGATGCGCGTCCTGGACTTCCTGATGAATACGAGTTGATGGTGCAGTCGGTGCTCCGTGCTAACAAGGAGATCAACGAGAAGACGATTGCCTCGCTGCCATCTGTTAAGATGAACTATAACGAGGGCTATGGTCGCCACATCGAGCATTTCTTCTACGAGAATGGTGCGCTCCGCATCACGGAGAACGAGATAACGCTGCTCCCCTACGACCAGATAGACTTCAACGTGGAACGTGGAGAGAAGCTGCATTGGAATATCACACCGCTTAAAGATCTGCCTTTCGAGATTTCGGAGAACCCCGAATATCGCCGCCGCTTAGAGGTTATCAAAAATAAGGAGGCGGAAAAGGATGATAACGGCAAACCGCTCTACACGCTCTCCCAACTGGAACAGGATAAAAACGACCTGGCACTATGGGCACAGTCGCATCGCTGGCTCGTCGATTGGAAGGGTAAGCATGAGGATGAAATGTGGCCTACACTGCGTGTCATCCGTGGTTTCGCAAACGAGGAATGGGAACAGGAACAGCGTCTCATCCACGATGGTAAGCAGTTCTCGTCTGAGGAACAGATGGAATTGGACTGCCGCTTTGCTAATCTCATCTTCTGCCTTGGTCGTATGTTATGGCGCTACCGCGACTCGAAATCTAACTGTATCTCGTATCTCATCGAGAATGTGGTATCGGCTGCCAATCGTGCTGAAGGTGGCTCAGGTAAATCTACATTCGTGCGTATCTTCGCGGGGTGTGCAGCGCATATTCTGAACATCAACGGACGCGACCTCATTAGTAATAAGGAGTTCTCGGCTAACCTCGCCGAATACCAGCACCACAAGCACCGCATCGTCCATTGGGAGGATGTGGATGCCTCGCTCGACTTCGGTAAGCTCTACAACCTCACCACCGGCGATTTCTCCGTGCGCTATATGTATAAGGACCGCATCACCATCCCTCTGTCTGAGGGTCCTGGCCATGTGGTCACGTCTAACTATCCGCTTCACGACCTCGACGACTCTACCATGCGCCGTGTCTGCCTCGGTGGTTTCTCGCACCGCTTCTGTGGTCAGAACATAATGAAGAACAAAGCGGCTCGCTATATCTCTGACATCATGCCGGACTTCAACGCTGTTTCTCCCGAAAAACTCTCTGCCACCTCCCGCAACCAGATTGCCATGATATGCGCCCTCGCCGTGCAGTTTGTCATGCGTTACGATGAGAAGGTAGATGCTCAGAAGAAGTATATGGAACAGCGTACTCTTACGCAGTCTCTTGGCGAAGCATTCCTGCGTTTCGCTCGTGTGTTCTTCGCTCAGGAACATGTCTATGGTGTTCCCGTCGATCTCGACTCCATGCTGGAAGAATACAAGTCCGACTTTGCCGAGGCATCGAAAAACAAGACGGACTCATTCTCGCCAAAGGCTTTCAAACGCCGCATCCTCGACTACTGCGAGACTGCCGGCATTCTGATGAACCCACCACAGCTCTTCAAGAAAGCGGATGGTAAGGTGCTCAAAAAGGCGGAACAGACCAACTACTTCGCACACCAGGCATGGTGTACGCGCCGCTACTTCGAGGGACGCGAGTGGGAGGAGGATGCAACGATTGCTCCAAAGCAGATCCGCGAATTGGTACGCACTGAACATGCTGTATATTTCTACCGCTCCGGCAAAGATACTATCCCTGCAAACAACGATGAACTGATGAAGGACTACGAGGCATTCTTGTCTAAGCCAGACCCAGCACCAATCACCGACGACAACGGCAACGTGGTTGTACTCACCGAAGAGGAACAGCAGCGCTGGCGCTCTTACCTCGATGGCCGTCAGCGTAAGCGCACCACCACCGCCGCCACCGCTACCACTGTGGCTGGCAGTTCTGCTGCCAGCACCCAGCAACCCGAAGAGGATTTACCATTTTAAATAATTCATAAAAACAAAAAAGTATTATGGCTCGTTACAGATTTTCAGTTGACATCGGCACCTTCATCGGTGCCAGGTTTCTAAACCTCACACTCACCGAGGGTGGCAAACCCATCCCTGGCATCTTCATCCCTGCCGGCATCAACGGCATAGAGGTGCAGCAGGACAACCGCGACGAGGGCAAGCGCAATGCTTCTGGCATCCGTGCTTTCCTCAATTTCATCCAGCGCTCGTGCAATGGTAAGTACATCGATGCAGTGAAACAGTCACTAATGCGCAAAGGCGAAGATATCACGCTCTACAATGTACCTGCCTATCAGGTGGCTTACACGCTCCCCGAAGAGAAGCGCACCAAGATCCGCGCCGCACTCAAAGCGCGTGTCATCAGAGAACATCCTGAATGGAAAGACCAGTCCGATACACAGGGCACCGACCTCTCCCGTGCTATCTCGATGCTTATGCCTTACCAGATGGGCGACTCTTACCTCGTCGAAGACCAGAACAGCCAACAGCCACGCAACAGCTCCGCACCTGTCTCGCAGGGAGTAGCAGGCTACTCGGCTCCGGCATCGTCCGACTACGACCCGTTCTCTGGCGCTGCTACCGACGAAGACCTCCCCTTCTAAAACCAGCGCCCAGCCGTTCTCGGTTGGGTCCTAAAAAGCAAAAAATATGAAATTCAACGTATCATCCCGCGAACTGCTCCGCATCCTGAAGGCTACCGGCTCAGTCATCCAGCGCAAATGTAGTCTTCCCATCCTCACCAACCACCTCTTTACGCAGGTGGGTGATAAGTTCTTCATCACTGGCTCCTCACAGGAAAACGCCCTCACCATGCCGGTGGGCATCCTCATGGAGTCCGGCGATATGTTCCATCCGTTCTGCCTGCCTGCTGCCGACATCATCCCACTGCTCGGCTCTCTGCCTGAACAGCCCGTGACGTTCGACATCGACCTGGAGCGCCACCTCGCCACAGTCATCTATCAGAGCGGACAGGTGTCTGTACCTATCGAGGAGTCTGCCGAGTTCCCCAAGGTGGCGGATGTCACCGACCCAACAACATCGTTTGTCGTACCTGCTAACATCTTTTTCCCTGCAGTCAAGGCTGCAAGCGGATGTACTTCGTTCAATGACACACTGCGTCCTCAGATGGCTGCTGTGGCACTCGACGTGCTCGACGATAAGGTGGTATTCGTCGGATCTGACGGACACTCGCTCTATAAGTATGAATACTTCCATGGTGTACCGTTCCTCACGGGCGAAAAGGCGGTCATCCTTATTCCAAACACCATCGTCGGATCTCTGCAGACTCCTTTCCTCGGTGTAGAGGAGATTGAAGTGCTGTTCGACCGTAAGCATGTATGCCTACGTGCCGGCGATATATCATTCACCATCCGCGACATCGAACAGCGCTATCCTAACTACAACTCAGTCATCCCCAAGGAAAACCCCTACCATGCCGTCCTGCCGGTGGCCTCATTCATGGGTGCCCTCAAACGTGTGCAACTCATGGCTTCCGACGCATCCAACATGGTTAAGTTCTCTAAGGATGGCATGTTTGTCAACCTCTCTGCTGCCGACATCGACTTCTCGAAGTCCGCTTCCGAGAACCTGACACTCGCCGAGGTGGAGAACCCGCTGACACTACCAGATAACTTCGCCATAGGCATCAAGGCTTCGCAACTGATGAACCTACTTGGCAACATCAGCACCGATAACGTGCGCGTCGAACTGTCAGCACCTAACCGCCCACTCCTCCTTAAAGAGGATGCCGACAACTCCGTCCTCCTCGAACTCTGTATGCCCATGTCCCTGGAATAACCACCGTGCCCAGCGGTTCCCCCGTTGGGTCCTAACCGCAAAAATTATGAAAATAGATATCATCAACAACTCCCACCACCCACTTCCCGAATATGCCACAGCTCAGTCTGCCGGCATGGATCTCCGTGCGAACATCACAGAGCCTATCGTCCTACAACCCATGGAGCGTGTATTAGTCCCCACAGGCTTACATATCGCACTCCCAGCAGACTACGAGGCTCAGGTACGCCCACGCTCCGGCCTCGCCCTCAAACATGGCATCACCGTGCTCAATGCACCAGGCACCATCGATGCCGACTACCGTGGCGAAATCGGTGTGTTGCTCATCAATCTCAGCAACATCCCCTTCGAGATCACCGATGGCGAACGCATCGCCCAACTGGTGATTGCTTCTTACGAACAGGCAGAGTGGAACTCCGTGACAGTCCTCGACGATACCGAACGTGGCGATGGCGGTTACGGACATACCGGCACAAAGTAATGGATAAGATGTATAACTGTGATTTTATCGCAAAGTCACTTGTTGCTGATGAGGGCTGTGCCACCAACTGTCCTGGTGTTACTCACCGTATAGAGGTGGCCTGCTTCTTCCGGCATGGCCGCACGTCCTATTTCATTGCGAAAGATGGCCGTGTCCTCTCAGCTCCTACAGCCGCTGTGCTCGATGGTTCTCCATCGAGTCCTGGCGCTCTCTGTAAGGAAATAGCATCTTTCAACGGTAAAGGCTATCGCCGTGTCCGTCTCGCTGGTAAGAACTTCAAGGTGCATCGCCTCGTGGCAGAAGCCTTTGTCCCTAACCCTGACAACCTTCCCCACGTCATCCACATCGATGGCAACCGCACCAATAATCATTTCTCTAACCTCCGCTGGTCCGCCACCCAGTCCAATCACGAATGAAGCATCAGAAGAAAAAGAACCACGACCCCCGACGACTCGAACGCATCGATCCCTACGACATCAAGCGTCCCCTCCCGTCACCCACCAGGACCTCCACAAAGTCCTACATCCGTGGCGACATCCGCCCCCGCCGTTCTCGCACCTTTGCCGTGCTGTTGATTATCGTCATCATCCTACTTTTGTAATATGGCCACACGTCCTATCATCCTCGGTCGTTATAGCCCTTCCCAAAACGGCATAGTGGTGTCCCCAAAAGGTATCGCCCTCTGTCTCGCAGGGGGGGCAATGGCCACGATACAGACAAACCCAAAATTCTCATCGAGTATGACCTATGAAAAGTGTCCCGTATGCTGCGATACAATCGCAGCCCATAACAACCACTACTCCCAGCCGTTTTCGGCTGGGAGCGCCATCTTAGTCCTCGGCTCACTGCAAAATCATGCAGCCGTAGTCGATCTCCGAGGGGGGGCAATTACTGTCCTTGTTTGGGTACAACAGATTTTGGGCTTCCTAAAATAGTCGTTGAATATGATCTGTAAGATAACAAACATCGGTGCATTCCGCACCACCAGGGGGGGCAAATCGCTCCTGTCAATGTCACAGCCGACGGCTGCGCTGCTACCCTTACCACTCGTTACGATGCTGTCGGACCTACGAATATCCTGACGCTTGCACACTTCCCAATGACTGTCGTTTTAATAGAATATGACTTATGAACCATTTTAATTCTCGGCTGAATGCCATGATTAGGGGGGGGGCAATGGCGACCGAACTTTCACGGCGAAATGCTCGACACCTATAATCAGCGGTCGCATCATGGCATCGCTGTAACGATTCTGGCGGGTATCTCTGCCCGTAATCATTATTTTATTTGTGAAGAAAGATTTGATATTAAACATAAAGAGCGTATGATTGCAAAAATTTATCCCGACAACCACCCTGACCTCCAGGGCAAAAAGGATCCGAAGCACCCCGTGAGGTACTTCGACATCCGAAAACTTACCCCCCCCCGAATGCTATAGGCTAATGGGCGTTCCTGAACGCCAGATTTCTCAGTTGATGGCTACTGAACAAAAGCCATACACCGCTTTCGTTGATGTCGATAATGAGTTAAGCGTGTTCGGTTTGGAACCCTCGGCAACAATGAAAGAAGTAGAAGAAGCTTTCCGCGATTCTTTGGAAAGCCTCGAAACTCCTCCCTCTGATGAAGAAAACGAAGCACCTGCAGATGCTCCAGATGCTGTGCCCAGCGATTCCGTCGCTGGGGATGAAGAGGATGATGATGAGGAGGAAATAGAACTCCTCCGTCAGAACTACACCCTTGCTTACGAAAAAATCAAGGCTGCCAAAACCGAAGAGCGTTTTGGTCCCGTGCAGATAATCTCCAACTCCAACCACTACAAGCTCGCTGGCAATTCAATCGTCTGCGATGTCCTCATGTATATCTACGAGGCTTTTTTATTCCCCACCGACCGCCGCATACCTGGTGAAGTGCAGGATATGTTTGCACTACCCACTTTCCAGATGTCTCGCAATTTCCGCGAACAGCCTCTGAAGGTGGTTACGCTCTGCTCTGGCTACGACTCGCAGTGCATAGCCTTTGACATGCTCCGTGAGCGTTATCCTGATTTCGCCTATGAACTCGTCGCATGGGCTGAGTTCGACCCCGAAAGCAAAAGGCCAATCAATGAACAGCCTGCCGTGGTTGCTCACAACCTCCTCTTCCCACAATGGAAAGATCTTAATCGTGGCGACATGACCAAATGTGACTGGAGCGACCTCTCGGATGCTGACATCGATTTCTTGACTTACTCCACGCCCTGTCAGTCCATCAGTCAGGCAGGAAAACGTGCGGGCATCAAAAAAGGCTCTGACACCCGCTCTGCAGTCCTTTGGTACACCGAAAAGGCTGTTGAACAGATGCACCCGAAAATCCTCCTTCAGGAAAATGTCTCTGCCCTCATTAACAGCGTCAACATGCCCGACTTCAAAGAATGGTGCGCCCTACTGGAGAAGCATGGCTATGTCAACTTCCTCGCACCGTCATTCCCTTACCCATGGGGTAAAGAGAAACGTGAGAAGAAAACGAAGTTTGGCATCCTGAACAGCAAACACTATGGCGTAGCTCAGAACCGCGAACGGGTCTATATGATCTCCATCCGTCAGGATATCCTCGGCGATACGCAGTATGAGTTCCCGCGTCCCTTTGAACTCACCACCTGCATCGCTGACATTCTCGAAGAGGAGGTTAGTGAAAAGTTCTTCCTGAAGCCGGACAGCGTGATAAAGTTCCTCTCCAAAAACGAGACGGATGCTGCCGCTAAGATTTACTACACCGTCACCGATCACAAACTCTCTGATGAAGAAATCGCAGCCATCCGTGCCCAAGGTTAGTGTGCCCGCTGGTTCTCCCAGCGGGTATAAGCTGCCATTCCCCGCCGTTTTCGGTGTGGCTTCTATCCTCCGTGCCGTCCGTACCGCTCACGCAAAAGCCGTGCGCCGCATCTACGGAGATAGGGGGGGGGCATTGCCGCTTCTCCGACCGCTTTTTTTCTCCCTGCTACCGATGGTTGCTCTAACACCATTACCGGCATTCAGAAAGATAACCTCTTATTAGTTGAATATGCTCTTGATTAAAGATACTGAACCGTCCGCAGATATGGCCAAAGTCCGTATCTCAGCAAGCCGAGGTAGGGGGGGCAAACCATGACCTACCTCTACGACCGAGACCCAGACAGCCGTGCCGCACCTGTCCGTGTGTGCGCTCAGGTCAATCGTGACCTCGACTGCCTCTCATTCCGTGGTGCTCATGCTGACCGCAACTTTCACCAAGTTATCGAACTCGGCTCCGCCCAAGTCACAAACACCATCACCTCCGTGCAAAAAGATAACCTCGTATGGATAGAAAGAGAATTATAGATTGTTCCGTATGCTGCGATACTATCGCAGCCCCCCAATCCGCAGCGTCCAGCGTTTTTTCTGCTGGTTCCTCCGCCACCGATCCCAGCCGTTCTCGGCTTGGTCTTTCTCGCCGTGATATCATCGCTGCTCACTGGCTCCCGAATGGCGACCTCCGTTTCTACCGTCAGGATGCTAAGATGGGGGGGGGTACCAGAACTCGTCTGTAATTATTTTCGTAACCCCTCCGCTACTATCATCACCGCTCACGTCAATAATGTAATTATCGAATATGATTTATAGCAACATCCTTCGTATTGGGAACCTATATTACGATACCTTCCGTAATGGTTTTGATGGTAATGTTCAAGGTACTGCCGGCATTGCTCAAACGGTGTTGGCCGCAAATGGGGGGGGTATATCCTGATAGAATATGACAACCTTTAACTTCATCGGCTGGATTCGTGATACGAAAGGTCTGGTTCTCCGTTACAACTTGAAGCAGATCTGCAACACCATTACCTCGTTTTCAGGGGGGGGTATTGGCAAGGATTCCGATACAGGCATGTATAACACCACTCCTTATGTCTTGATTGAATATGAGTTCTAACGTCCATCACTATGAGCTGCGCCGCCCGTTCCTCACCATCGCCAATAGGGGGGGCAAATCGTGCTCCAAGTCCGCCAGGCCACCGAAAGCGGCTATATCGAATGCCTCCCCAATGGGGTCTTCGACATCGCTTACCCTACCTCCAAACTCCGCCGTGCCCGTGTTAAGGAGGATGGGCGTGTCGCTTCTGCTCTAATGGCCGGCGAAACATCCCAATGTGTATTTATTGAATATGATCTATAAGAAAAATCGTTCCGTATGCTGTCATAGCATGGCAGCTCTCCTGCTCTCCCTAACCACCTCCGCACCTCCAAGGCTGTTTAGGGGGGGGCAAATAGTCCCCGTCAACGTAGCATCAGGAGGTGTCGCTTGCACCCTAAACACCCGCTACGATGCCATGCAGCTGCCTGAAGACATCCTCTCTCTCGCTCACTACCCTAAAACCGTCCTCCTTATCGAATACTTCTTTTAGTTCCCGCTGTTTCTGCCAGCGGGTTTCTTGTTCCGTCTATTGTAAGGTGATTTTGTCGCCGTCCCTCTAAAGTCTCTTTGTCCCGTCCTCGCTGCCGCTTCTTTGTATCTTTGTAACAAAATAAGCACTATATGGCAGCACAACTCGAAAAACCAATGCGTCGCCCGAACGTGGTTCTGCGCCGCTTTGCCATGGATGCCGTGCAAGCACTCCAGGCGAATATGCAGACACAGCACGTCTTTCCAACGGAAATCTACCCAGGCTTCCGTAAGGTCAACGAGTACCGCAAAGACCATGGTGGCTGGTATGCCACCGGCAAAGGTGCCCGCTCGTTTACCTCGCGCATCGATGCCACTCCTGGCCACGAAGCAATCAGCCTCGGTTTTCGCGACTACCTCCGTTTCGTCGATATGGGTACTGTCGGTGGCCGACCGCTCGACGTGGTACGCCGCGACCGCAAGGCTCGCCACAACCGCCGCTATGTGCGCCAGTGGCTCGCCGTCATGGGCGAAACAAGCCGACCCTCAATAATGATGGAGGCACGTCATGTCGCCTCTCGTATGCAGCGCTATTACGAAGACTTCTACGGACGCGAACTCTCCGTAGAGGTGTTCCGTGATATCGAAGACCTGCCACCACTCGTGTTCCAATTCTAATATCTACCTCCTATGGCCGATAAACAGATATATATCAAGATCAGTGCGGACTCCGCACAACCAGTAGCAGCCGTCAAAGCCATGCGCAACGAACTGTCGCGCCTGGAAAAGGCGTATAATGCCATCAACACTTCCACAGCAACGGGCGCACAACGTGCCCAGAAACTGCAAAAGGAAATGGCCGACCTCCGTGCGCTCATCAAACAGCAGGAGGCGGACATGAAAAAGGTGGAGAAGGTTATTACCAACCTCTCTAATGCGTCGCTGTCTCAACTGAACCAGGCGCTGCGTCAGGTTAAAAAGGAAATGTCACGCACCAGCGAGAGTAGCCCTAAACTCGAAGAACTGCGCCAGAAATATAAGGCTATCACCGACCAAATCAAGGTCATGCAGGGCGAAATGCTGAACATCAAAAAGCACATGGGCGAACTCTCCACACAGACAGACTCCTGGCTGCAACGCGCCATCAACCAGCAGAAGCAGTTGGTGGCTTCCACACAGAAAACCAGTAGCGCCTATCAGTCGCAGGTCAATATCCTTCATCAACTGCAAAACGAACAGGCTCGCCGCGCTGTCGCTACAATCAGTGGTGGTGGCGCTTCTGCTGATGCGCTCCGCTCTGCTCGTGCCAACCTTGCCAGTTATCGTGACCAGTTAGGCAAAGGTGGCATTCTCCCTGCTTCCGGCAACGTGGCTGCTGAGATCGAGCGCATCAATGCTGAACTGAAGAAGTGTGACGACCAACTGGATGCTATCGCGGGTAAGGAGAAACAGATAGAACTCACCACCGACCAACTCCAGCAGAAGGCTGACAATATCATCCTCGACCCAAAGAAGTTCTCACCAAAGGAAATAAAAGCTGCCATCGATGAGATACAGCGTAAGTTGAGCAACCTCGGCACAGGCGATACGGCTCGCAAGAAACTCAACGAACAGATGAAGCAGCTGCAAAACATCCTCGCGGGTGTCGATCACGAACTGGTTGATATCGGCAACCTCCTCCAACCGGCTAACCTCCGTAAGGCTCCGCTCGAAACGCTCCAAAAGGCGGCAAAGCAGTTAGAGACGGAAATGGCTAAACTCAACCGCGACCAACAGCAGTATATCGACAAACAGAAGCAGCTGGCAGCCATACGAGGGGAGATAGAACGTACAACCGGCGCTATCAATAAGCAGGGGTCTGCATGGAAAACGACGTTTCGCAATATCTCCATGTACTTCGGTGTCTTCCAACTGTTTTCTATCGCTCAACAGAAACTGCAGGGGATGCTTCAAAGTAACCTGGCATATTCCGACCAACTGGCAGACATCCGTAAGGTGACGGGCCTCGCCACCAAGGAGGTCAACGAACTCTCTGAAAGCCTGGCTAAGATAAACACGCGCTCTACGGTGCAGGATCTCGCCGACCTCGCCTATCAAGGTGGTAAGATGGGATTCGGAAAGTACGGTGTAGAAGGCATGAGCGCATTCGTCCGTGCTGCCGACCAGGTAAAGGTGGCACTGTCTGATGACCTCGGCGATGACAGCCTCTTGCAGATATCTAAGCTCGTCGATACCATGGGACTGATACCAAAACTGGGTGTCGAACGCTCCATGCTTGCTGTCGGTTCATCCATCAACCAGCTTTCGGCCACTTCTACTGCATCAGGAACACACATCGTTGACTTCGCGAAACGCCTCACGGGTCTCTCCCGCATCACGGGCATCACTACGCCCGAACTGCTGGCACTCGGCTCTGCTGCCGATGCGCTCGGTCAGGCTCCTGAAGTAGCGGCCACGGCTTTTGGTAAACTCTTCACGTCGCTGCAAACCAACCATAATCTCATCGAACAGCAGTTGAACATGGAGAAAGGTACAATCAATAACCTTTTCCAACAGGGTAAGGCAATGGAGGCCATTCTTCAGATCATGGAAAAGATGCGCGAAAAGGGTAACATGAATGCCCTCGGCAACATCTGGAAAGACCTCGGCTCTGAAGGTCAGCGCCTTATCGGTGTCATGGCTACCATGTCTAAGAATGTCGATACGGTCCGTGCGCATGTCGAAGAGTCTAACGAGGCTTTCGCAGAGGCAACATCTCTCACCAATGAGTATGCCCTGAAACAGGACACGGCTAACGCTATCCTCGAAAAGGGTAATAACCTCTGGGCAAAGGCTTTCACCAACCCAGAGGGTGTTGATATGGTCAAACAGATGGCCCAGGCATGGTACGACCTCTCAAAGTCCATGACTTCCAACGAGGCTTCCATGTGGATAATGAAAAACCTCCTCGGACTGATTGCTGCTGAATTGAAGATACTCCTCGCACTCCTGCCGGCTATTCTTACGGGATTGCTCTTCAAGGGTGCTTCGGTGGCTATCATCGGTTTGGCATCGTCTATCGGTCTCATGGGTAAGGCTTCGGTGTTGGCCACGCTCCAGACTAAGGGACTGGTGGCTGCATGGCACGCTCTGAACACGGCTCAGAAGATGAATGTCATTGGTCTCTGTATCTCGCTCCTGACGGGCCTCGCCATTGCTATCGGTTCTGTCATTAAGAGCGGACAAAAGGCTACTGCATGGATGCAGGGCTTCAATAGCACGATGTCTGACTTTAACCGTGAGTTTGCCATCGCTGACGACCGCCTGAAACGCTTTAAGAAAGCTATCGACGAAGCAGCAAACGGCTCACGTCAACGTGCGGCTGCTATTCGTAACTTCAACAAGGAGTATGGCCAGTATCTCTCGAAGATGCTCACCGAAAAATCTACTGCCTATGATGTAGCAAAGGCTTACAAGGAGGTTGTGAAGCAACTCCGTGCGAAGATTGCCCTTCAGATGAAAGAAAAGGACATTACTTCACAGGTGGCTCCTCGTGTCGGATGGTCTGCCGACCGCCTCACGGAATACGATAACGTGGCGGGTGGCTCTGCCTACAACGGCACATGGCTCAGAGCCTATGTCGATGATATGCAGAAAGCCGGCAAGTCTGTTGAAGAAATCAACAAAGACCTGGCAAGGAAACTGGGTGTCAATGGCGAAATAGCCGCTGATGCTTACAAGTCTCGTTCCAGCAAGTCACCGACAGAATGGTTCGATGTGCATGGCTATGTTCGCGACATGCGAATGAATAGCGGTCCTGAAAGCACACTTACACCAAATGAGGTCCGTGCCAACAACACCCGCGCCCTCACTCAGGCTGAACGGATGCTTTATGCTGCCACCCGTTATGCTTCGCAGGCTTACTCGGCTACCAACGCCATGAACCGCGTCAACAAAAAGTGGAAGCCGTTTGAAGATGATCTCGTTGCCGCCACCGAAGACGAGTCTCCTGGTGCTCTTGATAACGATGCACCCGATAAGGAGGCAGAACGTCGCCGTAAGGCGGAAGAGGCAGCTCGTCGCAAGGCGCTCCGTCAGGAAATGAGAGAGGAACAGGGCAAGGCTCAGGCGATTGTCGATAACGTCAAGAATTACTACGAGCGCCAGATTGCTGTCATCACGGAAATGGCGACAAAGACGGGCATGGATTCTGAACTCCAGAAGAAACTGGTGGACGGCATGACTATCCGCATGAATAATGCACTGGCTAACGTCCGTCAGGCGATTGCGGGTACTGAGAACGATTGGGCACAGTTCCGCCAGTCGATGATTAACGACCTCTACGAACCGCTGTCTGCTGACGGCACAAATCAGTCCACGCAGCTGCTCGATAACATTATTCATAATGATGTCGAGAAACTGAAGGACATGATTACCACGCTTTCTAAGGAGTTGGGACAGAATGGTTCTGTATTGCTCGATCAGATATGGCGTAAGGCTACAGAAAACGAACTGAAAAACGTCAACCAGCAGAATAAGGCTTACCAGGACCGTCAGAAGGTGCTCCTGGAAAAGAACTACACGGGGAAGGTCAACCTCGACTACGAGAACCAGATGGAACAGTTTGGTGTCGCCGAATTGACTTCCGAACAAATCGCTCAGATGATGGGGTGGTCGCAGAAGGGTAATAACGAGGCTATCCAGCAGTTCATCGACGACCGCACCGCTCAGTGGCAAAAGGCTTTCACCGCTACTCGCGAAAACATCGTGGAACTGCTCTCTGTTGATGCGAATAGTGAGGATGCGCCGGATAAGGTGCTCACCATCCTCTTCGGTAAAGAGTATAAGTCATATCTCGCTGGTACGGGCCTTTCGTCGCTGCTCAATATGTCTGCCGACCAGTTCAAGGTGTTCTACCAGAAACTGATTGAATACTCGGATGCTTATACGGATGCTCAGAAGAAAGCCTATGACGAGGCAAAGCGCCGTGCGGATTTCGTCTTCAATAATAATCCTACCATTCAGAGCATCGACAAATCGACACAGCAGCTGTCAACCATCAACAGCGACACGCAACGCTTCGAGTCGGATAAGAACGTGGGACAGCAGATGGGCATGTCCTGGAATATGGATTCTGACCCTGAAATCTTGCGCTATCGTCTGCTGGCTGAACGTGCCCGTCTCTATTATGAGGATATGGCGCGTCTGCGTGAACAGGATAAAATCTCTGAACAGCAGCTGACGGATGCTAAACGTCAGATGATGGAGGCTCAGTCTGAAATGGCCGACTCGGTGGCACGTAAGTTCCAAGAGCGCGTGTCTCTCCTCCAAAACTTCTCTGAACCGCTTAACACGTTCGCCGAAGGGGTAGGGGAGTCGCTGGGTAATATGATCTACGACACCGAACAGTCGGATGTCAAATTCAAAGACCTCCTGAAGGATATGCTGAAGTCGTATGTGAAGATGTCTCTGCAACTCATCGCACAAGACCTTACACGCCGCGTCACTAAGCAGCTCTACTATCGCCAGGAAGAAGCCGACGAGACCATGCACCAGGCTACGATGTTGCAGATACAGCAACTCTACCAGTCGCTGATGCTCACGGCTCAGACAACGGGCGATGCTGCCCGCCTCACACAGCACTCCACCTCGAATGCCACCGAACTGGCAGAGGAAGCGGGTGCTACAACAGGTAAGGTGGGCCTCGGTATCGCTGGTGGCGCTGCTAAGATTATCGGCACCCTCGGATGGTGGGGTATTCCGCTCATCGGTGTCATCACCGCCTTGCTGATGGGATTGCTATCATGGGCTATCGGACTCGCCTTTGGTGGCGACGAGAGTGGTGGCGCTGATGCTGCAACTCCCAGCGTCAAACTCGCCACTGGTATGCTCACCTATGACAGTGGTAACGTCCAGAGTGTGTCCGGCGGTTCTCCCGCAGGAAGTCCCTCTCCATCCGGCTACTCTCCCTCTACTACACCCGTTTCCAGCGGTTCGCCTGCTGGCTATGGTGGCGACCGTACCCCTGTCCTCGGTACGGATGGCTATGTCTATCAGGCTCGCCAGGTACCACAACTGCAGACGGGTCTCGTCACTTCGCCCATAGCGACCATGGTCAATGGTCAACCGTCTCTCGTAGGCGAACGTGGTCCAGAAATGGTGATTGGACGCGAAACGACGGCTGCCATGCAGATGGCTCGTCCCGATCTCCTCGCGGCTATCGTGAAGTTCGACAAAAACCACTCCAATGGCCATGCCTACCGCACCTATGACGAAGGCAACCTTTCTGATTTCCTCGGCACTGACGGCACCACCACTCCAGACGGTTCTCCGTCGGATAACACCATCACCAAAGAGGACATCGACGGCCTCCGTTCTACGCTCTCCGAGTTTACCGCCGTCATGCTGGCTATCAAGCGCAACGGCCTCCATGTCAATAAATACGGACGTGGTGGCATCACGCAGGAGTCTCAGGATGGCGCTAACTTCATGCGCCGCAACTCCGGCGACCGCCTTTGGAAAGGTTAGCCACCGTGCCCAGCCGTTATCGGCTGTGTCTCGCTGCTCTGTTTCGTCTATTGCCAGGCGATTTCATCGCCATTATTCATAAATTCATAAATTCATCAAATCATGGAAGAAAAACTTTTCCCTCGCATCGTGGCGCTTCTGACAGCCCATTTCGACAACATGCCTCCCGTCGAGGATATTCACCTCGACGACAATCTCCACGAAGATCTCAACCTCGACTCTATCGACATCGTGGACTTCATTATGATGTGCGAAACAAACTTTAACGTCAAACTCGATATGACGAATGCAAAGAACACGCATACCTTGCGTGACCTCATCCGTTCTATCATCGAACAAAAACCCAGCCTATGCGACGCACAGTAATAACAGGTATGGGCATCTGGTCCTGTATTGGTCAGTCCGTTCAGGAGGTGGCTCAGTCTCTCCGTCTCGGAAAGAGTGGCATCGGCATCGATCCTGAGCGTACTGCCTACGGCTACCAGTCGCCCCTCACGGGCATCGTCCCGCGTCCTGACATCAAAGCTCAGGGATTGCGACGCTCACAGCGTATCACGCTCTCCGAACCAGGCGAATATGGCTATATGGCCATGAAGGAAGCACTCGCTATGGCTCCAGTGGCTGACCTCTACCGCTGCGGACTTATTGTCAGCAATGATAGCACCGCTGGTGCCCTCGCTGAGACAGAGGCTATCATGGCAGAATACCATGACTCGCGCCGCCTCGGTGCCGGCATGGTGTTCCGTACACTCAACAGCTCGGTCTCTATGTCGCTGGCTTCTATCTTTGGCATCGGTGGTCTCTCCTTTACCGTCTCTGCAGCCTGCGCCGGTGGCGGTCATGCTATCGGTCTCGCTCATTCGCTTATCCAGTCCGGCCAACTCGACTGCTGCATAGTGGTGGGCGCTCAGGAAGTGGGCCTACATGCCTATACCTCCTTTGATGCACTCGGCATCTTCAGTCACCGCACCGACAACCCTACCGCCGCCTCACGACCATTCGACCGCGACCGCGATGGTCTCGTGCCCTCTGGTGGCGCTGCCTGCGTCATTCTTGAAACAGCAGCCCATGCCGCTATGGGCAACCGTAAGCCCTTGGCCACGGTCAATGGCTACGGCTTCACCACCAGCCCAGACCTCGCCACTCCCTCCGCTGATGCTATATACCGCTCTATGATCGCCGCTCTGTCTGCCGACACTGTGCCCAGCGGTTCTCCGCTGGGTCCTGGTATCTCCGCTATCATGGCTCACGCCACATCGACACCAGATGGCGACCGCGCCGAGGCAGAAGCCATCCGCCGCCTCTTTTCCGTAGGTAGTGGCTATGCCGCTGCAAATGGCGACAACCGCCCCTTTGTCATCAGCACAAAGGCCCTCACCGGCCACGAATGCTGGATGTCCGGCGTGTCCCAGGTAGTATATGCCCTGATACAGATGCAAGGCGGTTTCGTAACGCCTCACATCAACCTCCAGCACCCTGACGAGGTAGCTGCGGCCCTGCGCATTCCAACAGCGCCAACCATCACCCCGTTAAAGACCATTCTCTGCAACGCCTTCGGCTTCGGTGGAACCAACAGCACCCTGCTCCTCTCCCGCTTTAAGTAAAGATACATCTTGTACTACCGCTCTGTCGGTAATTCTTTCGTTCGGTGGCTGTGCTGTGAAGCACGGCCACCGCCTTTACTAATATTCTCTCTCGCGTTCCTTTGGTAATATCCTCTCTCGCGCTCTTTCTGGCGTTCTTTACAATTATTCTCTCTCTCCGTTTCGTTTATTGTGTGGCGATTGTATCGCCACCTCCGCGCTCTGTTGGTAATATCCTCTCCGTACTCTCCCTGTGGCTCGTTACTAATCAAAAAGCCCAGCCGTTCTCGGCTGGGCGCTGTGTCAGTGTCGGTGTCACTGGCGGGCACCTACGGTGGTATCATTCATAGCGGCAACGCCGCTATCTTCTATATAGAGACAAAAGGCGCATATTACCCCAATTTAATACATGGTGCAAAGGTAATCATTTTCCGCGACATACGCAAACTTTCTCGCCACTATTTTCTAATTATTTTCCCGCTCCCGTTCTGTGTGTCGCTATGTCATAGCGACCAGGACTCCTCCACCACTCCCAGCCGTTCTCGGCTGGGTCTATCTATCCACCCCGCACCCCTCAGTGACGGCAAAAGTAATTTCAAGGATGGCATCATTCTCCCTCACTTCTCCCTATCTACCGCACCTCGCGCCCATTTTATCCCTCCAAAAAGTCAAAATGACATTATTTTGGCATACCTCATCCTAATTTTGCGAAAAATTCTTTTGGAGAAAAAATAAAATCCCGTACCCTAAAAGTGATTGAGCAATAAAGCGAAAGCTCCGCTTTCTCCTTTGAGTATCAATGAGTTGTGGGGGAACGGGGTAAGCAGTTAAGCGGTGTGTTTTGCTCCTTTTCAGTGTTATTTCTGAATTTCTATTTTTCTCCTGTATGCGCTAAAGTTTGAAGAAAAATGTGGTAAAATAACTTTTTACCATAATAATACTATGAATATCAGCGACTTACACGAAAAACGAAACGTCTTTTTGACAACTTTCCGTAACTCTCCACGACTTTTTGCCAGAATTTTAACCTTGCATGTTCCGATGGATGGGGCTGCAAAAAGTTATTTTGATAGTTCAAGGAAGAAAATCTCCTCGCTCAGTGAAAAATCTCCCTCGGAATTGTTAAAACTTACATCAAATTAGAAAATAATTGGTATTTTATTTTGTAAAATCAAAGTTTATCTTTAATTTTGCGCCAAAATAACAAATATAATCTTAGATATGAAACATTATCTCATCCTACTCAACTGGGTATTCCTATCCGCCATCATCGGTACATGCCTATGGCAACACCCATTCATCCAAGGAGGGGCATTCATTGCCGGACTTATCCTCGGAGCAATCTCCACAGTGGGCTGCATCACGATCCAGTTCGCCAAAGACCCTTCCAACGAAAAGGAATGGCGCTGGCGACACAGTTACTTCACCAAAGACTACTTTATAGAGTTCTGCGTACAGCTGCTGATGGCAGCCACCGCCTTCGGACTCTCGTTTATGTTCTGGCGCTCTTTCTGGCTCTTTGGCACCGGCTTCTTCGGAGCATGGTTCCTCAATATCATCGTAGAATGGTTCTGGGCTTTTACCCATCGCTATTATAATAATAAATAAGGTATGACTGACCCGTTCGACGTTCTCTGCTCTGTCTATACTGATGCCCACGACAACTGTGGGCGATTCGTTGACATGGAAACTGGCGAGATCATCCAGCAGATGACCATCCGCGAGTTCTGTCTGACGGACCGCTGGAAACCTGTGGTCGAAAAACTGAGGGCGATGGTGGCTCAGTATGGCGAAAAGGAGGCAAAGGCACGGGATGACTACCGCCAGACGAAGACGCTCCTGCCAGGAGCCACATTGTCCGGCCTCTTTGAACTTCGCGAGGTGTGGAATGAGAAATACCAACGCTATGAGAATGTGTCGCGTCGTCAGGCTCATCTGCAGCAACACACGGGCTTCCTCTGTATCGATATTGATCACCAGGATAACCAGTCACTCGCTGACATGAAGGTCATCCTGCGCACACTCCGCCATCGCCCAGAGGTGGCACTGCTGATGAAGTCCTGCTCTGGCACGGGCTATTTCGCCCTCATACCGCTGGCATACCCGCAATATCACCGCCAACAGTTTGCCGCACTCATCCGCGAATATGGTGCCCTCGGCATCACCCTCGACCGCAAATGTGCAGACACCACACGCATCCGCTTCGCCTCCTACGACGATAAGCCATACATCAACGTCAACGCCATTCCGTATTCAGGGGTGGACCTTGGCGAACAGATGTTGGCACCGAAAGCTGCCGTCTATACACAGCGCATCGAGACGGACGATGATCTTATCAATAAGGTGGAGCGCCTGGTGCAGAAACTGGAACTGACACACACCGATATCACCAACGACTACGACGTATGGATTCGTCTCGGCATGTCTTTGGCTACGCTCCCAGAACCATGGGGTAGTAAGTTCTTCCATCGTGTGTCTGCCATCAGTCAGAAATACAATGCTACCGATTGTCAGCGCAAATTCGATTACAACAACAATCCCACAACCATCACCATCAACTATTTCTTTGCCAGGTGTAAGGAAGTGGGCATAACTCTCAGATAAATAAAATATGTATCTCATCAAACCATCAGTCGAACTTTGGCCGGCTCCTGAAGACTGGCACGAACAGGTAGCACGGGCTGCCCGTCTCTGCTATGCCTCTGAAGGCGGCAAGAAAACCGCAGAAGAGTTCTGCGAAATGTTGAAGAAACGTAACCATCTGTCGATGTTCCGACATGGATCACGCTACTTCATTATTTCTGATGTTGTTCCTTCAGAACTGACTAACGCTACACCCAGCAAGGGTGGTAAGAAAGTGTCCTCTCAACCACCGCTTTGGCTCTTTACGGTCCTCACAAACACACCCTATGTAGGCATCCGTTACCACAAGGATAAAAAGGCAAAGACACGCTGCTATTACATCAGCACCAACATCCAGTATCTCATAGATAGTCCCAGCATCGAAGAAATGCTGCGTCCATACGAGGTGACACTCCAGCAGTTCATCGAACACGCTACGTCTGATAATTTCCCAGCAGCTATGAACCTGGTGCGTTATACGGTTTGCGTCACCACGCAGATATCTACCAGCCGTGAACTAAACCGCACATCGCCCAACAACATCGCAGAACAATCTACCCGCTATGTCAACTTCGGCAAAAAGGGTGGCATTACCATCTGTCTGCCGCATTGGTTCCAGTGCGCCCACTGGTCTAAGCGACTGTTGGCCCGTGTCATGTGGAAGTGTAGCGAATGGGCCTATAAACTCGCGCTCTTACTCGGTCTTCCTGCTCAGGATGCACGAGGATTCCTGGTACTCGACGCAGGAACACGCGTCGCCTACACCTATAACGTCTTCGAGTGGCGTAACATCATGCGCCTCCGTCTTACTGGAGAGACAGGCAAACCGCATCCTAATGCCCACATCGCTGCTCAACTCATTCACGATGCCATTCTTCCGGCCATGCGCATCTATGCCGGAGAAGCAGCTACGCTTGTATAGAGTGCCCAGCCGCTCTCGGCTGGCTCTCAATAGTATCAATTTCTTAATATCTTACAACAATGGAACAAAATTTTGTAAATTACCCCCCCCCTGGAAGACCTGAAACAGCTCTCCGAGGAAGAAGTACGAGCATGGTTTGGTAAAGTCAATACCTACCGTGATGAAGCTATCATGCAGATCCGCACCAAGTGCGACAATGACGTGTTCAACGTCCGTACCGAACAGCAGGTAGAACGCAACCGCATCATTTGCCTTATCGACCTCAAACGGTCACAACTGCCCTCTGGTGGCACACCCGATGAGCGCGAAAAAGCATTGGCACTGCGTCAGGAAATGCACAACCTCGATCATCAGATGCAACTCAATGACATCAATACGCAGAAGAAAATCTATGACCTCAAACACGAGAAGAAAGTGGCCATCAACGCACTGCAACGTCAGTGGGAAACAGCAACAGGTGTACTCAAACAAGCACTGATTTTCGTCTGCGAAAAAGCAAAGGAAACAACGTAACAAAATCAACGTTATGATAAATAGACTATGAGCAAGACAAAGAACCTCGCCATCTACCGCCCTAACGGTGCTGCTGCAGAATACAGCACATGGGCTTGCAACCTCTACAACGGCTGCTCTCATTCCTGTACCTACTGCTACTGTAAGCGTGGTGTGTTTGGCCATACTCTCGGTAAGGATGTGCCAGAGATTAAGGCCCTACTCGGTGGTGAACCTGGTAAAGCATATCATCTTTTCTGCCAAGAACTCGACAAATATCGCAATCAGATCATCACCGATGGCGGGCTGTTCTTTTCTTTCTCAACAGACCCTATGCTGTATGAGGAAATCAACCTCACCATGCGCTGCATTGAATATGCCTTCAGTCAACAGGTGCCCGTCATCATTCTCACCAAGGCTACCTGGTGGGTACGTGAGGATTGGGTAATGGGCACACTCTATGCACACCGTGACCTCCTCACCATCGGCTTCACACTCACCGGCCACGACGAACTCGAACCTGGCGCTCCGGCTAACGTATCGCGTCAGACGGCACTTATCTACCTCTCAAAGATGCAGTTTCGCACCTTTGCCAGTATGGAGCCGGTCATCGACTTCGTTTCCTCACTGGCAATCATCCGCACCATTGCCTCCGACTGCCAGGAGTTCCGCATCGGCCTGCTCTCTCCTTACAGCAAGAAACGCTACGACTCCGCCCAGTGCGAGCGCTTCATCCGTGAAGTGCAACGCCTCTCCAAAGAGTACAACTTCCGCATCCTCTGGAAAGAGTCTATCCGCCGCTTCTGCCGTGATTGGTCTATCTGTCCCGATCTACATAACAGTGTGCTCGGCGATTCTGTCGCCGAGACAAAACAATAACCCATGCCCCACCGTTCTCGGCTGGGGCCTAAAAACAACAGTAATATGGAAAAAGAACAAATGAATTTTGATGTTCAGGCCGCTAAGTATCTCGGCCAGATTGAGAAAAAAGAAGTGTATAACCAGGGCGATATGGAAACATGTTTCGTTACTGGTTGTATGGTTGCCTCTGAACTGCAGGAGGATTGTACGGGAACCTTTGGCCAGGCTATCGGCTCTTTGCGCCATGGTAAGCTCGTGGCACGTAAAGGATGGAATGGTAAGGGCATGTTCCTCTTTATGCGTCCTTTTGATAGCCTGGATGATAAGTTTGTCATTGATACGATGAAGTCTGCTCCTTTCAATTATAAGGAATGGTTGAAAAACCACCCCTCTGAGGATGGACGTGTCCTTTTCCGTGAATATATCTGTATGAAGGCTGCTGATGGTTCAGTAGTTAATGGTTGGCTCGCCTCTCAAACGGATATGCTTTCTGATGACTGGGAAATTGTTGATCCTAATAAGTAATAGTTATGGGAGAAATCAAGGTTACTGTTCCTGATGGCAAGAAAGCCGAATGGAAAGATCTTAATGGCGTTACGGTTTTAACACTCGTGGATGCTGATAATAACCAGCAGTCAGAGTACGTCCCCGACCCTCGCCCCGTCACAGAGCGCATCAAGACCTTCGAGGATGCTTGCGATGACCTCAATCGCCGTGCTCAGGCTGGCGACAAACTGGCTAACGATCTGATGACCGACCTCCAGTTTAACTCGCCACGTACACCCGACCTGCTTGCTTACATCCAACTGCGCATCATCACCTATGCCCTCAATGAAGGATGGGTGCCACAGTTTACTGAGGATGAATATCGCTACTATCCTTACTTCTACCTCTATACCCAGAAGGAGATAGACGATATGAGTGAGGATGATAAGGCACAGCTGCTCTCGTCGGGGGTAGCGCGTATGACGGTGCGCGATGCGGTCTTTCGTCTGCGTACTCGGCTAGCGGTTTCTCGAACTCGATCTCGGACATCGTCGCTCGCCTGGCCTTCAAATCGAGCGAACTCGCGAAATACGCTGGTAATCAGTTCCGCGAAATCTACTCTGCACTACTGTTCAAACCCGTTCAAAAGTAACCAAGTTTCGTCTATTGCGTGGCGATTCAATCGCGACATGAAGTATAAACACGGTGTCCCGCCGTTCTCGGCGGGCACCATTTCTCAAAACATTATTTTATTTTAATATGGAACCTATAACAGCAATTCGTAAAAAACTGCCAGATGCACTACTGGCAAAACTGGACTTTGATGTTGTCCTCTCTAAACGTCAGATCGTCGAAAAGGTAGAAGCACTTGAACCAACCTTCGGTGGCATGGCAGTACACTACGACCATAGCGGCAAACGCCTCGAAGTCATCTGGAGTAAAACTCTCCAACAGCGATGGTTCGGCAAGTTAAGTAAAGGTCAAAAGGTCATGGTTGGCAAACAGCGTGGTACTCTCGCCGATACAGGTGCTTTCTGGTGTGGTCCTGACCGTTGTGTCTCTGTTGATTTCGGCAAAGGTGGTGAAGCCTACGACATTACCAATGTAATTCCAGCCGAATAATGTCCCGTTTCTTGTATGTCGCGATTCTATCGCGACCCTAAAATCTCAAAATCCCATGAATATATTTCAAACATCCAAGCATCAGGGGGGGGGCAAAATCACCCTTTGCAGGCAACGGTCTCAGCCGCACCGCCATGCTCTTCAAAATCGCTACGATTGCCGGTCACAAACTGACGGTCCCTGAAATGAACAAGTTTAAAGAGGTCAATCCTCGAAGTCTTGAACGAGTATATAACGAAGTAGTCCGTGTAGGCGATGCTGGTAACGCCCTTTTCGCTCTCCGGCTCATATTAAAAAATTAACAATGGCAAACAAGAAAAACTATCGCGTCTATATAGCGCTCGACCTTGTGACAGAGGACGAAGGCAAAAGCCTTGCTATGGTCAACATCCGACGGATGTCTAATGAACCATGCCCTATGCCCGTAATGACCAGCTTCATGCAAGGCATGAGCAAACTGGCTCCCAAGGTAATGATAACTCAGCAGCCCTCTTTTGGCAAAGATAACCAGCGGGTCCTGGCATCGCCTGCCGATGATTTCGACTGTGACGATTACGAAAAAGGTACGCCGGAAGGCTCTTGCGACGGAATGGGCCACTACCGCTGCGATGAATGCAAGTGGCGCAATCCTGAGTCTATCCGTCAGAAGCACGAAGAATGGATGCACCATCAAGTTCACAAAAAGGATTGGCCCAAGATCCGTGCCCGTGTCATCGACACCGACGAGGAAGTGCTGGTTGATGACCATCCCATCGACTTCTTCCACACCACATACTATAATATGTGGCACAACACCGAGAATGGTATGACATACCATGATGATGACCTCGAATTTATTGACGAACGCCTGCAAAAGATAAAGCAATGAATAAGCTACGCTCTATCCGTTTCCGTCAGGCTCTCACCCAACTTATCATCGAGGGACTGAAAGATAACACACGCCGACTGACTACCGATCGCCAGTATGACGTGGGCGAAGTCCTGGCTATTTCCGAAGCCTACGGTTTCATCTATCGCGGTCTTCCTGATGTAGAGAAACAAGCCTACCTCAATCGCCTAAAACGTGAACTCGATTGTGAAGACCCTACCCGTCACCCTGGTTGGGAAAACAAGCTCTACGTGCGTCCAGAACTGATGCAGCATCGTATAGAAATCATCGAGAAGCGAAACCAACTCCTTCAGGATATATCTGATGCTGACATTATGCGTGAGGGTATCGTTCATGGTGACGTTCCATGCCGGAACCTCGAAACGGGCGAAGAGGGCGACTATACCTGGATAGACATCAAACGTAAGCGTCTCGCTAATGGTAAGTATCACGTCCATATTTTTCACCACGTCCATTGCAACCCACGCGAAGCATTCGCCGACATGTTCAACAGTATCTGTGGCAAAGGCACCTGGGAAAGCAACCCTTCCGTCGTGGCCTACACCTTCAAACTCCTAAGTAAAAATGACGAAAGATTTGTTTTTTGATATTCTCTTCTATGGCTGTTTGATCCCGATGCTTATAGTATCAGTATTCCAACTTGTGAAGATCTCTCGCCTGGTTAAAAATGGTCAGCGCCTCCATTCTTCATATATGAGAGATTGGATGATTGCCTGTCTTCCTGTTATCAGTCTTTTTGGCGCATTGGCTATAGTTATCATTTTAATAGAAAATTCTCTCGCATCCTTAGACATATTTTTACGCAAAAATTATGGCATGTAATTGTATTAACAACTGGAATAAGCAACTGAAGGAGAAGTTTAACGACTCTGCTCTTGCTAACTATGCGCTGATGAGTGACGGCACTGCTCGTATGGTCGTTACTGGTTATTACTATCCCAACAAAAAGGATGGCTCTCGTGCTAAGAACCCAAAGGACATTAACCTCTATCCGAAGTATTGCCCTTTCTGTGGCCAACCCTACAATCCTGATGAAGTAAAAGAGAATGGAGGAGATAAAGTATAAACTGAAATCTCAAAGCAGTAAGACACCATGCCCACATGGAATGAAAGCAACTTGCGACAACTGCAAACTTGGACTGACCTTAGTTCATGTCGGTTCATGGATGGAAAAAGATTGCCCGTTCTATGGTGGTTGTGACGCTAAGAAAAAGGTGGTGTTCTGTAACTTCATTCCTAATACTTTTACAATTTATAATTCAAGATAAAAAAGACAATGAAACGAAATCATATTTTCCGTGCAAAGGCCATAGATGATGGCCGCTGGGTGTCAGGCGAACTGCATACTATGTCTGCCCGTCCTCATATCCACATCAATTCCTTGGAGAAAGCTGACATCGATCCTGATACAAGCGGGGAGTTTACAGGATGGCGTGATAAACACAACAAACCAATCTTTGAAGGCGACATCCTCTCGCTGATCATTCCTGATGGTACGGCTCGACTGTTTGTTGTCGAATGGAAACAGCAGTTACGGTATTTGAAACCACTCAAAAATTTTGTCGATGATTATAACCCTGTTGAAATATCCGGCTGGTGCTTCCGATGGGGACAACATTACCTCCTACCCTCTTATATAGGACATCAGCCAGATTATAAGCGCATGGAGATTGTCGGTAACATCTACGACAATGCCAACCTCCTGACGAATGATGCAGAAGAGGAAATCGAGGGCAAACGTGAGCTGATAGGTAATACGTGTTGTATATCTAACAAGCCTGACATTCAGGTGTTCATGTATGATCTGAAAGATGAACATGGCAACTGGCTCGCTCGTGTCATTCTTACCTCTGAAGGTCTCTTTATGTCCTACTCTGAATGGGGTAACTTCTTCCATTACTTCAATGCACCAGGCAAAGACGGCATCCGTAAGTTTATGCTGGGCATCTATGACGATTATTTCGCTGGAAAACTTTGTGAAGTGGAATGGAACACCTCTACCACCAAAGTACGAGCTGCTGCAAAGCGTTACGTGAAGCATGTTCTCCCCGTTCTCAAAGTGGCTATTGAAAATCAGTTAAAGCAGGAAGAATAATGAACAAGACACAGCGCAATCCCGTAGTAAGTTCCGATGAGTGGTACACACCCAAATGGGTCATCGATGAGTTAGGGCCATTTGATTTGGACCCATGTTCGCCAATTACCCCCCCCTATCAGATAGCGCCACTATCGTATAATAAGGAGCAAAACGGGCTGACTCAGGAATGGCCTTCCTCGGCACTGGTCTTTATGAACCCGCCATATAGCCGCTCCCTACTGCGTCCTTTCGTGGAAAAACTGGCAGAGCACAACAACGGCATAGCCCTCCTGAAGAACCAGGTTGATAACCTACTCTTTCAGGAAGTCATATTCCCCAAGGCAAAGTCGCTGATCTTTATGCGCCACCGCATCAAGTTCATTCAGCCAGACGGCACCACCGGCTCCCCATTCTTCGGTTCTGTCCTCGTCGCCTTCGGCCATGAAGCAGACGCTCGCCTGTGCCAATCCTCGATACAAGGTAAATATCTAATTCTAAATCGATAAAATATGCCATACGGAGTATGTAAAATATGCGGATGCACAGACACAGACCCCTGTCACAACCCGACACATGGTAATTGCTGGTGGGTCGATGATACGCACGAACTCTGTTCACACTGTGCTGACAAAGAAATCGCTGACGACCCCGCTACTCAGCACTGTATCAATAGCAAGGGCTTCGACCCTTATGCTGGTATCGAGCGCAAAGACCTCGCCTCTCTCGGCTGTCCGTTCCCAGACGACGATGGTTCCATGTGTCCCGAATGTTCGCACAACACCATCAGCAGCATCTTTACAGGTGAATGTAACTTAGGTATAAAAATAAGATAATATGTGTAATTTTGTAACGACTCCTGCTGGGTACCATGTACCTGTCCTGCCATCAAAGCCACAAAAAGGCGATGTGAGGTATAAACTTTATTACGACCATGATGGTGTCGCGTATGTTTTTACGAGAACTTTTAATGGTCATACATGGATATGAATTGGCATCGTGTTCTCTGTATCATCCTCGGTCACAAGCTGCATCCTATCGAAGTACACCACTACGACAAAAAGACACAGCACTTTTACGAGTGCTCGCGATGCAAACAGCGTTTCCGCTATGCTGCCATTCGTGACCAGGCTGTTGCTAACCTACTGGAGATAGAAACAAACAAAATATTGTCCCGTATGCAGCGATATTCTCGCTGCCATAAATAATAACAACAATGACACTCGACGAAGCAATACAACACTGCATAGACGAAGCCGACATCCTCGCCGGCTCTGAGTGTGGTTTAGACCATGCTCAACTCGCCTTATGGCTACAAGACTATAAACGACTGAAAGAACAACAGCCTGCAGTCTCTATGCCAATGCCAGATTACTTGATGTATGTCTGCCAACTGAGTCTATGCCTGAAGGATATATCAGTGCCTAAAAGTTTCCTTACAACTGCATTGAAGCAGATGGCTGAGAAACTGAAAACAATGGATCAAGATACACCAGAGTTTAAGGAACTTTCCTATTACACACAAATCCTGCATGGTGGCGTACAGATGATGGAAGCTGCTCTTGATATTGTGGCAGGTCTCTCTATGTTAATGTCTAAAGATATGTCTCTATGAAACGTCCCCGTATCTATATCTCAGGTCCCATCACCGGCACTACCGACTATCTGGAGCGCTTTGGAATGGCAGAATACATCGTGTTTTGCTTGGGCTACACACCCGTCAATCCTACCACGATGTTCGGCTGGTTCCAACCGCTCTTCTCTATCATGCCTTATCGTTTCCAGGTATTCATCGACTGCATGATCCTCGCATTCTTCTGCAAGGCTATCTATCTGATGAAAGACTACGAAACCTCGCGTGGCGCATGTCTCGAAAAAGCCGTGGCCGACTTCTGTCAGAAAAAAATAGTGCTCGCTGATTCTCCCAACGAGAAACCCATAACAAAAACCATTTCCGCCATACAGGAATTGGGTAACGCAATGAAGAAACTCTATGAATGAAACAATAGTCAATGGATGGTCTGAAACGACCAACTGCACCACATGCGTCAACAGCGAACCGAAAAAACCGCGTGGCTATTTCTGCCCTACAACGGGCGAAACAGTCAACCGCCGTATGTGGTGTGAGGCATTCTGCCACCGCAACAAGGAATAGCAACCCCTCCCAGCCGTTCTCGGCTGGGTCCTAATAATAACAGTTATGCTCAGAAAAGATTATCTCAAAAAGACCGTCGCACCAAAGGACGGCATCGGTATGTTCCTCGCAGAACATGTCTGCAAGAAATGGATGGAGGACTTTGTGGATGAAGACACGCAGGAAATCATCAGCATCGAACGTAGCCAGGTGCTCTATGACCGTGACTCCCGCGTGGACTCTGAAATGGTAAAGGACATCGAGGAGTACGGCATCAAGGAAATCGTCGTCACTAACACTCCAGGACGCGCCGAGGAACTGCGCCAGTTCTATCGCCTCGTACATGTCAAAGTCACCATGAAGTCATCCGGCTCTAAGAC
>ODAJ014769136.1_pt1 | contig 51269 bp, 45 predicted proteins | sample 1539241 | NCBI WGS metagenome assembly ODAJ01 (sample SAMN02144231, study PRJEB22623) | gut metagenome | biome: sheep rumen | host: Ovis aries | place: New Zealand | reverse complement strand
AAAGGAGGAGTGGTACCTCCAGGAATCGAACCGGGGACACACGGATTTTCAGTCCGATGCTCTACCAACTGAGCTAAGGCACCATTGTGTTCACTAAATTCCTTTCTTGCTTAGGCAAACAACTAGCGTCGTTCACGTTTGCGGGTGCAAAGGTAAGAAGAAAAAATGGTTCTACCAAACTTTTCAGCAATTATTTTTTTATAGAGGCTTATTTTTTACGATTTGCGATGCTTATCGAACATATGAAGGAAATAGTTGAAGGCCTCCAAACCTGCCAACACCAAGATGGTGCTGGCACTGGCAAGCACATACATTCCCCCACCACAAGCCAACCCAATGGCTGCTGTTACCCATACACCTGCAGCAGTAGTCAAACCGCTTACCACATTCTCGTCCTTACGGAAAATAATAGTACCGGCACCGATGAAACCAATGCCGCTGACCACTTGAGCCGCTACACGCGACACATCCCAACGCTGAAGGTCATTGTTCATGGCTGCTTCAAAACCATAAGCTGATACTATCATAAACAAAGCAGAACCCAAAGCCACTAGGAAATGGGTGCGAAAACCAGCCTCCTTAGAACGATACTCGCGCTCCAATCCAATGAGGCCTCCCAATATCGCAGCAGTAAATATTCGTAGAATAAATTCGTATTCCATAGTTAAATGTTGTTTATTTGACTGCAAAAGTACAAAAAAAAACGTATCTTTGCAAAGATATAACTAAAAAAGAGAGATTATGCAACTGCTTTTATTTGGAATTGGCATGCAGGAAATCATTGTCATAGCACTGATTGTACTGCTGTTGTTTGGAGGAAAGAAGATTCCCGAACTGATGAAAGGGCTCGGCAAAGGGGTGAAGAGTTTCAAGGACGGCATGAAGGAAATAGAGAAGGACAACGAGGAAGAGAAAAGTGAGGAGAAATAATCGGTTCCGGCGTTAATGGGCGAAATGACTTTTTGGGATCATCTGGATGTACTGAGGGCAGTACTCATTAGAACGGCCATTGCGGTGGTGGTTTTCGGTATCATAGCCTTCTGCATGAAAGAGGAGTTGTTCAGCATCGTGCTGGCTCCTTGCTCCAGCGACTTCATCACTTACAAGCTTCTGGGCGCAGAGGCTTTCCGTATTCACTTAATGAACACAGGACTGACGGAGCAGTTCATGATACACATGAGAACAGCTATCTATGCCGGAATGCTGGTGGCTTCACCTTATATATTATATGAGCTTTTCCGTTTCGTCTCACCAGGACTATACCAGAACGAGCGTCACTATGCGGTATGGATAGTGGGAGCAGCCTACGTGATGTTTCTTGTAGGAACGCTCATCAACTATTTCGTGGTATTTCCACTGACGGTGCGTTTTCTAGGCACCTATCAAGTGAGTCCCGAGGTGGCTAACATGCTGACACTACAGTCATACATCGACACACTGTTAGGCATGTGTCTAGTAATGGGCGTGGTCTTTGAATTGCCAGTGGTGTGCGCACTTATGGGGCGCATGGGACTGTTGACCGACCATTTCATGGCAACATACAGGAGGCACGCAGTGGTGGCGATACTCGTTGTAGCAGCTATCATCACTCCGACTACGGATGTATTCACACTCTTTGTCGTGTCGCTGCCAATCTATCTGCTTTATGAAATAAGTATTCAAATAGTTAGAATAACTAAACTAAACAAATAACATTTTTATGCTAAGGAAAATTAGAATTACACTGGCTGCAGTGTTCTTTGTCTGCATCACCTGGCTTTTCCTGGACTTCACAGGAACGGCATACGGGTGGCTTGCATGGATGACAAAGCTGCAATTCCTAGAGGCCTTACTGGCCCTGAACTTAGCAGTAATTATCGGACTGGTGGTGGTGACACTGGTCTTTGGTAGAATTTACTGCTCTATCATCTGCCCATTGGGCGTTATGCAGGACATCTTCGGATGGATGGGAAAGAAAGCGAAGAAGAACCGTTATTCTTTCTCGAAGGCCATATCATGGTTACGCTATACCATGCTGGGCATCATGGTTGTTGCTATTACTGCAGGCATAGGTACGCTATTTCAGCTGCTAGCCCCCTACTCTGCCTTCGGGCGCATTGCAACCACGCTGTTGCAACCCCTTTGGAAGATGGGCAACAATGTGCTGGCTACCCTTGCAGAGCAAGCTGACAGCTATGCTTTCTACCAGGTAGAGACTGGATTGCCTAATGCCAACGTAGTGATGTGCATTGCCCTAGCGACATTAGTCATCCTGCTGGTGCTGGCATGGCGCAACGGTCGAACCTATTGCAACACCATCTGCCCAGTGGGAACCCTGTTGTCCTTCTGTTCTCGCTTCTCTTTCCTGAAAATACACTTCGATGAAAGCAAGTGCAGGAATTGTTCCATGTGCTCAAAGAACTGCAAGGCTGCATGTATTGATTACAAGACTCATCTGGTAGATTATAGCCGTTGCGTGGTGTGCGGCAACTGTATAGAGAGCTGCAAGTTTGGTGCGCTGGAGTATAGTTTCTCTAGACAATCTAGTGATTCTAGACAATCTAGTGATTCTAGACAATCTAGCATTGACGAGAGCAAGCGAAGTTTTTTGGTTACAGCAGCCCTGCTGACTACAGCAGCTATGGCTCAGCAAAAAGACAAGGTGATGGACGGTGGGCTGGCTGAGATTCAAGACAAGGTCGCTCCCAAGAGGCAGACCCCATTGGCTCCTCCAGGAGCACGTTCACTGGATAACCTTGAACAGCACTGTACAGGATGCCAACTGTGTGTTTCGGAGTGTCCCAATCAGGTATTGAGACCATCAAGTGACTTACAGCATCTGATGATGCCCACCATGTCATATGAAATGGGCTACTGTCGTCCAGAGTGTAATAGGTGTTCGCAGGTCTGCCCTGCTGGTGCCATTAAGCCTATTGAGAAAGAAGACAAATCATCCACGCAGATTGGACATGCAATATGGATTAAGAAGAACTGCGTGGTACTGACGGATGGTGTAGAGTGTGGAAACTGTGCACGCCACTGTCCTGTAGGCGCCATTGAGATGGTTCCCTGCGATCCCAATGACGAGGAGTCACCTGCCGTTCCTGCAGTGAACGAGGCTCGTTGTATTGGCTGTGGCTCGTGTGAATATCTGTGTCCCGCACGCCCCTATTCTGCCATTTACGTGGAAGGGCATGAAGTACACAAGGAGGTTTGATGTAAGATGTAAGAAGTAAGATGTATGAGCAATAAGAATAATATCAACAGACGCAGTTTCCTGAAGATGTTAGGAGGCGGAGCTGTGGCAACCGCTGCTGTGATGACAGGTTGTAAGCCAAAGAGCGAGACCAAAGCGGTTGACGACTATAAGAAACAAGTGGAGCCACCCGTGGGCAAGATGACCTATCGTAAGAATGAGCGGACGGGCGACAAAGTATCCATATTGGGTTATGGCATGATGCGCCTGCCTTCGAAGACGGAAAACAAGGACGACTATGATCAGAACATGATTAACCAGCAGGTGGACTATGCTATAGAACACGGAGTAAACTACTTCGACACAAGCCCTGTCTATTGTCAGGGTAAGTCGGAGGCCTGCACGGGTATCGCCCTGAGCAGGCACAAGCGAAACGAGTATTTCGTGGCTACTAAGTTGTCAAACTTCAATCGTGACTTCTGGAGTTTTGAGAAATCGAAAGAGATGTATCTCAACTCCATGAAGCAGTTACAAGTTGACTATATTGATTATTACCTGCTACACGCCGTAGGCGGTGGCATGGACGAGTTCAATGGGCGCTATGTTGACAACGGCATCATGGACTTCTTGATGAAGGAGCGTGAGGCAGGAAGAATACGCAACCTGGGATTTTCTTTCCACGGCTACAAAACTGTTTTCGATGAGGTATTGGCCACTCATGAGAAGTACCACTGGGACTTCGTACAAATAGAATTGAATTATCTGGACTGGGACTTTGCCAACGAGATAAACAGCAGGAATGTTGATGCCCACTACCTTTATACCGAGTTGGAGAAACTTCATATTCCCGTGGTGGTCATGGAACCACTACTTGGAGGCAGACTGGCTAACCTACCCCAATATATGGCTACCGAATTGAAGCAACGTGAACCAGAGCGTAGTGTAGCCTCATGGGCTTTCCGCTATGCAGGAACCCCCAAAGGCGTACTGACCGTGTTGTCCGGCATGACCTATATGGAACACCTGAAGGACAATCTATTGTCCTACTGTCCACTCATCCCTCTGACCAAGACAGAACAAAACTATCTGCACCAAGATGTTGCAGAGCGTATCGTAGGTTTAGAGAACATCCCATGTAATGACTGTAAATACTGCATGCCTTGTCCCTATGGAGTGAACATCCCCGCCATCTTTGTTCATTATAACAAATGCAAGAATGAAGGGTTGCTACCCCATGACCGTATGGACAAAGATTATAAAGAACAGCGCAGGGCCTACCTGATAGGTCTGGATAGAAAAGTGCCCAAGCTCAGACAAGCTGATCACTGTATCGGTTGTGGACAATGTGAGCCTCACTGCCCTCAGAGCATCCGCATCCCCAGGGAACTACGCAAAATCAGCGAGTTCATTGAAGCTTTGAAGCAGGATACACTAACCCGTCCGCAGGAAGGTTAAAGAAGGTTCGCAAGAAAAAGAATAGAAAAGAGAGGCTCAATATATTTTGAGCCTCTCTTTTTATAGGAATTTTTGTAAGGAATTACTTTGCGTAAGCCACAGAACGAGTTTCACGGATAACGGTGATCTTCACCTGTCCAGGATAAGTCATCTCATTCTGAATCTTGGATGCAATCTGTCCGCTTAGTGCCTCAGTCTCTGCATCATCCATCTTATCTGCACCAACGATAACACGGAGTTCACGACCAGCCTGGATGGCATACGTCTTGGTGACACCAGGATAGGACATCGCGATGGCTTCGAGGTCGTTCAGACGCTTGATATAAGCCTCAACTATCTCCCTACGAGCACCTGGACGGGCTCCAGAGATGGCGTCACAAATCTGAACGATAGGTGCTAAAAGAGTCTGCATCTCCATCTCGTCATGGTGAGCACCGATGGCATTGCATATATCGGGTTTCTCCTTAAACTTCTCAGCAATCTTAGCACCATAAAGTGCATGTGGCAATTCGCTCTCCTCATCGGGTACCTTACCTATATCATGGAGTAAGCCAGCGCGCTTGGCTTTCTTAGGATTAAGACCTAGTTCAGAAGCCATCACAGCACAAAGGTTTGCGGTTTCACGAGCATGCTGTAAAAGGTTCTGACCATAGGAAGAACGATATTTCATCTTACCAATAATACGAATCAGCTCTGGATGGAGACCATGAATACCTAGGTCGATTGCAGTGCGCTTACCTGTTTCGATTATCTCGTTCTCCAATTGCTTCTTCACCTTGGCTACAACCTCTTCAATACGAGCAGGATGGATACGTCCATCAGCTACCAATTGGTGGAGAGCCAAACGACAGGTTTCACGACGCACGGGGTCGAAGGCAGAGATGACGATGGCTTCGGGAGTATCGTCAACCACGATTTCTACACCGCAAGCAGCCTCCAAAGCACGAATATTACGACCCTCACGACCAATAACACGGCCTTTCACATCATCATTTTCTATATGAAACACGGAAACACTATTTTCCACAGCCGTCTCAGTGGCTACACGCTGGATTGTCTGGATAACAATCTTTTTAGCTTGCGCATTAGCATTTAACTTGGCTTCATCCATGATTTCATTGATATAGGCGGCTGCATCGGTCTTGGCTTCATCCTTCAATGACTCCACCAAACGGGCTTTTGCCTCATCGGCAGAAAGACCTGAAAGCTCTTCAAGCTTAGCACGCTCTTGAAGTTGCATCTTCTCCAGCTCTTCCTGCTTGAGAGCCAGCAGCTTCTTCTCGTTTTCAATGCGGTTCTGCTGGTTGTCGAGATCATTCTTACGACGTCCCAGTTCTTCCTGACGCTGGTTGAGCGACATTTCACGCTGCTTCAGCTTGTTCTCATTTTGCTGGATGTGTTGATTGCGCTGCTGCACCTCTTTCTCCAACTCACTCTTCTTGTTCAGGAACTTCTCCTTCACCTCGAGTAATTTCTTTTCTTTGATGACTTCTGCCTCCTTCTTAGCGGCACTGACCATCTCGTTATATTTTCCCTTGATTACAAAGCGGAAAATCAAAAAACCACAGACGCCACCTAATACTAGGGCGGCTACAATGGCAATAATAGCAACAATAATGTTCATAAATTTTTATATATAGAGTTAATGTTTACGTCACTTACGTTCGCCGAGTGCATTTTCAATCTCTTTAGTAAGCTGGGCAAAAACATCAACAAAGGGCGCGGTATCGTTATTAGAACGCTCTTTCTGATACATCAGCGCAATGTCTATCAACGTCATCAACGAAATAATATGATCACTTTTGCGTCCTTTATATGCCTGAGCATAGGCATTGTAACGCTCGGTGATGAGCTTCGCTGCTGAACGATAGAATTCCTCGTCATCACGATTAATGACAACTTCTATATCTTCGTCATAGACGTGCAGTCTGATACGTAGTCGATTCTTGTTCTGTTCTGCCATGGCTTGTTCTCCTTTTTTACTTCTCATCACTGAGGATTGCAATGCACTTATTGACGTCACGTATAAGCTTGGCCAACCGATCCTTAGCACCATCAAGGTTGCCGTCGGTAATCTCGATCATCCTAGCCATTTTCAGTGAATCATAGTCACTCTGCTGCTGTTCCAACTTTGCACGCAACTCAGCCACGTCTTTTTTGCCATTGTCTATCACGGCACGCAACTCATCATTCTCCTTTTTCAGCTCTTGAAAGCGGAGAATCATCTGACGCAAGCGGGTCTCAAACGTTGTTATAGTTTTCTCGTTAGCAGTCATAACTCATTCACACTTTATGTCACAAAGGTAAAAATTATTATTGACAACGGGTTAGCAGTCCGCTGATAATTAACAATTTAATACCAAGAATTAAGATTTTTTAATCATCATTCTTCGGCCTAGGCTCTTTCTTTGCCAACATAACCACTTTATAAACGAAATCAGTAATCCACTGTTGTGAGAATCCCAACTGCTGAGCATATTGGCGAATGGCCACCACAGTCTTCATGACACCAGCATCAGAAAAGTCATTCTTGGTGAAGATGTCATTGACCGTTTTCTCGGTCATCGTACGAATGGCACTCTTAAAGATACTGGGTAAACGAAGCTTAAATTTCATAAGATTGCCAGTAAGCATCATCAGGTCCTGGGTAAATCCTGAGAACTGATACATATAAGCCTGCACATCTTGCACTTTCTTACAACGCTTGCGGATGCTGGCATCTATCTCCTTTGTAAAACTATCGTCCATGCCATAAATTTCTTTCAGCATCTTATTGCAACGAGCTTTCTCTGCCAAACCGAGCTTATTGTTTTGAGTAGGAACCTTCAGCGTAGCCTTGAACACGCGCAAATCGGGCAATGCAGCCAGATTGGTAATACCCAAATCTGCAGCCATCACAGCTTGGAAATAGACACGGATAAGCGTCATGAAGTCCTCCATGCCACCAGTCTTCTGAGTCTCCTCTTTCTTTCCGAATAATTTACTTATAAAACTCATTATTTATATAAATATCAATTAATTGCGTGCAAAGGTACAAAAAATAGTGAAAAGTGAAGAGTGAAAAGTAAAAAAATTGCTATCATCACACAATTTTCAAATCCTAACGCTCTTATTTGAACTATTTTTCTTATTTTTGCATCGTAAAACGAAATAGACTATGAAAGGTATCGTATTAGCAGGAGGTAGCGGCACCCGCCTCTACCCTATCACCAAGGGTGTTTCGAAACAGTTAATTCCTATTTTCGACAAGCCCATGATTTACTATCCCATCTCGACACTAATGCTGGCTGGCATCCGCGAGATACTAATTATCTCAACCCCTTATGATCTACCAGCCTTCAAGCGTCTGTTGGGCGATGGTTCTGAATTAGGTGTAAGATTTGAATATGCCGAGCAACCATCTCCTGACGGACTGGCACAGGCCTTTATCATTGGCGAGAAGTTTATTGGCAACGACTGTGTTTGTCTGGTTTTGGGCGACAACATTTTCTATGGCAGCGGATTTACCGGCATGCTCAAGCAAGCAGTGAAGAGTGCTGAGGAAAACGGACGCGCTACTGTTTTTGGATACTACGTCAACGACCCAGAGCGTTACGGAGTGGCAGAATTCGATGATGAAGGCAACTGTCTGAGTATTGAAGAGAAACCAGCCAAACCTAAGAGTAACTATGCTGTAGTAGGGCTTTATTTCTATCCCAACAGCGTAGTAGAGATCGCCAAGAACATCAAGCCTAGTGCTCGTGGCGAACTGGAGATTACTACCGTCAACCAGAAATACCTGGAAGAAAAGAACTTGCTGGTACAAACCCTACAACGCGGTTTCGCATGGCTGGATACAGGCACACACGATTCACTCAGCGAGGCTTCTACCTTCATTGAGGTCATTGAAAAGCGACAAGGGCTGAAAATAGCCTGCTTGGAAGAAATTGCCTATAAACGAGGCTGGATAGATAAAGAACAACTGAAAAAACTGGCTGAGCCAATGAAGAAGAACGACTATGGCCAGTATTTGCTGCGTCGTGCAGAAGAGTACGTCAAATAGCGTACTCCTCTACGCAACGGCGTAGTGCTTTGGGATTGCCCATATCATACATCACTCCTTTTAACCGGATACCCATCATACCACTCTGCTTACGGACAGTTTCTAAAGCGGAGGTTAACTCTATCTCACGTGTGGAGTCGCCTTCCGCATCTGCCTGTTGGATATCCGCAGCTAGTTGGGCAAAGACCTCAGGTGTCAGGATATATTGGCCAAACACACTGTAGTATTCCTTCTGTCCTTCGCCATTTCTGACACCAAGAAACTCCTCGGCATAACTGGCCTTCGGTTTCTCATTCATTACAGAAACGTTAAGAATGGTACGATCCTTGTCTTCCCAAACGCCACTTAGAATACCATAATGACTTACTTCTGCCAAAGGAACTGGATGAATGCTAACCATAAGTTGGTTATAGCGCTCGTACTCTTCAATCATTTGTAAAGCACAAGGTTTGTTGGAGAGAGTACGATAAAGCGTGTCGCCTAAAAGCAACAGAACCGGTTCATTACCAACAAACTCCGCTGTCTGATAGACCGCATGACCAAAGCCCCTTTTCTCACGCTGATAAACATAGCGCAACCGCCTTCCGATAGAAAGGATGCGATTTTCGTATTCCTGGGCTTCGGGATTAAGTTTACGCAGATGTTCTTCTGAAAGCGGCCGTTCAAAAAACTCTGTATATTGGATGCGCTCCTCTTCAGAACCCAACACCAAACAGATCTCCTCAATTCCACTCTTCACCAATTCCTCTAACAAGATAAGAATGACGGGACGCACCATTCCATCGGGACATGGAATGGGGAAAAAGTCTTTCTTCAAGGAACGTGTAGCAGGATAGAGACGAGTGCCAAAACCTGCAACGGGAATAATGGCTTTGCGAACTGTATGAACAGGATGAAGTGTCAACGGATAAGCCCGCAGATTGGCTGCATTCAGATAATCAACCAACTGCTGTTGAGTCTCTTTGTCATGCGCCAAAAACTGAACGGAGCCATCACCGTGAGACCCTACGCCCTTACCGCCATAAATCAAAGGTTGTATCTGAGGATCATTCAATACCTCATGCAACTTGGGAGCCCACAAAGCCGGAGACATTGGAGCAACATACTTATCAAACATGTCTTCTGCCTCTGTCATCAGCTTTCCCAAAGCTTCCACATTACCACTTGCCATATACTGAACAGCCCTATCCACAATACTCTGATTCCACTCGCCTAAGGCTTTATGAAGGTTCTCTTCGGCCTCAGTGGAGGCAAAAGGATAGGCTTTATTCAAGTCAGAAAGAATCTTAATAGTATCTTTCTCTGCACACAAATCAGCAAAAACCCAGTATAGAGATTTCTTTACATTCAACGACTTCACCTCTATCTCGTCACCATCGAAGGTCATCAGATTAGGTTTCACACCAAATGCGCAGGCTTGGTCAAGACGACCGCAACGGGAAGAAGTGCGCAACTCACCCAGATAGGCGATATTCATCTCACCCAATGTATTCAGGTTCAGTTTGTAAAGCTGATTAAAGGCACGAGCCACCAATACGCAAATTGCAGCAGAGGATGACAAACCACTCTTCATGGGTAGTGTCATCTTGGTGATGCGGATTCGCACACCACCTACTTTATACCACTCTAACATATAGGAGGCCACACCGGCACAATAGCAGAAGAAAGAACCCGACTTTGCCACATGTTTCAGCTCGCTCTCATTCATTCTACAGGAGAAGTCACTCCACTCTTCCTCTATCTCGGGAGCATCACTATACATCTCAAAGATGGATGATTTTTCCACCTCTGCATAAATGCCCTGCTCTATACCGGTTACGATAGAAGCACCAGGCAATATATCAGCATTCATGGTGCGATAGTGACCTGCCCAGTCTGTGTGCTCTCCAAATAGACACAAACGGCCTGGAACAAAAAGATTCTTCATTACACTATTATTCTGTATTTTTATTCAAACTTTGCACAAAGATAGCGTGTTTTACCCATAAAAACGCACTTTTTCCCAATTTTATTTGGTCAGACTGATTATTTTATATACTTTTGCAGGCAAATCAACATATTTTAATAACTTTTAAAAACATATTGCCTATAAGGAATCTCTACTTCATTATATTAAAAAAGGAAGAAAATGAAGGATTATGCAAGCCTAGCCGACGAGCAGTTGGCATTGCTTTATGCAGAAGGAGACTTTAGGGCTTTCGACCAGTTATTAGAACGAAATCAGCAAAAGCTCTTTTCTTACATTCTATTCGTTGTTCATGACACCGAAGTGGCTAATGATGTCTTTCAGGAAACTTTCGTGAAAGTAATCACCAAGCTACAAGAAGGCAAATATTCCGACACGGGAAAGTTTCATTTCTGGCTGATACGCATTGCCCATAACGTAATTATGGACAACTATCGTCATCAGAAGAGTGTCCATTTCGTAGAACCTACCGCGGACAACGACTTAAACAAGTTACGCTCAAATGAGCTCATGGACATCAATAGGGAGAATGAATATGTGAATGCCCAGGTAATGACCGATGTACGCCGTCTGATGGATGCTTTGCCAGCTCCACAACGTGAGGTTGTTTACATGCGGTTCTATCAGGATTTATCGTTCAAGGAGATTTCTGAGATAACCGGTGTCAGCATCAACACTTCGTTGGGCCGTATGCGCTATGCGCTAATCAACATGCGGCGTATGGCAAGACAGCACAACATCCATTTGAATATGGAACTATGATAGTAGGAAAAGCTAAAGTGCCCGCAGAGTGCTGATAGCCTTCTCTGGCGTTGGACTTCCAAAGACATAGCTGCCTGCAACTAACACATCAGCTCCCGCCTCCACCAGACGGGGAGCTGTTTCGTTCTGCACACCGCCATCTATCTCTATCAACGCCTTGGATCCCCTGTCGGAAATCAACTGTCGCAGTTGGCGGACTTTCTTGATGGTGTTTTCTATAAACGTTTGTCCGCCAAACCCAGGGTTAACACTCATCAGCAACACCATATCCACATCATTAATGATATCCTCCAATAAGCACACTGGGGTAGAAGGATTCAGGGTCACCCCAGCCTTCATCCCTGCCTGATGGATTTCCTGGACAGTACGATGAAGATGTACACATGCTTCCAGATGGACATTCATCATCATAGCCCCCAACTTAGCAGTCTGCTTGATATACTGTTCTGGATGCACAATCATATAATGAACATCCAACGGTTTCGTACACTTTTTGGCTACGGCCTCCAAAACGGGAAAGCCGAAAGAGATGTTAGGCACAAACACACCATCCATCACATCCAGATGAAGCCAGTCGGCCTCACTGCGATTAATCATTTCAACTTCACTGTCGAGATGTAGGAAGTCGGCAGCAAGCAACGAAGGAGATACTAATGTTGCCATATTCTGTTAATTCAAGCACAAGATCGACGTCGTTCCATCGCTTGTTTTCATATTATACATACGTGCAAACTGCTTGATGAAGAGAATAGTCGATTTACGGGGCTGCAATTCTTCGGGAGTAAAATTTTGCATAGGCAATAACGTTTAATTGTTTTATTAATTAACGTACATCTTTGCCCTTTATTATACCTTTCTGAAAAAATTATTTTACCCGGTAAGATTCTATCTGTTTTATGCCGTTCAAGAAGTCGCGAGCCATCATGCGTTTCTTACCAGCCATCTGCAGTTCCGTAATTTCCAACCATTCGTCGGCAGCAGAGATATAGAGAGACTTTCCTGTCACAGCAATGCTGCCGGGAGTCTGCCCTGCCCTGCCCGTTTTATGGGTCTTGTAAATTTTCAACACGGTTTCCTTTCCATCGGGAGCCACCAACGTGGTCCATGCACCAGGATAAGGACTTAAGCCTCGTACAAAGTCATATACCTGTTTGGCAGACTTCTTCCAAATAATCTCGCACGTTTCCTTGAAAATCTTGGGAGCGAGACTAAGCGAAGTGCTATTGTCCTGGGCTATCGTGGGAGGATATCCATTATTTTCAACGATAGTCTCCAGCGTATCTAAACAGAGCTGAGCCCCCAGGTGCATCAATCCGTCATAAACATATTCCACGTCAGCATCATCGGGAATATCAAATGTCTTCTTCTTGATGATGCGCCCCGTATCGATGTCATGATCCAGGAAGAACGTAGTGACCCCCGTCTGCTTCTCACCATTGATGACGGCCCAGTTGATAGGTGCTGCCCCACGATATTGCGGCAGCAAGGCTGCATGTACATTAAACGTACCATATTCCGGCATTGCCCACACCACTTCTGGCAGCATGCGGAAAGCAACCACTACCTGCAGGTTTGCCTTATAGGTGCGAAGTGTTTCCACAAACTCCGGGTCCTTCATCTTCACTGGTTGCAACACAGGGATATTCTTCTCTAGCGCATACAATTTTACAGCTGATGGCTGCATCTCCGTCTGATGGCGCCCAACAGGTTTGTCGGGTTGCGTCACAACTGCCACTACATTATATTCGTTTTCCACCAGTGCCTGCAATGTTTCCACCGCAAACTCCGGTGTACCCATAAATACTATTCGTAAATCTTCCTTTCTCATTTTCACTCTTCCCTATTCACTGTTCACTATTCACTGTTCACTATTCACTAGGGCGAAGCCCGCCACTCTCGCCTAATCCTGACTCAAATCGTGCACCATCTTACGGTACATGTCATACATCCTTCTTCGCGAGATATATCCTTTCAGGTGGCGGTCAGCATCCAATACCGGCAACCAGTCAGCTTGTGTCCGTTCGAAAGTTTTCATCACCTCAGTCATAGGCGTTCCATCATTCAACACATCAGCCGGGTTAACCATCAGCTGACTGGCTTTAAAATGATGATACAGCTCAGTACGGAACACCACATGTCGTATTTTCTGTATGTTAATCTCACCAAGCAACGTGCCTGCGGCATCAGTCACCGGTAGCACACTACTACGGCTACGGCTGATTTTATGCACCATCTGTCCCAATTCCATATCTGGGTCAACACTTTGGAAATCATGATCAATCACGGAATCAAGACTCATCAATGTCAGCACCGCATGATCAGTATGGTGAGTTACCAACCGCCCTTGCTTAGCCAGCCGCATTCCGTAGATGCTATGAGGTTCAAAGATAATAATGGTCAGATAAGCCGAAACAGAAACTATCATCAAGGGCATAAAGAGATTGTAGCCACTCGTAATTTCAGCAATCAGGAAAATACCCGTCAACGGAGCATGCATCACACCCGACATAACCCCTGCCATACCCAATAGGGCGAAGTTCTTTTCCGGCACATAGACCCCTATCTCATGAATGTTCCACAGACGAGCAAACAGGAATCCCGTAAAACAGCCTATGAACAGTGAGGGGGCAAAAGTTCCGCCACAGCCACCGCCTCCGTTGGTTGCCGAAGTTGCAAACACCTTGGTCAACAAAACCAGTCCTATATATAATATAAGGTATTCGCTATGTCCATAAAACAGAGAGCCGGACAAAATCTGGTTCCAGTCTGCATCCGTCCGTCCATTCAGCAGCAGATTGATACTATGGTAGCCCTCCCCATAAAGCGAAGGGAAAAGGAAAATCAGCGTACTCAAGATAAGACCACCAATGATAAACTTTACATACGGTTTGTTCTTGAAACGGGCAAACATATCCTCACAGGCATTCATCGTGCGGATGAAGTAAAGACTTACCAGTCCGCAGCTAATGCCCAGCAAAATAGAGGCAGGGACGCGCTGTACCGTCCAGTCTGAATCCAGATGAAAGGAGAAAAGCACGGCATTACCACTAAAGATGTAAGTAAAGCACGTTGCTGTCACACAACTGACCAGAATAGGCAGGAGCGAAGCCATTGTCAGGTCTATCATCAACACTTCCAACGTGAACACCAGTCCTGCTATAGGTGCCTTAAAAATACCTGCAATCGCCCCTGCTGCACCACAGCCCACGAGTGTCATCAGCGTCTTATTGTCTAATTTGAACAGCTGCCCCAGATTAGACCCTATGGCAGAACCTGTCAGAACAATAGGTGCTTCGGCACCCACAGATCCACCGAAGCCAATGGTTATAGCAGATGCAATAACACTCGACCAAGTGTTATGTGCCTTCAGACGTGATCGATTGGAGGAAATAGCATAGAGTATTCGCGTTATTCCATGCGAGATATTATCTTTGACAACATAGCGCACGAACAGGGAAGTCAGGTAAATACCTATTACAGGATAGACGAGATATAACCAGTTGTAACTGACTGCCGAGAAATGTCCTGTCAAGAGGGCCACAATCTGATTAATCAGTCCATGAAGGACGAATGCCGCCACTGCGGAGAAAAAACCAACGAAAAACGCCAAGATGAGCAAGAACATCTTGTCGCTGACATGGGCGGTGCGCCACTCATGCAGCCGCTGCCAGACAGGCATTGTCGTTTCCATTGGTTGTTTGTCCATAAATCTGTCAATTACAGAGCAAATTTGTATCCTACAGTCAGTTGAATCAAATCACTACGTTTCTTGTCCACTGCATTGTCAATGACCCTCGTCGCTGCAAAATTGTATCGGGCATCTATGACGATATTGCTAAACTCATAAGACAGGCCTACGGGAATGGAAAAGCAGAATTTCTTGCAATTGTCCTTGATATCCGTATCCACATCATGAACACGCTCTTTGGCATTCAGCAGGAAGCCGAACTGAACACCCGTCTTGAGCGCCAGTCCTTTGAGAACATAGAAATTAGCTGTCAGCGGAATGTTCAGATAGTTCAGTCGGGTTATCTCCGATCTATCCTCATAGTTAAACTTCCATCCCTGCATGGCATAATTGACACCAGCAGCAACACCCAACCATTTGGCAGCATAATACTCTCCTTCGGCACCAATCACAATACCTGCCACAAGCTTCCTTTTCTCTTTTGGCTCAGCAGCCCAAGTGCCGGAGAGGTATCCGCTGCCAAGACCAATCTTAGGTTGCAAAGTGAAGGTTCCGATCTCGCGCATAGTATTCTGTGCTTCACAAACGAGGGACATTATCGCCATAACGGCCACTAACAATATCTTTTTCATATTTCTCATCTTTTATTCTTTATTTTCTGATTATTTCCACTTCACCATTCTGACGCAGGCGAATAATGCTGCTGGGCTGATGGGGCTTATGCTCTTGACGCCGGCTCCAGCAAACATAGTCAACAGCATCAATTAATTCTTGAGCGATATCACAATAGTTCTGGGCAGCAGGCTCACCACTGATATTAGCAGAAGTTGACACCAATGCCTTTTGGAACCGATAGCACAACTCCTTAGAAAAAGGCTCATTCGTGATGCGCAAAGCTATAGAGCCGTCGTCAGCTATCAGATTAGGAGCCAGATTAACAGCACCGTCAAGAATAATGGTGGTTGGCTTCGTGTCGCCGTCCTGCAAGCTGTCTATCAGCTGCCAGGCGACATCAGGGACCTGACGCACATAACGCTGCAGCCGAGCATCGGAATCCACCAGACAGATGAGTGCCTTCGAATCGTCACGCTGTTTGATTTCATAGACCCGTTTTACAGCCTCGGCATTGGTAGCATCACATCCGATGCCCCATACGGTGTCCGTCGGATAAAGTATTACCCCACCCTTCCGTAGCACCTCTACTGCATTCTTAACATCTTGCTCTCTTGTCATTGTATATTATCTACTAAAACTCTGAAGTAAAGTGGAACTTGATATGCTTGAAATCTTCTTGCGCCATACTGAGCACATAGCCTGAATCGGCCAGAAAGACATCACGGCCTTCCTTGTCCTTCGCCATATACTGGTACTTGCGCTTCTTGAAGTTGTCAAGTTCTGCTTGGTCGTCACTCTCTATCCAACAAGCTTTGTAAAGATGAACGGGTTCCCAACGGCACTTGGCATTGTACTCGTTCTCCAAACGATATTGGATAACCTCAAACTGCAGCTGACCTACAGTTCCAATAATCTTACGGCCATTAAACTGATTAACGAACAACTGGGCTACACCCTCGTCCATCAACTGGTCGATACCCTTCTGAAGTTGCTTCGACTTCATAGGGTCGTCGTTCTCGATATATTTAAACAACTCTGGCGAGAAGGAAGGCAATCCACGGAAATGCAACTGCTCACCTTCGGTTAAGGTATCACCGATTTTGAAGATACCATTGTCGGGCAGACCTACAATATCGCCTGGCCACGCCTCGTCTATCGTACTCTTGCGCTGTGCCATAAACTGCGTAGGCGATGAGAAACGCAGCGTCTTACCCTGACGAACATGCAGATAGGGCTGGTTACGCTGGAACTTACCGCTGCACACCTTGCAGAAAGCAATGCAGGAGCGGTGGTTGGGGTCAATATTGGCTGTTATCTTAAATATAAATCCCGTAAACTTGGGTTCCTCAGGCTGCACGTCGCGCTCTTCAGCCTTCGTGGGCTTGGGACTGGGAGCTATCTCTACGAAACAGTTCAGCAGTTCCTGAACACCGAAATTGTTCAATGCTGATCCAAAGAATACGGGAGCAACCTCGGCGGCACGATAGGTTCCCACTTCAAACTCGGGATACACTCCATCTACCAGTTCCAAGTCCTCACGCAGCTTGGCGGCATCCTGCTCGCCCACACGTTTATCGAGTTCCTCGCTGTCAATATCCACCTCTACCTTCTCCGTCACGCGCTGCTTATCAGGAGTGAAAAGGTCCAGCTTATTTTCATAAATGTTATATACGCCCTTGAACTTAGCACCCTGATTGATAGGCCACGACAGGGGACGCACCTTGATTTCCAACTCCTGTTCCAATTCATCCAACAGGTCGAAGGGGTCACGGCCTTCACGGTCCATCTTGTTGATAAAGATGATGACGGGTGTATTCCTCATGCGGCAGACACTCATCAGTTTGCGCGTCTGTGTCTCAACACCTTTGGCACCATCTACCACGATAATCGCAGAATCCACTGCCGTTAACGTCCGGTAGGTGTCTTCTGCAAAGTCCTGGTGACCAGGAGTATCCAGGATATTCACCTTATATTCTATGTCTGACCCGTCTGGGGTGTAGTCGAACTCCATCACGGAAGTCGATACAGAGATTCCACGCTGTTTCTCAATATCCATCCAGTCACTGGTGGCCGTTTTCTTAATCTTATTATTCTTCACGGCACCTGCCACCTGAATCTGTCCGCCAAAGAGCAAGAACTTCTCGGTCAGGGTAGTCTTACCAGCATCTGGGTGCGATATAATCGCAAATGTTCTTCTTCTTTCTATTTCTTGATTCATTTTTCACTTTTCACTATTCATTATTCACTTAGAAGTTTGCGCACGCAAACTTCGAGACTCTCTTCCCAATAAGGGATTTCCACCTGATAGGCGCTCTTAATCTTCGTCTTGTCGAGCACGGAATAGTGGGGACGGTGTGCTGGAGTGGGATATTCCGCAGTATGCAACGGACGGACACGACATGTGGTAATGCCCACCAGTCGGTGTATCGCTTTGGTAAAGTCGTACCACGAAATGACGCCCTCATTGGAGAAATGATAGACACCCGGCTGAACACCCTTCTCAATAGCAGTCATGATGATACGAGCCAAGTCGCGCGCATAAGTAGGTGTTCCTATCTGGTCGAAAACAACGCCCAGCTCTGGTTTCTCTTTGCCCAGACGAATCATGGTCTTCACGAAATTATTACCAAAAGTGCTATATAGCCAAGCAGTACGGATAATCATACTCTTCTTACAGAATTTCGTCACGCCAATTTCACCAGCCAGCTTGGTAGAGCCATAAACGCTGTTAGGACAAGGGGTATCCGTCTCTACGTAAGGGGTATGCTTCGTACCGTCAAACACATAATCAGTACTGATCTGAATCATCCAGCCTCCTCGCTTATCGACAGCTGCTGCCAGATATGACGGGGCAACCGTGTTCAGCGTCGTACACAACTCTTTGTTGTCTTCGGCTTTATCGACTGCAGTATAGGCGGCACAGTTCACGACACCATCAATCTGATGTTCCGCAACGAACTGATTGATAGCGAGTTGGTCGGTGATGTCCAACTCCTGGACATCGGTGTTAAACCAGTTATGCTGTGGATACTCTCTTTCCAGCAACTGCATCTCGTTTCCCAGTTGGCCTTTACAGCCTGTAATCAGAATATTCATCTAATATTTGACAATTTGACTATTTTACTATTTTATTCGAACTGCAGGGGTTCCTGCTTATCTTTCAAGTAATAATCGTTCAGCATACCAATAAAGGTAGAAATCTCCTTGACGGCATGCTGCGTGTTTGCAGTCAGCTCTTTCTTCTGCAAGCGAAGCATCATCACACCATACAGGGAATTAAAGCAGGTCTCTACCTCGTTTTCTTCTTTGTTCGACCCGCGGTTCCGCAATTCCACGATATATGGCAGCACCTTATAGTATTCTGCATTGTAAAAAGGGAATTTGGACGACGACAGCAATTGGGCGTGTAACTCCTGCAGCTGCTGCATAACAACCTTATTGATTTGCAGGTGTCCCTGCTCCCTGCAGCCTTCCGAATTCATCATCCGAATCAGGTTACCAAACCAGTCGGTCTCCTCCTCCTTCTGCTCATCAGTATAGTCGAAACGCTCAACATATTCCTTCCGAATACGGCTCAACGAACAGCCGAAGGCACGAATAGTGTCCTCCACCTGCCACATATAGAGTAAATATTCTGCGATATTTGTCTTGCGTAATTCCTGTGCTATAAACATATAAACTTACTCCTATTCAAAAGAAACGAAACAGATTAGTCACTGTACCGAACAGCGATATCACCGAGAAAATAATCACCACCGCGCCAATAATCTGATTGATGATGCGGATGCCGTCATCCTGAAATATGGTACGTATCTTATCAACGAGCCAAGTGAGCCCATACCACCACAGCAATGCCCCACCGACAATGCTGGCAAACCCGACTAGCATCTCAAAGGGGCGATCAGGAATGACAAAGGCAAACTGGGCGAAAAGACCCATAAACAGGAAGACTATCAGCGGATTGGAGAAAGTTACCAAGAAAGCCGTCCACATATTATACCATAGAGAGCCCCGCTGCTGTCCGGATAAATGCATATTCCTGGTCGGGTCAGTATGCCACGTATAGATACCAAAAGCCAACAACAGCACACTACCTATAATCTGCAAATAGAACTTATTCTGCTCATTATTAATAAAATCCATCACAAAAGCCATTCCGAACCCAGTGATGCCGGCATATACAATATCACTGATGGCAGCTCCGACACCTGTAACCATACCAAACCAACGTCCTTTGTTCAGCGTACGCTGTACACAAAGAATTCCGACAGGACCCATTGGTGCAGAAGCTATCATACCAATCAGCATGCCCTTGAAAACCAAATCTACTATGTTAATATGTATCGGAAACGGCATATCGGGTGCAAAGGTACGAATAAGTGAGCGAAAAAGCAAATTTATTTGCATTTTTCCGAATCCCTCCCCTTGTTGTTTCAGATAATTTTTGTACCTTTGCGCTCACAAAACGTAAATATTCACAGCTAAACGTTATAATATATGACCAACGAAGAACAAGGAATCAAGCCGTATGTCATCGGTTTAGACCTAGGAGGAACCAATTCCGTATTCGGTATTGTGGATGCTAGAGGAGAGATCAAGGCCACCACAGCCATCAAGACAGGCGGCTTTAATAGCGCAGAAGACTATGTAAAAGCAGCCGTAGAAGCATTACAACCCATCATTGAACAGGTGGGAGGTATTGAAAAAATCAAGGCAATGGGCATTGGAGCACCCAACGGAAATTATTACAAAGGAACGATAGAAAAGGCACCCAATCTGCCTTGGGCTCACGACACCATCGTCCCATTGGCCAAGCTCTTCAGCGAGCAGTTGGAGGGAATTCCCGTTGCACTCACCAATGATGCCAACGCCGCTGCCATCGGGGAAATGGTCTATGGTGTGGCTCGTGGCATGAAGAATTTTATTGTCATCACACTGGGCACTGGCGTAGGATCTGGTATTGTCGTCAACGGACAATTACTCTATGGACACGACGGTTTTGCTGGCGAACTGGGACACGTCACAATGGTTCGTGGTGCTGAAGGACGCAGTTGCGGATGCGGCAGAACTGGTTGTTTGGAGGCATATTGCTCTGCAACAGGTGTTGCCAGAACAGCCCGTGAATTGTTGACCAAGACAGACCGCCCATCCATCCTGCGCGAAATGAAGCTGGAAGACATCACATCACTTGATGTAAGCATTGCAGCAGGAAAGGGTGACGAATTAGCCAAGGAGATCTACGAGTTCACCGGTAAGATGTTGGGAGAGGCTTGTGCAGACTTTGCAGCATTCTCATCACCGGAAGCCTTCATCTTCTTCGGAGGTATGGTTAAAGCCGGTCACCTGATTATGGACCCCATCATGAAGGCATACGACGAGCATGTGCTTCCCATCTTCCGTGGAAAAGCCCAGTTCCTGGTTAGCGGACTCGACGGAGCTTCGGCAGCAGTACTTGGCGCATCAGCCATCGGTTGGGAAATCCAATAAGACAATAAAACAAACGAAAAAGGAGGGGTTCTTCGCATCATGGAGAATCCCTCCTTTCTGCATAGAAAAGAGGTTGGTGCAGGACGCTACCAACCTCAACCTATGAATGAAAGATAAGTGAGTCAGCAATGGCCGACAAAACTTATCGGGGGCAAATTTAGAGATTTCTTAGGAAAAAAACAAATTTTTCACCGACTTTTTTCATTTTCCCACACATTTCCGCAAAATAGTTTCTAGTAATGTGTAGGACGAGGAGACTTATATCAAGATGGATAGAAAGATATGACTTATGACCAATAAGTATATGACTTATGCTCTGTTTGTATATAGGTTACAAGGAAAAAGTATATAAGTAAATGATTAAAATAAAATATTTAAAATTTGCTGCCACCCTGCCACCAATCTTCTACAATACCAGTATTTAGGCACATTTTTGATGGGAGCAAGGTGGTAGCAAATTCCGATTTTTGACGAAAAGCAACAAAATAAATGAGTAAAATATATAGATAATTGGTAAAAATCATGGAATTTTGAAGAATTTTTTGTATCTTTGTAGTCTAAAAATTGAGAAAATATAGATATGAAACTGACATTTGTACTTAGAAACAAGAAAAACGCACTGAAAATCTCGACAAAAACCATCGAGAGTTTTATGGAGCGTATTAAAAGAGACACAAAGGACGGAGCCGTTGCCCGACGTCGCAAACATCTGAGCTACGCGGATTTCATGAGCGGCTATGACAGCCAATACCCCACACATCTGGTCTATCCTTCTGCCGTATTCGAGAAGGATGACAACGGGAATCTTCGCATGAAGACTTTCAACAGCGTGGTGGCGCTGACGCTAGACGGGCTGGACGACCAGGAAGTTGATGCCGTGAAGCGCGCGGCTCAGATACTGCATTACACCCTTGCCGCCTTTGTCGGCCCCTCGGAACATGAGGTCATCATCCTCGTGAAGATAGCCAAAGCAGACAGTGCCTATTCGCCAATAAGCGGGGGTTATTCTGAAATAACCCGTCCTTATTCCGAAATAACCCAGCCTTATTCAACAATACTCCCGGAGTATTCTGAAATAGTCCGAAAGAAAACAAAATTACTCCGAAAGAAATCAAAAATAGTATCGGAGAATTCTGAGCTGACGGAGGAGGAAGCTGACGTCCTCTGTCAGGAAGGTCATCGGCTGGCTGCCACTCTCTATCAATCCATCATGCCGAAGCCCATCAAAACGGAGCCCGTATCCGTCAAGAGCAGTTTCCACATGCCGTTAGACGCGACACCCTATTACAACCCGAAGGCTGTGGCTCTGCCCGTTAGTATGAAACCCGCTGTTACTCAGCCGTTGGGAGTTGTTATGAACGCCAGTGACAACCTTGGCGACGAGTCTTCTGACAAGGAGGCACAGGAAGTGAGCCGCAAGACCAAGCGGTTGATGGACTTCCTGAATACGCACTATAAGTTCCGTTACAATACCATCATGGGATATACGGAATACAAGGACAGCAGTCGCCAGTATATGGATTGGACACCTGTGGATGACCGTACACTGAAGGGCATGACGATGAATGTGCGCCTCAATGGTATTGATGCCCGCGACAACGACGTGCGCCGCTATGTGCAGTCGAACATGATCAGCCTTCACGACCCCATTAACGACTACCTTTGGGAGGTGTACGACAAGTGGGACGGCAAGGATCATATCCGCAAACTCGCCCGTACGGTGCCCACGAAGAATCCGCATTGGGAAGACTGGTTCTATACATGGTTCCTCGGTATGGTGCGCCAGTGGCAAGTGTCGAATCTGGCCAAATACGGCAATCAGATTGTGCCGCTACTCATATCGTCCCAAGGCTGGAACAAGACCACTTTCTGCGAACAGCTGCTACCGCCGGAACTGAGCTTCGGCTACACGGGAAACTTGCAGATAGATGACAAGAAACAGGTGCTCCAGCAGATGGCACAGATGCTGCTGATCAATCTCGACGAGTTCAACCAGATATCGCCACATACGCAACAGGGATTCCTGAAGAATATCATCACGCTCTCGTCTGTGAAGATCAAGCGACCCTATGGCCGTCATGTAGAGGATTTCCCACGCCGTGCCTCTTTCATCGCTACCACCAATCAGGCTGAAGTGCTGGCGGACCCGTCTGGCAGTCGCCGGTTCCTGAGTGTGGAGCTCACCGGCCCCATTGATGTCAGCACACCACCGAATTACGAACAGCTCTATGCACAGGCCATGCAGGCCCTTCACCGACATGAGCCCTACTATTTCGGTCCAACCGAAACCCAACAAATCATCGAATGGAACAAACGGTTCAGCATGAAGACCGCTGCCGAGCAGTTCTTCTCAGACTATTTTGAACCTGCCGCTGACGAAACAGAAGGCGAATGGACCAGTTCGTCCGCTATTTTTGAGCATTTGAAGCAAAAAGTGGGTATCAGTTTGCTAAAACCAGCCAATGTTTCGTACTTCGGGCGCCTGCTTTCCAACATTCCTGCCCTCCAAAAACGTGAAACAAAGTATGGTTCTGTGTACCTTGTGAAGCGGAAAAAGCCCAAATAAGCCATTTTGCTGCCACCCTGCTGCCACCAATTTTCCCTTTAAACAGGGCGTTTGACGCCATTTGGCGGCAGAGTGGCAGCAAAAATTAAAACTAAATTGTTTATGACTAAGAACACAGAGCCCCATGTGTTTAGGATAAAAATTTAGAGCGGCGGCAAGTCTTTCGGCATGGTGTGTTGAGTGAAAGAGAGGTAAATGAGACGTACTATGTTGAAAAAAAATCGAATAAACGTTTGGAATATTAAAAAAAAAATCGTATCTTTGCCCCGACTCTTGTTAGTCCGTATGGGCTTGGGGTCAGACTTTACTGGTTAAAAAGGACGTTTACGAACGCCATCTTCTATCGTCAGATCTCGCAAATCTAAAGTACAAGAAGAGACGCAACCGTGACGTCCGCGTTGGGTGTATTATACCCTATCCACAACGGATTAGTGTGCTATAATATGTCACGGCGTGGGCTAACTCGAGTTGCTTATCCTTGTACAAGGCAATGCGAGAGCCCGACGATGGGACAAGCGAGAAGTAGAGAACTCCCACGTCTTTTGCGCTATAATAAGGTACGCATAAAACATTACTACTAACCTGCCGAATTTTGGGAGCCTGGAGGCGCGACAAAAGGAAATGTTCTTAATATCAAATATTGTAGGCAGTATATTTTGGGGAATCATCGTGTCACTGATTATCACGATAGTGGTATTCATCATCTGTCTACTCATCAATAACAAGACCCTACAGTCGCCTATCACTCTATTAGTGTTGGGAGGAATTTTTGTCTATAACGCGTTTTTCGCCACTCTGATAGCTGGAGCCTACTATGCACGTAACTATGTAGATAATGTATGTGCATTCATGGAAGAGTTAACAGAGACAGGAAAGTCAATGATTGCCACTACTGCTGACTTTAATGAGCTAAGAGACCAGATTGCTGATGAATTCCCCGCAGCAAGACCCTTGTTAAAAATGATTGACGCAAACGAGGTGGTAGCTCAATTTAAGGCAGGTAAACTTGTGGCAGAGTACATTTCTGAGAAAATCAACGATAAAATAGATGACTACGTTCATGACTGTTTAATGTGGATGGGGTTCGGCACACTGATTGGTACCATTCTGGCAGCCGCCGTTGTCAGAAAAGGAGGACATCAGAGCTATGCTGCTGACATATCAAATTACGGTTTCGACAATGACACCACATCAGCAGGCTACTATTGATTTTTAATATTAACAAAATAAAAACTAAAACTTATGGAGAATCATCTGATTATAGGACTGGGAGGAACCGGTGGACGTGTTCTCGCTGCTTTCCGCAAACTGATGTTTGAGAAATTCAATGGTGACGTAAAGCCTAATAACATGTGGATTGACTACCTCTACATGGACTCCAGTGAACAAGACCTAAAAATGAAAGACCCTGCACAATGGAGTATTATGGGTAAGAGTATTGCGCTGGATGCCGATTCTGTTATTAAAATTCCTGCCGCCAATCTTCGTGACTATGTGGACAACAGAAGTCGTTTTAAATATCTTTCTCCCTGGTTGGGTGACAGCAGCGACTGGAAGAACATCATCAACGACCCCAAAATTAGTGAAGGAGCAGCTGGCCAAAAGCGCCGCTTAGGTAGGTTGCTATTTGCAAACGGATCACCTGAATTTAACCGCATGGTTGGAGTGAAAGCCCGTAAATTGAGTTTCAACCCTGATGGCAGCAAAATCACCTATCATGTGGTGGCAGGTTTAGCAGGCGGAACAGGTTCAGGAAGTGTTGTTGATGTTGTAGCTCAACTTAGACACCAATTCCCAGACCAACAGAAAAATAAGATTCTGCTTTATCTGTTATTACCTGAAGAGCACCCTAACCCCGAATGGGCTTCGACTAACAACTACCAACCTAACGGGTATGTGGCCTTAACAGAATTGAATGCTATGGACATGGGGGCTTTCAAGCCTTGGAATGTCAGTGAGCGAGACTACGATGTTGAACGACTCAAATTGGAATTACCTTTCTATTCAGCCTATTTAGTTACCGATAATAATCGAAGCAACGTTCGTTTCGACGTAGGTAAGGTAATGCCTGCAACCATTGCAGAACTTATCTACCAAAAGACTGTAGGCGTTGCTTTGAGCGACCTTAAGATTGGAGAGGGTGGAACAGAGAGTGCCTCGCATTTCTTCAATAATGTGGAAAAAGGTGAGAATCCCAACTATGCCGACTACGACACACCCCATTGCTTCAAGTTCAATGGATTCGGTATCAAGCGCCTAGCCATTCCCGAACAAGAAATCAAAGAATATTTCGGCTATACCTTTGCCAATCAGGCTGTGCTGAAAATGATGTACAATAATCTGTCTAGAGAATCAGGCTATGTAGGTGAGCCATCCGTAAACGATGACTACGCTTTTGTCACGAAACCTGACCAAAAGAAGAAATGGTGCATCACCCGTGAACATCTCTGCTTGTCAAGCCCCATACTGCTTGACCACCAAAAAGAAGGATGGCGTTCTATCACTGACGAATTTGGAGTTATTGACAACTTCCGTATGAAAGCTTTGGCAGACGATTCGCTCAAGCACGACAACAAAATGATTGCCATTCGCAACATGGCCAAGCGTTTCTTCGACAAGGATTTTCGTCCTATTGCTGAAGTTGGTCAGAATGGCGTACAAACTTTCTATGAGAAGAAGGCTAAATTCGGACGTGAAGCTATCGTATCGAAAATCACAGAAAAGATTAATGAAGACTTACTACAATTATGGTCAAGTGGCGAAAAGTCGCTGATTCAACTGAGTGGCATTGTCAAGACTTTGGTAGACTACTTTGAGGAAGAAAAAGCCGCACTGATTAAACTGGGCAGTTCTTCAGACGACGAAATCAAACGTCGCGACGTCTTAATGGAAGAGCTGAACAAGAAATGGAGCGCCATGGGTACACTGACTAAAGGTCTTGCAAACATCGGCCTAAACAACAGCAAAGACGACATTGCATCAAAATACACCGCTGCTGTCAAGGAGAAATATATCTTCATGACATGGAAGACGAGTTATGAGTTCGCCAAGTTGTTGTTAGACGATTTAATTCGCACCATGCAGGTAACGAAAGGCGACATTGACTCTACTATCTCACAATTCCAGGCCGCTCAAGAAGTTTTGCTAGGAGCGATTAACAGCCGTTGCATCAGCGAAAGTGAGGAAAGTCAGAGCTTAAAGGGAGTTGTTATCAAGAACTATGACCCTGTCAAGGTTTACAACATCATGAAGGGCGCCATTACCAACGAAGCAGACAACAAGGAACGCATACGGCTTATGAGTGCCACTTTACTTGGTTTGCTAAATCCGGAGAAGCGTAACTTCCGTGAAGTATCAGATAAGCTAAAAGCTGGTACTATTATAGCCAAAGTGGAAGAGGAAGGACAATCGGAGGCCAACAACTTCTTCATCAATGAAGTAGGCAAAGACTATATTCCCGGCTACGAAAAACTGATAGGAATTAATATCATACAAAAGCTGCAAGACGAATTTAGCGGTAACGATGAAGGACTGAAAGAGAAACTAGAACGGTTGGTACGTCATGCTGCCATAACCAATGTGCATCGCGATGTAGAGGTAAACAACGGTCCGAAAATTCGTTCTAGCATGTTCGTTATCCTTCCAGACTACGACATTGACCCAGCATTCCTCCAGAAGATAGAAGATTTGATTAAGAGTCTGACCGATGAGGGGCAGATTAAGGTATCACGCGGTGGTAACAGCAACGAAATTGTGGTCATCAACCTTGAAACCAATCTAACCCCACGTTACCTTCAGGCCGTATATAAGCTAAAGGAGAGCTACGACCGTCTAATGGCTTCCCAACAAGGTAAAGTTGCACGTTTTGAAACCCAGTTGGAGGATTACAAAGGTTTCATTCCCATGAATGTCGAAGAGTGTATCAAGCTTAACATGCTACCTTCACTCTACAATCCCACTGATAAGGAAATAACAGAGATAAGAAAAATCAGGAAGGAGCTTAACGGAGAGACCGAGCGAGGAACTACACCCACTGGTGGTGATGGCACAACTCCACCACCTCCCCCTGGTATGTCACAGTATATGGTCTACGACAACGGGCAGCAGACAGGCCCATTCAGCATTCCACAGTTGCAGCAAATGGTAGCAGCCGGAACACTGACGAAACAGACCTATGTCTGGAAAAACGGAATGGCCAACTGGGAATTTGCCGGTTCGGTAGCTGAACTTGGCTCATTGTTTGTGACCAACACGCCTCCCCCTCCCCCACCCCCTATGATGTAATCATTTAACATTCAGAATTAGAAAAATACAAAAGATATGGAAAGAAAAGGTAAATGTAATAATGTCGGTGTATGTACACTGGCCGGGAAAGTACAGGTAATAACTGATGACGATGCAGAATTCAAGTGTACTGAGTGTGGTGAAGATCTTGAAGAGGTCAAAGAAGAACAAGTCCATGTAGATCCTCCTAAAAGCAGGAAATGGATATTCATCCTGCTAGCCATTATCCTGTTAGCAGCTATAGGTTTTGGCATCTATTCACTCTTAGGTGGTTCTAAGGGTCCAACAAAGATCAATCTTGCTCAAAAGGAATTGACCATGAAGGTGGGTGAGACCCAAGTCATCACACCTACCGTAGAACCCGAGGGTGAGAAAGCCACCTTCATTTTTAAGTCACAGGGCGAGATTGTGAAGGTTACAAGTGGAGGCGAGATAACAGCGCTGAAGAAAGGTGAGACTACCATTATCGTAAAGTGTGAGGAGAATCCCGAACTTCACGCTATCTGCAAGATAAATGTAGAAGAAGCCGAGACTGCAGAATCTCAACCAGAGCCTCAGGAGCCTACGGCCACTGAACCAGTAGAAGACAAGAAAGAAGAACTTAAGAAGGTACAGCCCAAGCCGGTTGACCCACCTGTCGTAAAGAAGTCTGAAATTGAAAGATACGGAACGTATGCTGGAGCACGAAAGAACGGACTTCCCGACGGAACGGGTAAGGTAACATTCACCAAGCCTTACCAGTTGAACAGTGAGTACACAGCTCAGCCTGGAGAGTATATCCAGGGTATCTTTGACAATGGCAAGCCGACTTTCGTCACTTACTATCAGAAGGATGGAACAGTGACAAAGATTAAATTGCGCTGATGACGAAGAGGGGTATCATATTATTGGTGGTAGCCACATGCTGGATAAGCATGCGGGCTACCTCCTTTGACACCCAACGATTGGAACGCCTGGCAGGCTATTTGAAGCTACAGCAACTGGATACGCTACAAACAGGTGTGACAAACAGCTACAGCTATCGTCAGCACCAACTGACCATTCGCAAAAATGCATATGGAGAGATAGAGCATATCGGGCTGCTTCTATTCCCACAGGCTTTGCGGCAGTTGCAACCATTGCCCATCTACGATTTCCTAGAGCGATACCTGTTGGCACGAATTGTAACGCCTTCAAATTCAGAAGACGGCATCAAGATGCAATGGGACAAAGTGCATTTCAATGCAGGGACGGCTGCTACAGCTCTGAAATTAGACACCACAGCAGCGTTCAGCAACGAATACATCGACTTGCATGCCTATCGTGTATCATGGAGCGTTGGGGACAAGAAAATGCTCGAAATTTCATTCGACATGAACTATCAGCTCATGATGGGCTGCGATGCTGTCGAACTGGAGCACCGCTTTATCCGCCACCTCAATCGCTATCAGCCTCATACTATTAGTGTATCAAAACAGTTGCCCAAGGAGGGTCTAGAGTACACACTGGCAGACAGTTACTATATGAGTCCGATGGTGCGCAATGATATTTACTACACTCGGAAATCGAAGAGGAAGGAATGGACGCTGGTAGACGATGTCACACGAGCTACAAAGACCATTGCAAATTGGATGGTGGCATCCAATAGTAAGAACGAGATACCCTTGGAAATTACTATCGATAAATATGGCTACGAGGTTGACAGTCTGCACACCAGTTACAAGACTTGGCAACAGTTATGTATGAAAGAGGGATGCCAACCGTATTATGGTCTGAAGAGCAAGGATTCTGGAGTATATGCAGGTACGGTATTTATGGTAAACCGCATAGGTGGATACGTTCATTTGCTGAGCATCAATATTCCAGAGTCGGCATTGAAAGACAAGAAATCGTCACTCTCTCACGCACGCATGTACGCTTACATACCTCTTTACAATGTAAGTGCACAATTGCTACACAATGTAGAATATGAACCTATCAAATAAGTAAAACATGAAGATAACACAAATATTTCTTCTTTTTGCTCTGTGTTCTATGGTAACATTGGCACAAACCGTAGATGAGCAAAAAAAGAAGATTGCATTAATCAAGAAAAACAGCAATTATATATATGCAGAAATAACGACTACGGATCAGCAGCAAGCTATTGACTTGGCAACAGATATGCTACATCAGAACGTAAACAAATGGGCAGCGCAACAAAAAAAGTTTGCTGGGTCCAATAAAATAGTGACGATGAATACCAATTACACTATAGAGCAGATGACAATGCCGAGAGCAAACATGTATCGTGCTTTCATGTATGTGAAGAAATCGGATATCATTCCTGCAGAAAATGTGGAGGTAAGAGATACACCCACAAATATGTCTGCAGCAAGTACATCAAAGCCAAAAGCTGCTAAAGTTGCCCCCATCAGTAATAACAATCACAATGAGGTTGTAAGCCAATTGTTATCAGTGGAAAACACGGGTCAATTGTCAACCAATTTAAAAGAACTGAAAAAGAATGGCAAGATAATAGAATACGATAACCTTCGTGGATTGAAAGGCAAGAACTTGTCAGAATACATCATGGTTGTTTTCAACAAAGACGGTATTGTGGAAGCTTTACTCAGCGAGGGTGAGAATCGTACAAATCTTCAGACAGGAGCACTTGACCAATTAACCAACTATAAAGGTCGAGGTGCCATAGGAATAAAAGTGAAATAAAAATATTAAGAGATGAAAAAGATTTTTCTATGCAGTTTGGTTATGATGCTGACATCATTCAGTGTCCATGCTATCAACGTGACTCTAACGACGGACGAAGGGTATAACAACCCAGCTATAGTCGAAAGACTTCAGAACAATTTGGCATTACTGTTAAACGAAATAAATGCAGCGTATAATGAGAATCGCAATCTGAATTTAGGCAATATTCCAATGGATGATAGTGCCAAGGACGAGTTGGCTACATTATGGGACATGACTCATTTTTATGTGGATGAGGAGGAGGTTGTTGATCGTTTGTGGCCTTTAAGCAATAGTTTCCTGGTTAGGCAAATCCCCTTAATATTGGACCCTGATGGTGATGTCGTAAAAGAAAGCAAATTTCAAGAAGCTAGTATTACACTTAACAAGAACGCCATTATATCTGAGTTCCGTTTTGCATTAGATGCGCAACTATCGGAAAGTATGGAGAAGTGTGGTGATGTCATATCTGCAGAACGTAAGGCTATCATTTTACAATACGTAGAACGTTTCCGAACAGCTTATTGCCGAAAAGACATAAACTTTATGAACCAAGTCTTTAGTGACGATGCTCTTATAATTACAGGTAAGGTTGTACAGACAAAACCAAACGACTTAGGACAGGGAAATGCAAAGGTTGTTTACAATCGTCAAAACAAGCAACAATACCTTGCTAACTTGCGTCGAGCTTTTGCTCGGAATAAGTACATTGAAGTAAAGTTTAGCGAGATAGGTGATGGTGGAGACTGTGGTGCAGTCACTCAATCGCGAAATAATCCTAATTTCTATGGTGTTCGTCTTCGTCAAGAGTGGCATTCAAGCAATTATAGTGACGACGGTTATGTCTTTCTACTATGGGACTTCCGAGATGAAAATCAACCTGTGATTCATGTCAGAACATGGCAACCAACATTGGTTATTGTGGGAAATGGGAAATCCACGAAATTGGCCGAGGAAGATATTTTTAATATGAGTTCAGTAGAAGATATGATTAAGTAATATTAAGAACTATTTGATGATGAAAGTAAGAGCAATACTAATTGTACTGTTAACTACTTTGTCTTTTACAGCAAAAGCCCAAAGTAATGATGTACTTAGCGTGGAATGGAAAAATCGTACACCAAATACATCTTTAGGTGGTAAAGCAGGAGTTATTTTTATTGGTGAAAGTAACGATTATGTTATTACATCATCTGATAAAAGTGACGGTGAGTGTCAGACGCCATATAAAATAGGTGACCGCTATGAGTATCGCATGACGATTAATTTGAATGGCAAGAAAAATGTTTCTCGCACATTCACTGTAACAAAACGAGGAACTCCATATCAGGGAAAATCTGAACAAAAGGATGTTGTAGCTGATTTTAATTCCACTTATATTATTGCAGAAGTTAATACTAAAATCGGAAGCAATGAAAGTGTAAGTGATGGAACATATTTGATGGAAAAAGGTAACACACCTGTGCTTGCCTGTATTGAAATAACAGTGCCTCAGGACCTTAATCTGAATGTTAATGTTAACAAAGCCCTGAATGCGGAGATTAGCAAGACAGCAAAGGCTGGTAACATTGTTTATAGCCTTGTGTTTGATACGAGACGGTTTTCTCAGTTGCAGGCGGTCGTTAACGATTTAAACAAACAGTTGTCAGAGTTAGAGGCTAAGGCTAATTCTGAAAAGGATGAGAATGTCAAAAAGCAATTATGGGCACAGCAAGATCGCATACAAGATACATTGTTAGTACAGGCTGAGGCAGATTTAGCTAATGCAGCAGTAATTACGATAGAAGGCAAAGGTGTGAATACACTAACTATAGATCCCAGTAAAGTTAGAAATTTAAGACCCAAAGCCCAACTTCTTTATGGTGTAGTGGTTGTAGAAAAAGAAGTCATCAAAGAGCGTGCACTGACCTTTGAGGAGGCCTTGGCTGTTGCTAAAGACAAATACAAAGATTATCCGAAACATATAGAGAGTAGTTATTATGATGCAGCTAGAGAAGCATATGATAAAGTCCTTGCACATAAAGATTGCCCATTAGATGTCCGAGAAGTAATTCGTGCTGAGCGTGACACAATGGCCAGTCTGCGTCGTAACACGTATCTCATAGAAGCAGCAGATGCAAAGGCCAAGCAGTTTGAAAAAGAGAAAGGATTTAACTGCGATGAAGTGTATAAATATCTGAGTGGTGAGTTGCGCTTTGCAAACCGTATACTTAGTTCGCATCCTGAAATTACCGGCATCAATGACATCAAAGAACATGTACTTGCTCGCCTGCAAACTCATCCGAAAGGTCAAAACATCATCGAGACTACCGTAACGAAGCAGCGTGAAACAATCAGTGGAACGATAAGTTTCAAAAATGAATATATGGCCATACCATTCCAAAACATGCGTGTTTTTGCCACCTCATCACCAAAGATTAAAGGTGGACAAAGTCGCAAAATCGCAAATGTCAAGGCTGATGGAACCTATAGTGCCGTAAAGCCAGACGGGATAGATCCACTTTATATCTACGTTACGGGTGAAAAAGACGATGCGCACTATGTCCCCCAAGGAACAACATCAATGAACATTATTGTAAAATAACATTAACTAAAACGTAAAGAACATGAAAAAATTATTATTACTTGCGTTAGCTCTGCTAACCATTGGCAGCCAGATGGAAGTGTCGGCTGCTAAGAAAGAGAAAAAAGGTTTAAAGTGGGAATGGGACGGTACAAAGTCAGGCAACGAAACCATTGATAAGTACCTACTACAGATTGACACGCTCTACAATAAAGTTCAGGAATACCAGAATAGCATTGATTCCTATGTCATGAAGGACACCACACTCCAATTAAACGGTAAGTGGTATCAGATAGCATGGATGGAAGATTCTCAAGGACAAATACTGACTCGAGCAACAGTTAACTGGCAATGTGTTCAGGCTTATACATTAGGTGCTAATATTATCTTGGATATGACTAATGCTGGACTTGGTTCTGCTTCAGCTGCTTTGGCTTTGCCAGAATTAGGTCTGAAAGCCTTAAAATTTGGAAAGTACGTGAAAGGTGGACCAGCAGTCATTTCTGAAGGAACAAAGGCAATAAAGGCCGTTCGTGGAAAATGGATTGCGAACTCACGTCAGTGGAAAGCTATGAAGGATGGAGCTATTGAAGATCCTTCAACCATTGGCTATGAAGGTTTCTCTACAAGCTTCATTGAAAAACTGAATAAATGCTTCTATATAAAAGAAGTTAAAGAAGATGATCCCACCTATCAGGAAATCGTCAAGAGCAACGAAGGCAAGTCTGCTGAAGAGATTGCCAAAGATGCTCAAGGTTGGACAAACCAGATGGAACAGGCAACAGTTCTACCAGAAGACAAGAGTAAAGCACTTGACGAGACACCTGATTTGGAAGAAGAATTGGGCTAATCGTTTTATATCACCGCAAGCCTCGACGGGGACTTGCGGTGATTATATTAAAATGATTTCTATGAAAGAATTAAGTGAATTTGTCAAGGACTGGGAATACGATGTAGAAATGAAATCTGCAAAACATGTGTCAGGTTTAAAAATCGACTTAGATTGTATTAATGAAGACGGTAGCCCTCGATTAGCAATAAGTGGAATGTCCACATTTTTAAAAAACACATATGCAGAACTTAAAGACGTCAATGCAACCAATCAACGACTCCATGAATTGGAAAAGGAATTTATTGAAATATACAAACAGTTACTAAAATAAACCATAAAATGGGAATAGCAAACTGGTTTACCAATGATTTGAACACAAAGGAACGTGTATTGACACGTGACTTGATTTCTATGGCCATTGCCGATGGAGAATTTTCGGAAAGTGAACGCCTGGAAATTCTGAGAATATGCAGAGAAGAAGGAATTTCCGAAGTGGAACTAATGGACTCTATACGAGGAAAGGATATCAATATTCCACAAACAAAGGAAGAGAAATTCAACTACATCGCTCATCTAATCAACGTGATGAAGGTTGACAAGCACTGCTCACCAATAGAGATTCACACATTGAAGGTGCTTGCCAACCGAATAGGCTATAATATTGAAGAGTTGTTGCCATGAGCCTCATTACACATTTCATGACGGCAATCACGGAACCAGAATTTATGCTGGCCCGGGACTTAATGGCATTGGCCATAGCAGATGGTGAGGTAACGAATGACGAAATGGAGGCTATCAGCCATATCTGCCATCTGGAAGGTCTTGATGAAAAGATATTGATAGAACGCCTACAAAATAATGAGAAAAAACACAATATAAGAATTCCTCAGAACAGAAAAGAAAAAGAGGATTACTTAAAGAATCTTATTAAATTAATCGGAGCTGATGAATATTGCTCTCCTCAGGAGGTATATTTATTTCAAATCGTGGCCAGCAAGATGGGACTGAACCAAATGGACGTTGTAGGACTATTCATGCTGACAACAACACACACCTATTTTAATGGGGATACAGGATCGAAGGTACTAACCAGTTTTTTAAAGAACTATATTGACCCCGTAGGAAGAACAATAAATCAAAACCGTGAGGGGCTGCGACGAATATATGAAACCGTAGCGATGAATACGGAAAATTGGAACAGTAATGATGCGTATTGCCCACTACTAAGAGATAACCTGTCAAAAACTACAAAGGCCCTTGTTGAGAATCAAATACTAATAAATGGGTTTAAACGGATTGGTGTTGATTTCCTACAACTACTGAAAGAGGAAGAAAGAAAGATTTTCAAACTATATAGCAATCGATTATATAAATAAGGTGGAAATGTTAAAAACGGAACATTTCCACCTTTTTGTTTGGAAGATATTCGAAAAACACCTATCTTTGCCCCCACGAATTACATAATTCTATCATAAAAGCAACAAGTAATGAAGAACAAAAACATCATTTATCAAAACAGCGCGCGAGCGGTTTCGTTGCAGATATAACCTATCTGTGATGTCTGGAGGGTATGTTCCTGCAGTGATGATGATGTGCGTTCTTTGAGGCTTGCCTCGAGGACCTAGGTGGTCTTTGACTTATTGAGACAAAGGGCTTTTATGATAGAGAATACAACACGTAAGTTTTCTCTATGATGCTTAACAGGCAGGTGCTTCGGCATTGTGCCTGATGACTCTTGCGCCCCGATTGGTTGGGGTGTATTCTTTTTGTTGATAGATGTGTGACTATGAATGATGTGGATTATGCAAAACACAAATAGGTTGATTGATGATTTTAAGAACCAGACCAAGACGACGATCTGGAAACACTTGGATGCCATGGCGGCTAACTATGTCGTCTATTCTACGCACCTTAACGGCTTGGACCCTTTTCTGAATGAATATGATGTTTACCTGTATTGCAATGAGACGAATGTGGTGGTGGTTTGTCTTGACTGTTGCGGGAACGGGTACGACCAGATTTACGAGGAATCGGAATCGCTCGGTTTGTTTACATACAACGAAGGGGATGAGCCTCGCGTCAGCGTGGTAAGGAGACTGGCTGAGGCGGTAAAGCTTATCAAGGAAACACGGCTTGGGTACGACTCGGCCATCAAGGTCTATGGCGTGCTGCTGACAGAGGCGGAAATCCTGAACAGCTACAAGCTACAGAGGTTGTGGGATGACGCAGACGTCATGGTGATTGACGGTTTCAGACGACTGAAATACAGGAAGATTAAGGTGAATGAGGATGACTGCCTGGACTGCAAAGCGTACATCAGTAAGATCTTGGATGCCAATCATGGGATTTTGGATGCCAAACATGGTATTATGGATGCCAATTATGGTATTATGGAGGGACAAACACCAATGACAAGTGACATGTTATCGGAGAACGACGAACTGAACCTTGACGACTTTCCGAAGGGTAGCGTTCGCATTGAGGACGAGGACGACGATGAATTTAGCAAACTGCTGGACCAATTCCTAAGAGAAGGTATGGAGGTGGTCGATGAAAAACCCGATGCGGAAGATGATGAAGATGAGGAGGACCCTGAAGAAGACGTTGAAGAGGACCCTGAAGAAGACGTTGAAGAAGACCCTGAAGAGGAGTTTTTTCCAAATGGAGAGATTGAACAGAACTTGAATGTGAATGTCAAAGTGGACATTCTGCGCCCTATTGCCAATCCGCGTGAGGAACTGGACAAGCTGGTGGGGTGTGCCGACATCAAGCGACGCATGGACGAGCTGGTGGCACTGACCAGCTACAACAAGATGATGCGCGACTTGTTTCCTGGCAGCAAGCAACATGAGGTGTCGCTGCACAGCGTCTTCCTGGGACGCCCGGGAACAGGAAAGACGACGGTTTGCAAGATATTCGGTTCGCTGCTGAGAAAGGTGGGTGCCCTGTCGAAAGGACATGTGGTGGTGTGCGACCGCGGTACTTTCATCGGCACACTGTGGGGCGACGAGGAGCGGTCGATGAAGCAGGTGCTGGAGATGGCGCAAGGCGGCGTACTGATGATAGACGAAGCGTATCTGCTGGCCAGTAAGAACGAGAACGACCCGGGAAGGCTGGTCATCCAACTGCTGATGAACGTGCTGGCCGACGAGACACAGCGCGACATTGCCGTGGTGCTGTGTGGATACAAGGAGCCGATGATGAAGTTGCTGGACAGCAACCCAGGCTTATACTCGCGCTTTCCTAACAAGTTTGAGTTTGCCGACTTTACGGTGGACGAGCTGTTGGAAATCACCCAGTGCCGCGTGAAGGACTACGACTATCAGTTTACCGCCAAGGCTTGGGAGAAATACCGCCAGGTGCTGCTGCAGGCTTATCAGGTACGCAATCCAGAGACGTGGGGTAACGCCCGCTTTGTAGCCAACCAGTTGGAGCGTATCTACATACAGCATGCCACGCGCTGTGTGAAGCACCAGCCTAAGGACAAGCGCGAACTGCTGAAGATAACACCCGAGGACATCCTGCCCATCGAGGTGCCCCGCCAGAAAGCGAAGATAGGGTTTTAAAGTCTGCAAGCGATGAGAAAGAAAGTTCCTTACAGGGTGTGCCAGTGCATGCCCAACGGTACTGTGACCCAGATGGAAGCCCGACTGCTGAAAGAGTTGGTGAACAGGGAGATTCATCCCATCCGCTGCGCATCCTCCTGTGGGCGAAAAGCCCAAAAGGGGCTGATGCTCGGCGACCTCTGTGCCGAAACGCGCCATCTGATGTGGGCACTGAAGATATGGAAATTCACCTTGGCAGAGATTCACTCGAAGGACTATGACGACTGGATAGAGGTGCGGTTCAATACGGAGCGCGTACAACTGAAGGATGTGATTTCCGACGGTGTCTGCGAGCTGATAGGCAAACGGATTGACAAGGTGGAGCGCGACCTGCATCTTTCGGACGCCCAAGGCCGCGACAGTTGGGAGTATTGGGCTGGCGACGGGTGGTACGACGCTTTGTTCTATGAGAAATATGACTTCGACTGGGAGCAAGTGCGAGACTATTATATAAAGGTGCGCGACCAAGCCCGAGAAAGCCAGCACGTGGAGCTCTGTTTCCGTGAAGCGCAGGGCGAACTGCCGCCCCAGGCACAGGATTTCTTCAGCTACTGGAACGACTATAATCCGGTAGCACAGGAGGATCTCAATTTCAAAGTTGATGACTGGGACTAGCAATCTTTTATCTGCTATTTCTGCATATTCATTGTATAAATCTATAGCATTGGTAGGAAATGTTTCAACGATTGCTGTAAAACAGAAAAATAATCGGTCAAAAATTTGCAGGATTAGAGAATAATATCTACTTTTGCCACGGAATTTGAAACAAAACTAGCAAAATGAAAGTAATGTCTAACAATTGGTGGTGGCGTAACTCGAGATTAAAATAGTCGCGGGGTACGAAGCCATTGCATTCAGTTAGCATCAGATAAAAAAGGGGCTCGTCGGTAACGCGACGGGTCCCTTTTCTGTTGAACGAATCAACAAAAGAAACAACCAACAAAAGAACCTATCGGCAAAAGAATCATCAATAAAAGAACCAACAAAAAAACAAAAGATATGAGTTATTTAGTAGATGAAAAAGGATTTTACGGAGAGTTTGGCGGTGCTTACGTGCCTGAAATTCTCTATGCGACGGTCAAGAAACTGCAGGAAGACTATCTGCCGATTATCGAATCGAAGGATTTCCAGGATGAATATCTTCAGCTGCTCCGCGACTATGTGGGGCGGCCCTCTCCACTTTATCTGGCCAAGCGCATGAGTGAGAAGTATGGTTGTAACCTTTATCTGAAAAGAGAAGACCTGAACCATACGGGAGCCCATAAGATTAACAACACGATAGGTCAGATTCTGCTGGCCAAGAAGATGGGCAAGAAACGCATTATCGCTGAGACCGGTGCGGGCCAGCACGGCGTGGCGACCGCAACGGTATGCGCCCTGATGGACATGCCTTGCGTGGTGTATCAGGGAGCGCTGGATGTGGAGCGCCAGCATGTCAACGTGGAAAGGATGAAGATGCTGGGGGCTGAGGTGCGCCCCGTCAAGACCGGCAACTGGACGCTGAAGGATGCCACCAACGAGGCCATCCGCGACTGGTGCTGTCACCCTTCCGATACCTTCTACATCATCGGCAGCACCGTCGGACCTCACCCCTATCCCGACATGGTGGCCCGTCTGCAGAGCATCATCTCTGCGGAAATCAAGGAGCAGCTACAGGAGAAAATAGGCCGCGACTATCCCGACGTGCTGATGGCGTGCGTGGGTGGCGGAAGCAATGCCGCCGGCACTATTTACCATTATATTGATGACGAGCGGGTGAACATCATCCTGGCTGAAGCCGGCGGACAAGGTGCCGACACGGGGCATACCGCTGCCACCATCCATGCTGGCAGATTGGGCATTCTACACGGTTCGAAGACGCTGGTGATGCAGACTCCCGACGGTCAGATTATCGAGGCAGAGAGCATTTCTGCCGGACTGGACTATCCCGGTATCGGTCCGATGCATGCCAACCTGGCCGCCCAGCACCGTGCCACCGTCTATAGCATCAATGACGACGAGGCGATTAAGGCCGCCTACGAGCTGACGCGCATGGAAGGCATCATTCCCGCCTTGGAGAGTGCCCATGCCATTGCAGCCCTCGGCAAGATGTCGTTCAAGAAGGACGACGTGGTAGTGCTGACGGTCAGCGGACGTGGTGACAAGGACGTGGAGACCTATCTGAACAACAAGCAAATGGCAGGAGAATACAGTTTTTAAATGAGAAATGAGAAATGAGAAATGAGGAATGAAAATGAGAAACGAGAAATAAGAAATTATGACTACCTATAAATTTCAGACAAACAGCAAGACCATTCTGGCGGATTTATACACGCCGGTGGGAGTATATATGCGACTGCGCGACCTCTATCCGCAGAGTGCGCTGATGGAAAGTTCGGACTACCACGACCAGGGCAACTCGCGGTCGTTCATCGGCATCAACCCGATGGCCAGTGTGGCGATTGGTCACGGCGTGGTGACCCTCGTTTATCCCGACGGGACCACCGAGCGTAAGCCCTTGAGCACGGACTTCGGTACTGCCGAGGCTATCCACTCGCTCATCGACCGCATTGACGTGACCGGTGACGATGCTCACCTTTGCGGATTGTTCGGCTACACCAGCTTCAATGCCGTGCGCTATTTCGAGAACATCGACGTGAAGGACGAGACGCAGCAGAAGAACGATGCTCCCGACGTGCTATATATATTATATAAGGTGGTGATTGTGTTCGACCATCACAACAATCTGCTGAAGGTGGTGACGCTTGGCGATGAACAGGACATCGACGACATACTGAAGGCGATGAACAAGGCCAGCGTGAAGGCTTACGACTTCCATCCGGTGGGTGACGTGGTTTCGACGCTGACCGACGACGAGCACCGCGAGAACATCCGCCGGGGCATTCGCCACTGCCTGCGCGGCGACGTGTTCCAGATTGTGCTGTCGCGCCGTTTCATCCAGCAGTACGAGGGCGACGACTTCAAGCTGTATCGTGCCCTGCGCAGCATCAATCCGTCGCCGTATCTGTTTTATTTCGACTTCGGCGGCTTCCGCATCTTCGGTTCGTCGCCCGAGACGCACTGCCGCATTGAGCCTATCGCCAACAGCCAAAAGCCAAAGGCCTTCAGAGCCTACATCGACCCCATTGCCGGCACCACCAAGCGCACGGGCGATGCCGAGGCCGACCGGCGGGGAGCTGAATTCCTGCGCAACGATCCCAAGGAGAATGCCGAGCACGTGATGCTGGTCGATTTGGCGCGCAACGACCTGAGCCGCAACTGCCACGATGTGAAGGTGGACTACTACAAGGACATCCAGTATTACTCGCACGTCATCCACCTCGTCTCGCGCGTCAGTGGCGAATTGGACGGGCCAACAGGAAGCGTTGGCCCCGATGGAAAGCCATCGGGAGCCGACCCCATCAAGGCTTTTATCGACACGTTTCCCGCCGGCACGCTCTCAGGTGCCCCGAAGGTTCGCGCCATGCAGCTCATCTCCGAGTACGAGCCGCACAGCCGCGGTGCCTACGGTGGCTGCATCGGCATCATCGGACTGGACGGTTCGCTGAACCAGGCCATCACCATCCGCACCTTCGTCTCGCGCAACGGCGAGCTGTGGTTCCAGGCGGGCGGCGGCATCGTGGCCAAGAGCGACGTGGAGTATGAACTGCAGGAAGTGAACAATAAACTGGGGGCATTAAGAAAAGCAATTTCCAAAGCTGAAGCATTATGAAAATAGTCATCATCGATAATTACGACTCGTTCACCTATAACTTGAGTCATCTGGTAAAAGAACTGGGGGCGGAGGTCACCGTGCTCCGCAACGACCAGTTCGAATTGTCGCAACTGCAGGAGTTCAGCAAGATTATCCTCTCGCCCGGTCCCGGCATTCCGTCGGAGGCAGGCTTGCTGCTCGACGTCATCCGCACCTATGCCGGTCGGAAGCCCATCCTCGGCGTCTGCCTGGGTCATCAGGCCATCGGCGAGGCTTTTGGCGGACGGCTGGAGAACCTGAGCGACGTGTTCCACGGAGTGGCCACGCCCTGTCATCTGACCGGTGACGACGCGCTGTTCTCGGGCATTGCCAGGGACTTCACCGTGGGCCGCTACCACTCGTGGGTGGTCAGCCGCGACGGACTGCCCGACTGTCTGGAGGTGACCGCCGTATCGGACGAGGGTCAGATTATGGCACTGAAACACAAGACGATGAACGTGCGCGGCATCCAATTCCACCCCGAGAGCGTGCTGACGCCCGACGGCAAGAAAATGCTGCAAAACTGGATGTTCTTATGACTGAAACCAATCATACGTATCATTTAATCAAATCATACGTATGATTTAGTCGAATCATACGTATCATCGGAGCCAATCATACGTATCATCGAAATCAATCATACGTATCATCGAAATCAGTCATGCGTATCATCAGAAAACGACATCAAAAAAACATAAAAACAAACAATATGGAACAGACTATGAAAGGCTATCTCTTCCGCCTGTTGAATCACGAAGAGCTCTCCCGCGAGGAGATGAAGACCATCCTCATTGGTATCACCCAGAGCGAATACCCCAACGAGCAGATTACCGCCCTGCTGACCTGCCTGCAGATGCGCGGCGTGACGGTCGATGAGCTGCTGGGATTCCGCGACGGCATACTGGAGACCGGCGTGCCCGCCATCCTCGACTGCGACCGCTACATCGACGTGGTCGGAACGGGGGGCGACCGCAAGAACACGTTCAACATATCGACCACCGCCTGCTTCGTCATCGCCGGTGCCGGCTATAAAGTCGCCAAGCACGGCAACTATGCCGCCACGAGCGTCAGCGGCGCCTCGAACGTCATCCAGCACCACGGCATCAAGTTCACCGACGACATCGACCGGCTGAACCGCTCGCTCAACGAGGCCGGCATCGTCTATCTGCACGCTCAGCTCTTTGCCCGTGCCATGAAGTTCGTCGGACCCATCCGCAAGGCGCTGCAGTTCCCCACCATCTTCAACCTGCTGGGTCCCATCGTCAATCCCTCGCAGCCCAAATGCCAGCTGCTGGGTGTGGCCAACCTCGACCAGATGCGCCTCTACAACAACGTCTATCAGAAACTGGGCATCGACTATGGCATCGTGAACTCGATCGACGGCTACGATGAAATCAGCCTGACCGGACCCTTCAAGGTGACCACCCGGCAATACGAGCGCATATTCCAGCCACAAGACCTTGGCTTCCAGATTGCCAAGCCCGAAGAACTCGTGGGCGGTGCCACAGAGGAAGAGGCTGCCCAGATATTCGACAGCGTACTGGAAAACCGCGCGCTGCCTGCCCAGAAACACATCGTACTGGCCAATGCGGCATTCGGCATCCAGGTGCTGGAGCGCGGCGAAAAGAGCATCGACGAGTGCATCGACATTGCCCGCGAGAGCATTGACAGCGGGGCAGCTCTGCGAACATTCAGGAAGTTCGTTGAACTCAACAGTTGACAATCAGTAACGCATAAACACGGATTCTCATGATGCAAGACATTTTACAAGACATCATCGCCCACAAACAGCAGGAACTGGAACGGATGTATGCCAAGAAACCGTCGATGAAAGACGCCCTGCTGGCTTCCGACTCAGGCATCATTGCCGAATTCAAGCGCCGGTCGCCCTCAAAGGGATGGATCAAGGAAGACGGGCGCGCCGACATCATCCCGCTGTCGTATCAGCAGCATGGAGCCGCCGCCCTGAGCATCCTGACCGACAAGGACTACTTCGGAGGCCACGACGACTTCATCCGAACAGCCCGTAAGTCCGGCGTCACCATCCCCATCCTCTACAAGAACTTCGTCATCAACGAGATGCAGCTTTACGAGGCAGCCCTCTGCGGAGCATCTGCCGTACTGCTCATCGCCGCCTGCCTCACCAAAGAGCAGTGTGGCGCACTACTGAGCAAAGCCCACCAGCTGGGCTTGGAGGTGCTGCTGGAGATGCACAGCGAGCAGGAACTGGAATATGCCGAACTCGGTCCCGACATGTGCGGCATCAACAACCGCAACCTCGGCAGCTTCGTCACCGATGTCGAAAACAGCTTCCGCCTGGCAGAAAAGCTTCGTTCCGTATGTGGCGATTCCATCGCCACACAGAAGACGGTCCTTGTCAGCGAGAGCGGCATCTCGAATCCCGATACCGTCCGCGCCCTGCGCCAGGCCGGCTTCCGCGGTTTCCTCATTGGCGAGAACTTCATGAAGACCCCCGACCCGGGCATCGCCCTCTGCGATTTCATCACCCATTTAACCCATTAGCCCCATGAGTCCCATTAGCCCCATTGGCCCCCTCACCAAAATCTGCGGCATGCGCGATGCAGAGAACATCCGCGAGGTGGAAAGGCTACGGGTAGGCGACGATACGTCGGGAATGGCCCTCGGCATCGACCTGATGGGCTTTATCTTCTGGCCCAAGTCCAGTCGGTATGTGTCAGAGCGCCCCACCTACCTGCCATCGAAGTGCAAGCGCGTCGGTGTCTTTGTCGATGCCGCCATCGATGACGTCCGCCAGCACATGGCCGACTACGCCCTCGACTACATCCAGTTGCACGGCCAAGAGTCGCCCGAATACATCCAGTCTCTTCGTTCCGTATGTGGCGATTCCACCGCCACCATCATCAAGGCCTTCAACATCGCCACTGCCGACGACCTCGCCCAGACCAAGCCCTACGAGGGGCTGGCGGACTACTTCCTCTTCGACACCAAAGGCAAGGCCGTCGGAGGCAATGGCTCCAAGTTCGACTGGACGGTCCTCACCGCCTACAACGGCACCACACCTTTTATATTAAGTGGGGGCATCGGGCCCGACGATGCCGGGCGCGTCCGCGCCTTCCATCATCCCAAATGCATAGGCATCGACCTCAACTCCCGCTTCGAGCTGGCTCCCGGGCTGAAGGACATCACCGCCCTCCACAAATTCTTCGCTGAACTAAATCGTTAAATAAATTGTAAATGATATGATGAACAAGATTAATTCCCTCTTCGCCCAACGCGGCGATAAAAAGCTACTATCACTCTATTTCTGTGCGGGAGCCCCTACCCTTCACGGCACCGGTGATGTTATTCTCACCATGCAGCGCCGAGGTATCAACATGATTGAAGTCGGCATACCATTCAGCGACCCGATGGCCGACGGACCGGTCATCCAGGATGCTGCCACGACGGCACTGAAAAACGGAATGTCGCTGAAACTGCTGTTTTCGCAGTTGGCATCTGTCAAGGACCAAGTGCAAATACCCCTCATCCTCATGGGCTACCTCAACCCCATCATGCAGTACGGCATTGAGCAGTTTTGCCAGTCATGCGTGGAGAGCGGCGTCAGCGGCATGATCATCCCCGACCTCCCTTTTAAGGACTATCAAGAAGTCATAAAACCAGTGGCAGACCGCTACGATTTAAGGGTAATCATGCTCATCACGCCCGAGACTTCCGAAGAGCGCATCCGCTTCATCGACGACAATACCGATGGTTTCATCTATATGGTTTCGTCGGCTGCAATCACGGGCGTCCAAAAGTCTTTCGACGAGGCGAAACAGGAATATTTCCGCCGTATCAACGCCATGAACTTGCGGAATCCGCGTATGATTGGCTTCGGCATCAGCAATGCCCAGACCCTGAAAGCCGCTCAGGACAATGCTGCCGGTGCCATCATCGGTTCCAAGTTCGTCACGCTGCTCAGCGAAGAAAAAGGGAATGCCGACAAGGCGCTCGACCGACTGTTCGAAGCGTTGAACTCATAAATAATGTAAAAAGCGTGAGCGTTTTCATTCTTTTTAATTACCTTTGCAGTCAGAATCTACTAAACAAAGAAAACTGACATGAAAAAGTTCCTACAGACGCTATTGCTATGCGCCCTTGTTACCTTGACCGCCCAGGCCAAAGGATGGGACCAGCAGCAATACAAACAGATTGAGCAAAGCATTCGCACGCCACAATTTGCCAATGCAGAGTTTCCCATCACCAAGTTTGGCGCTAAGACCACCAACAATGCTGCCAAGAACCAGATAGCCATTCAGAAGGCTATCGACAAGTGCTCCAAGAAGGGCGGCGGCCGGGTCATCGTACCGGCAGGCCAGCATTTCCTTACAGCTGCCATCCAGCTGAAGAGCGGCGTAAACCTCGTTGTGGAGGAAGGTGCCGTCCTGGAGTTTGCCTTCGAGCCGGAGCTGTATCCTATTGTTCCCACACGCTGGGAGGGCTTGGACTGCTGGAACCTCAGCCCGCTGATTTATGCCTATCAGGCCAAGGACGTGGCTATCACGGGTAAGGGAACCATTGACGGTGGCGGTTCCAACGAGACTTGGTGGCCTTGGTGCGGAAACGTCCGTTTTGGCATGAAACCTGGTGGCATTGCCCAAAACCAGGGTGCCCGTGCCCGTCTGTTGAAATATGCGGAGGATGGTGTGGATATGGATCAGCGCAAGTTCGGTACTACCGACGGACTCCGTCCTCAGATGATTAACCTGAACCAGTGCGATGGTATCCTGATTGAAGACGTCACCTTGTTGCGTTCGCCTTTCTGGGTTATCCATCCCCTGCTTTCTACAGATATCACCGTTCGTGGCGTTCATATTAACAATGACGGTCCTAATGGTGACGGCTGCGACCCAGAGTCATGTGACCGCGTTTTGATTGAGAATTGCTATTTCAATACGGGTGACGACTGCATCGCCATCAAGAGCGGACGTAACAATGACGGTCGTGATGGTGGACAGGGACGCTATGCCGGCAAGCCTTCGAAGAACATCATCATCCGAAACTGCAAGTTTAACAACGGACATGGTGGTGTGGTTATCGGTTCCGAGATTTCCGGAGGTTGCCAGAACGTCTTTGCAGAGAATTGCGAGATGGACTCTCCCTCTCTTGACCGTGTACTCCGCATCAAGACAAACTCTTGCCGTGGTGGCATCATCGAGAATATCAACATGCGCAATGTCACTGTAGGACAATGTAAGGAAGCTGTCCTGAAAATCAACACCGACTATGAGCCACGCGAGATTTGCTGTCGTGGTTTCTACCCCATCGTGCGCAATGTCACCATGGAGAATGTCACTTGTCAGAAGTCGAAGTATGGTGTCATGATTGTAGGTTACCAGGACGAGAAGCTCGCCTATACGGTTAACAATATTAATGTACGTAATTGCTCGTTCAATGGTGTTTACGGCAAGCCCGTCCACCAGGTGGGTCTTGCTCAGGACGTAACCTATGACAACCTGATGGTTAACGGCTCATTGGTTCTGCAGAATCCTCCCTACAAGCACTATTCTGAATGGTTGACCTATAGCGAGATGAAACGCGTGCCCAAATCTTATCTGCTCGATTTCTCCAACCGTCCCAAGTGGAGCTACGTCATGGGTATTGAGCTAGAAGGCATGCTGGACACCTATTTGCGCTATGGTGGCGAGGACATTCGCAAGTACTGTCAGGAATATACCGACACCATGATTAATGAAAAGGGCGACATCCGCGGATATAACATTTTGGACTATAACCTCGACAACATCCGTACAGGTCACTTCGTAACCCGTATGTATCAGAAATGGCCTGAAAAGAAAAACCTGCTGGCCATGAAGACCATGATGAAGCAGTTGCAGGACCAGCCTCGCACCATTGCTGACAAGGTATTCTGGCATAAGGCCATCTACGCCTATCAGGTTTGGCTGGACGGTATCTTCATGGGACTTCCGTTCCGCACACTGACTGCGCCCATCACTGAAAAGGCACAAGTAGGAAAAGGCAAGAAGGCGAAATATCCTATCATGGACATCTACGACGATGCTGTAAACCAGTTGAAGATTACCTATAATCGCACTTTTGACCCCAAGACAGGACTGAACCGTCATGCCTATGATGAAACACGCAAGACGTTCTGGGCAGACAAGGAAAGCGGACTCAGCCAGCACTGTTGGGGGCGTGCCCAGGGTTGGTACACCATGGCACTCATTGAGGTGCTGGATGCTCTCCCCGAGAACTACGCCCGTCGTTCGGAGGTGATCGACCTGTTGGTAAAAGACTTTGATGCTATTATCAAGTGGCAAGACAAAGAAAGCGGTGTGTGGTATCAGGTAATGGATTGCCCAGGACAGGAAGGCAACTATCTGGAATCTACTTGCTCTAGCATGTTTGCATACGCCTTGTTGAAAGCATATCGCAAGGGCTATGTCGGCGAGAAATACCGTGATGCCGGCATTCGTGCCTACAAGGGCATTATCGCGAACTTCATCAAGGTACATCCCGACAAGACCATTTCACTGACCAACTGCTGTGAAGTGGCAGGACTCGGTCCGGCTGCCACACCAGACGTGATTTCCGCCATGAAGAAGATAAATCCGAAGGGAAGCGTCAGAGAGAACCAGCGACGTGATGGAAGCTACAAATATTATCTTAGCGAGCCCATCCGCGACAACGACGCCAAGGGAGTCGGGCCGTTCATCTGGGCTTCCTTGGAAATGGAAATGCTTGGATATACAACTGAAAACATAACAGCCTCGATTGATCGCGAGGCTGTTCTTTTTCGCAATAACCCCATCATTACCCAGGCAGACCCACTGGCATCGCTCACCGTTGGCAACGGACATTTTGCCACAACGGTTGATGTCACGGGCATGCAGAGCTATGTAAAGGAATACAGCCAGGGCATTCCCCTGAATGCTATGAGCGACTGGGGATGGCACTCCTTTCCCAACAAGGATAACCTGAAGCCGGAAGAAAGCGAAAAGTCCTATGACTTCGGTCACGGACACAAGGAAGTTTATGCCGTTGAATATAAAAAGGCGGAAGACGGACGCCACAAGTTGGCCACTGAGTATTTCCGTGTCAATCCACACCGCCTGAATCTTGGAGCCATCGGCCTGGATTTAAAAGACGGCAATGGTCAGGCCATCCCATTAGACAGAATCGCAGACATCAACCAATTGCTGAATCTCTGGCAAGGAGAGATAACATCCAAATACAAGGCTGACGGTCAGAAAGTCAGCGTCATCACTCTCGGCCTACTAGACCGTGATGCTGTAGCCTATCGCATCAGTTCGCCATTATTGGCAAAAGGACAAGCTTCTGTCGGCATCCGTCTGCCTTACCCTACGGGAAAGCATGCTGACGACGCCAGCGACTGGAACAAGGATGCTCTTCACAGTTCGCACATCATTTCTCAAAGTGACCATGCAGCCATCATCGAACACCAGATTGACACCACTACCTATTATATATATATAAGATGGGAAGGTCTGGCCCGACTGCAGGAAGCGAAAGCCCACACCTATCAGCTTAGCACAGATGCAGATATCCTTGCCTTCGAGGTGGAGTACAGCCCTGTAAACCGAGCCTCAGCCTTAGAAGCCTTCCGCTTCGACCAAGCACAGAAAGCCACACAGAAATTCTGGCACAAATTCTGGACGGAGACTGCCTTTGTCGATTTCAGTCAGTGTACCGACCCTCGCGCCAAGGAACTGGAGCGTCGAGTGGTACTCTCCCAATACCTGACCCGCATCAACTGTGCCAACAACATGCCGCCACAGGAAACTGGTCTCACTTATAACACATGGTTTGGTCGTCCACACTTGGAAATGACTTGGTGGCATGCCGTTGACTTCGCACTGTGGAACCAGCCGAAGGTTGTCTCACAAATGCTTCAATGGTACGATAAGGTTGCTGCTCCTGTTGCCAAGAAGATAGCTCAGCGCCAAGGGTTCAAAGGCATCCGCTGGATGAAGATGACTGACCCCTGGGCCGGTGAGGCTCCATCCAACACAGGTTCGTTCCTCACTTGGCAACAGCCTCACTATATCTATCTGGCTGAAGAGATGTATCGCGCCACCCCCACGAGTAAGACATTAAAACAATATGCAGATAATGTAGAGGCTACCGCAGAGTTCCTGGCAGACTTTGCCAAGACAGGCCGGTTGTTCGGTCAGACGGCTATGCAGGAGTGTATGACGAAGGACATCAGCTATAACCATCCTTTCGAACTCGCCTACTTCCGCTATGCGCTGAACATAGCCCAGCAGTGGCGCGAGCGCATGGGGAAGCCGCACAACAAGCAGTGGGATGACGTCATCAATCGTCTGAATCCCCTGCCCGTCACAAAGGAAGGTATCTACACCGCAGGACTACCCATCGGAAAGACCGAGGGTCTGCAATCTTTCGACCCCTTCAACACCGTAGGGGGTGGAGCTACAACCATCAAGGCAGAAAGCTTTGCCGAAAAAATACGCAATGACCACCCTGCCGTATTGGGTGCTTTCGGCCTTCTCCCCTCCAATTCCGCACGCTGCGATTCCATCGCAGCACTTAAAACTTTGGACTGGGTGATGCAGCATTGGAACTGGCAGACTACATGGGGATGGGACTATGGCATGATTGCGATGACTGCTGCGCGTTTAGGTCGTCCGGATATTGCCCTTGATGCCCTACTTATTGACACCCAGAAGAATACCTATCTCAAGAATGGGCATAACTTCCAGACAGCAGACCGCCTTCGTCTCTATCTCCCAGGCAATGGAGCCTTGCTCACAGCGATTGCCATGATGTGTGCAGGATGGGATGGATGCAAGGAAGTGCTGAACCCTGGGTTCCCTAAGGACGGACGTTGGAATGTCCGCTGGGAAGGACTTCACCGCATGCAGTAACTGTAATACGAGGAGGATTGGGGCTTTTTACCTTTCCTCCTCGTAAACATTTAATTGTTAATTATCAATAAGCTACGCTCATTATTCATTCCTTTTTCGTACCTTTGCCTGCGAAACTGATAAAAACAACTTGGACCTCTTGGTCAAAGAAACTACGAAACAAACAAATATGAAGAGATATCTGCTCACGTTTTTTGCGGCATTCCTTACGTTAGCTGTAGTTGCTACCGACTACGATTTGAACAAGCCCTTTGGCTTCTGCACCCGTTCGTCACGAACTGATGCGAACAGCACCTACAATGTCACAGGTGGCGGCTGTTACACTTATCCCCTGCCCAGTAATTTCACAGGTAAGGTCATTGTTCTGAAATCTAACGGAGAGGACATGAAGAACAGCATTCAGAAGGCTATCAAGCAAAACGATGTTATCATCTTCGACGGCTCCAATGGCGATTTCATCGTTTCAAGCAACGTCAATGTCGAAGGAGACAACAAAACGCTGCTGGGTATCAATAACGCACGTCTTTGCACGCAATGGCATATTACCCCGGAGATAATTACCGCACTCAACAATGCTGGTGTACCCCACATGAACACCCATGAAGGTGGTGGCATTCTGCCCAACGGACAACGCGTCAGAGAGGAAGCGGAATTCAACACCCGAAAGATGATCATCGAGTTCACGGGCGACAACACTGAGAAGTACCGCAAATCTGGAATACTCAGGGTTACCAAGGAGAATATCATCATCCGCAATATCACTTTTGTAGGTCCAGGATCTATTGATGTAGGTGGAAACGACCTGCTCTCATTCAATGGTGCCAAGCACTGTTGGGTTGACCACTGTTCCTTCTCTGACGGTATGGACGGCAATTTCGACATCACCCAGAGTTCCG
>ODAJ012192256.1_pt1 | contig 51374 bp, 48 predicted proteins | sample 1539241 | NCBI WGS metagenome assembly ODAJ01 (sample SAMN02144231, study PRJEB22623) | gut metagenome | biome: sheep rumen | host: Ovis aries | place: New Zealand | reverse complement strand
AGCCCGCCTGCGCCGATGGTACTGCAATGCAATGTGGGAGAGTAGGAGGCCGCCTTCTTTTTTAGAATGCTTAAAATAAGCAAACGAGAGCCATATCAGAAATGATGTGACTCTCGTTTTTATTGGTAACAACTTAAGGTTTCAGCAACTTAAGATTGCAGCGGGCTTTTTATCTTTTTCTGTGTATATTTTGTGCCTTTTATGTTTTTTTGTGCGATTTTTTTTTGTACTTCTGCACATGTGAAGTGGATATTATCAGTATTGAGGATATTTGATCCTTATATAATTATTAGTGTTAACCATATAAAACAGAAGAAAATGAAGAAGTTTACGAAACTCACAATGCTTCTGCTACTGTTCTTTACATTGGCATCAGTAGCCAGTGCTCAGAATACGGAGCAGAAGGGACATAAGATGTCTCTTCACCAGTTGCTCAACAAAAAGAGCTACAACGGTGAGTACCCCTTGCCTCAGTTCCCTACTGCGTCAGGTCTCATCAGTCGTGCTGAGAGTGCCCCCCCTCAATTTCCCTGACCGTGTGTGGTTCCCAGGCGAGTGGGAGGAGGTTAAGGCGATACTGGTGTGCCCTACCTACTATTATCAGGTGCCAGGCTATGAGAACGACAAGCGCTACAGCGCAAGACCTATCGTGCAAGGCTATGCGGGCTATTACTATCAGGCGACTGATAAATCCGAAGCTGAATACTATGCTAACGGTCCCTACACAATCTATCTTGATGTAGAGCAACCTGCAGGTCTTATACCTCTCTATATTATGGATGCTGTTCAGAAGGCAGGTGCAGAGGCATAGCTTCTGCATGTAGAGGCAGCCCTTCTGTCTCCAAAAGCATTGCTTTTAGCGCTAAAAGTAATGCTTTTACCAAAAGAGGGATAATTTTATAATTTATAATATATTAATTTCTAATTTCACGAAAAATTCTTATTTTTAGTGAAATACCCCCTAACCCCACTTATTCCTTCTAATCCTGCATAAACACTGGGCTCAAGCAGGTGGGGTTAAACTTACTCTACCCCACTTCCTACCCCACTTCCATCCCCACCTATCTCGATTTTCTATTCCCTCCATCTTATTGGGTCACAGGTGGGGTAAAAAGTGGGATTCAACCATTTATACCCCACTATCCTCAGCCCAGTGTTCATGCGCCTTGAGCCCCCATGAGTGAGTATGTGGGGTTAAAAAAAACTTTTTTTGTAAAACCACGAACAGCTACGTGTCATCTATATTTCCCCTTAAAATTTGGAGGAAAGGAAAAAAGTTTGTAAATTTGCAAGCAACAACTCTGCTGACACATTTATGTTTAAACAGTTTTTTGAAATAATGAAGCGCTACTTGCGTCCTTACAAGAAGTATCTTGTGGGGTCGGTGGTGCTCAATATACTATCGCAGTGGCTGAACGTTTTCTCGTTTGTGGTGCTGATTCCGATACTGAATATCCTCTTTGAGATTGACCAGAAGGTATATACCTACAAGGAGATAACGTGGAGCAACCTGAGCAAGGACGCACTGTTGAATAACGGCTATGCATTCGTGCAGGAGCTGATAGCCTCATACGGGGCGTTTGTGACGCTGTGCATGATGGGCTTCGGACTGATCTTTATGACGGGACTGAAGACTTTTTGTTATTTTGCGGCATCGGCGGTGATGCTACCTCTGCGCACTGGTGTGGTGAAGGACATCAGGATGGAGGTGTACAGAAAGGTGATGAAACTTCCATTAGCATTCTTCTCAGCTGAGAGAAGAGGCGACATAGTGGCGAGAATGAGTGCCGACGTGAGCCAGGTGGAGAATTCTATCACGAGCAGTATAGACCTGCTGATTAAGCATCCGATAGCTATAATAGTATGTTTCTCAACCATGATATTCGTATCGTGGCAGCTGACGGTATTCGTGATTGTGGTGGCTCCGATAGCTGGCTACATAATGGGTAAGGTGAGCAAGAAGCTGAAAGGGCAGTCAGCTAAGGTGCAGGCTCTGTGGGGCGACATGCTGGCTCAGCTGGACGAGACACTGGGCGGACTGCGCATTATCAAGGCATTCATAGCCGAGCAGAAGATGATAGACCGCTTTGAGGCGGTGAATGACGACTACCGCAAGAACAGCATCTCGATGATTCTGAGACAGTGTTCGGCGCACCCTATGTCGGAGTTCTTAGGCACCATAATCATTGTGATAGTGCTGCTGTTCGGCGGATGGCTGATACTGAACGGTTCGAGCATGATTGATGCTTCGACGTTCATATTCTACATGGTGATTCTGTACAGCGTGATAAATCCGCTGAAGGAGTTTATGAAGGCAACGTACCAGATACCGTTAGGACTGGCGTCGATGGATCGCATAGACTTCATACTGAAGGCAGAGAACCCTATCAAGGAACTGCCAGTGCCTGAGGAATTGAAGGACTTTGAGGACAAGGTGGAACTGAAGGATGTGTCGTTCCACTATCAGGAGGGTGTGGATGTGCTGAAGCATATCAACCTGACCATTCCGAAGGGTAAGACGATAGCGTTGGTGGGACAGTCGGGCTCGGGCAAGTCAACGCTGGTGGACCTGATACCGAGATACCACGACGTGAGCAGCGGCACGCTGCTGATAGACGGCAAGGACGTGCGCGATGTGGGTATCAACGACCTGCGTTCGCTGATAGGCAACGTGAACCAGGAGGCGATACTCTTTAACGATACGTTCTATAACAACATAACATTCGGTGTGGATAACGCCACGATGGAGCAGGTGATAGAGGCAGCGAAGATAGCTAATGCGCACGACTTCATCATGGAATCGGAGCATGGTTACGACACGATGATTGGCGACAGGGGAGGCAGACTCTCTGGAGGTCAGCGACAGAGGGTGTCAATAGCCCGTGCCATACTGAAGAACCCGCCGATACTGATACTGGACGAGGCGACATCGGCACTGGACACGGAGTCGGAGCGACTGGTGCAGGAGGCGCTGGAGCGACTGATGAAGAGCCGTACGACGGTGGCGATAGCTCACAGGCTGTCAACCATAAAGAATGCGGACGAGATATATGTGTTGCATGACGGCGAGATAGTGGAGAAGGGTACGCACGAGGAGCTGACAGCGCTCAACGGCTATTACAAGAAGTTGAATGATATGCAGAAATTATAAACGGGAACGGGAACGCTAACGGGAAAGGGTATGGACTTAGAAAACGAATTTATACTTAGGATAGTGGTGGCTGCCATACTCGGCGGACTAATAGGACTGGAGAGGGAATACAGGTCGAAGGACGTGGGATTCCGTACCCATTTCCTGGTGGCGCTGGGGTCGGCATTGTTTATGATAGTGTCGGCATACGGCTTTGAGGAGGTGCCGATGACGGGTGCTCATCGTTGGGATGTGTCACGCATAGCAGCGCAGGTGGTGAGTGGCATAGGTTTTATATGTGCAGGAACCATCATCTTCCGCAAGAGCGAGAATATGGTCAGCGGACTGACCACTGCATCAGGAGTGTGGGTGGTAGCTGCCATAGGACTTGCCTGCGGCGGAGGAATGTATAAGTTGGCTGTAGTCAGCGCCATACTGGTGCTGGCAGGACTGGAAGCCTTTAACTTTTTTCTGAAGAAACTGCATAAATAATGTTTGCACCGATAATATTGTTTGTATATAACAGGGCGAAAGTGACGAAGCTCACCGTGGAGGCTCTCCTGAGGAATAAGGAGGCTGGGGAGACGGTGCTGTATGTGTTTGCCGACGGTGCCAAGCCTAACGCTACGGCAGAGCAGCGCAAGAAGGTGGAGGAGGTGAGAGAGTACATCCACACCATCAGGGGATTCAAGGACGTGGTGATAGAGGAGGCGGCACAGAACAAGGGACTGGCTAACTCGGTAATAAGCGGAGTGACGAAGGTGATGGAGAAGCACGGCAAGGCGATAATAGTGGAAGACGACCTGCTGACCTCGAAGAACTTTCTGCACTATATGAACACCTCACTCGATATGTATGAGAACGATGAGGAGGTGATATGCATACACGGATACAGCATAATAAAGGATGCGCCGATAAAGGAGAAAACTTACTTCCAGATAGGTGCCGACTGTTGGGGATGGGCTACATGGAAAAGAGGCTGGGACCTGTTTGATGCCAATGCAGAGGACTTGCTGAAGACTATCTTGTCAAACCCGCAGGTAAGGAACAACTTCACCTATAATGATACCTATCCCTACATCAAGATGTTGCGAAAGCAGATTAAGGGCAAGATAGACTCATGGGCTATATGCTGGTATGCCAGTGCTGTGGTGAAGAACAAACTGTGCCTGTATCCTGCAAAATCTCTGGTAAGGAATGTAGGCTTCGGCGAGGAGTCAACCCATTGCGTGGATGAAAACAGCTACGAAAAGACAATAGGTATAGATGAATCGACGACGGATTTTCCAAAGATAGAAACAGCAGAATCTCATACTATGCGCAGAGCGTGGGAGGCACAGTTTCGCGAGATGTTTCCACCCAAGAGACATTCTCTGTGGTTGCGCCTCAGAGACTATGTGCGAAGGAAATTGAGATTGATTTAATAAAACCATTATACTATGCAATCACAAATACTTGATTTACCGAAAATAGGCGACCCAAGAGGCAATCTGTCTATCATAGAACAGATGAAGCAGATACCCTTTGAGATAAAAAGGGTGTACTGGATATATGATGTGCCAGGTGGCTTTGACCGTGGCGAGCATGCCTACAAGGATAATCAGGAGTTTATAGTGGCGCTGTCGGGCTCGTTTGACGTGGAACTGGACGATGGCGAGAAGAGACAGACCTTCCAGCTGAACCGTTCATATAAGGGACTGTATGTGGCAAAGGGTATGTGGAGGAGAATGACCAATTTCTCTACCAACTCGGTGGCGCTGGTGCTGTCGTCAACAGAATATGACCCACAGGACTATATATGGGACTATGATGAGTTTAAGCGATGGACAAAGGACAAGACCACAGAGACCAAGGCACCCGACCCAGAGACATCAGTAGAGGTGAGCAAGGGCGAGAAACTCTTTAAGGCAAACGAGGGAAAATCGGTGTTTGACTGTTCGTTCTGCCAGCTTAACAAGATGCACGATGTGGAGGGCAACCTGACCTATATGTATGAGAATGTGCATGTGCCATTTCCCATAGACAGGGTGTTCTACCAGTATGACATACCAGGAGGAGAAGACCGTGGAGCCCATGCACACAAGGAATGTCACCAGTTTATAGTGGCAGCATCAGGCGCCTTTGAGGTGTTGTTAGACGATGGCATAAACAAAAGAACAGTAACGCTTAACCGTCCGTTCTACGGACTGCATGTGCCGCCAGGCGTGTGGTCATCAGAACAGGGATACTCATCAGGCAGCATCTGTCTGGTACTATGCAGTCACGGCTATGACGAAGAGGATTACATAAGGAACTACGAAGACTTTTTGAAATATAAGGGAATAGAGAAAGAATGATAAAGTTACTCGACTTACAAAAGATAACGGCAGAGCACGCCGAGGAATACAAGGCGGCAGCAGAGCGCGTGATAAACAGCGGATGGTTTCTGCAGGGCGAAGAGAACAAGCGCTTTGAGCAGCACTATGCTGAATATATAGGTACGAAGAACTGTGTGGCAGTGGCAAACGGACTGGATGCGCTGAAACTGATAATCAGGGCATACAAGGAGATGGGTGTGATGAGTGATGGCGATGAGATAATAGTGCCAGCAAACACCTACATAGCCACCATCATAGCTATATCAGACAACAACCTCACTCCAGTGCTGGTGGAGCCGACATGGGAACACTTGGAGATAGACACAGACCGTATAGAGGAGGCTATAACGCCAAAGACGAGGGGCATAATGATAGTGCACCTGTACGGCCGTAATGCCTATGACGAGAAACTGAAGGCGATATGCGAGAAGCACCACCTGAAACTTATGGAAGACTGTGCGCAGGCGCAGGGATGCCGTTGGCATGAAAAGAGGATTGGTGCACTTGGCAATGCTGCAGCCCATTCCTTCTATCCTGGCAAGAATCTTGGAGCCTTTGGCGATGCAGGAGCAGTGACCACAGACGACGATGAACTGGCAAGCGTGATAAGGGCGCTGGCAAATTACGGCAGTCAGAAGAAGTATGTGTTTAAGTACATAGGTATGAACAGTCGTATGTCAGAGCTCGATGCCGCTGTGCTGGATGTGAAACTGAAATACCTGGACGAAGACAACAGGAAGCGACAGAAGCTTGCCGCATATTATTACGAGCATATCAGCAATCCGCTTATAACCCTGCCTAAGCGCATACCAGACGAGAACAATGTATATCACCAGTTCCCCATATTCTGCGAACGCAGAGACAAACTGCAGGAACACCTCAAGCAGCAGGGCATCCAGACGCTGATACACTACCCAATACCACCACATAAGCAGGAATGCTATAAAAACAGTTCACAGTTCACAGTTCATAGTTCACAGTTGGGTGGTAGGCTTGTATATTCAGCCCTTCCCATAACAGAGAGGATACACGCTCAGGAACTCTCGATACCCATGAGTCAGGTGGTGACGGAGGAAGAAGCAAAGGCAGTGGTAGAGGCAATAAACAGTTTTAAGTAGGAGAAAGTACTGATGACAAAGTATAAGAAAGCATACTATATTTCATACGCTCTCTCGAAGTTGCCGCTGAGGGTGCTGTATGGCATATCAGACTTTGTGTTTGTGATAGTGTTCTATGTGGTGCGCTATCGCAGAAAACTGGTAAAGAAACACCTGAAAGAATCCTTTCCAGAGAAATCGGAGAAGGAGAGAAACGTGATAGAGAAGAAGTTCTATCACTGGTTCTGTGACTACTTTGTGGAAACCATCAAACTGCTGACGGCAACAGACGAGGAGATGTGCAGGTGGATAGAGTTTAGAGGTATGGACAAGATAGAGGAGGTGCTTAGGAGCGGACAGTCGATAGCGACGGTGCTGGGACATTTCGGCAACTGGGAGTGGCTGTCGTGCACCAAACTCGGAGTACCAAACTTCCAGGACTGGACACTGGGACTGATATACCATCCGTTGAGAGACTTGGAATATGACAAGCTGTTTATAGACATACGCAGTGCGCATCACGGCACATGTATAGACAAACATAGCATACTCAGAGAACTGGTGAAACTGAAGAAAGAGGGCAGGGTGTCGCTATTCGGCTATATACTGGATCAGTCGCCAAAGTGGGATAGCATACACCTGTGGCTGCCATTCCTGAACCATGACACTCCAGTATTCACTGGTGCTGAGCGCATAGCAAGGAAATTCCAGAATGCAGTGTTCTATATTGATATGCAAAGACCAAAGAGAGGCAAGTATATCTTTGACTTCCAACTCATAACCCTTGCCCCGCAGGATATGGAAGAATATGAGCTGACGCACATGACATTCAAGATGCTGGAGGCGAGCATACGCCGCCAGCCAGAGTGTTACCTATGGACTCACAACCGCTGGAAGAGAACGCATGAGGAATATGACCAAAAGGTGGCTTCAGGCGAACTGAAAGGATAGGAAGAGGGTGAAGATATTCATCAGACATATAGCATACCTGCTGAAGATACATATAGTGGCACTGCTCATAATGACGGTGCTGAGGTGGCTGTTGTATGTGACGATAGATTATCAGATAGCCGATGATGTGACATTCCCAACAAGGATGATGGCATTCGTCAAGGGTGTGTGGTTTGACAACGTGACGGCATGTTACGTGATGGCACTACCACTGCTGACGTTGTGGATAGCCTCGCTGTTCTCTTATTCAGCCAAGTGGTTATCATGGTTCTGCACTATCTGGTTTGGCATACTGTACACCATAGTATTCTCTTTATCAGCAGCCAATATTCCTTACTTCTGCTACTTCTTCCAACCTATCAACACCAGCATATTCCAGTGGTTTGGCTATGCAGGTACCACGGCAGGTATGGTGGTGGGCGAGAGCAACTACTGGGCTCCAATAGCATACGGACTGATAGCGATAGCGGGTTTTTGGTGGTTTCTGATAAGGTGGCGCATAAAGAAATATGCTAAGTTGAAAAGACAAGGTCTGGGAACAGTGCTGGTGGTGCTGATATCAGGCGCGATAATGGCAGGACTGTGTTTCTTAGGTATCAGAGGCCGTTTGGGCTATAACCCCATAAAGGTGAGTCAGGCATACTACTGTAACGATGCCTTCCTGAATCAGTTGGGCATCAACCCTGCCTTCAACCTGCTGACCAGCTATATAGACGACCAGAGACCAGAGAACCGCCGACTGGCACTGATGGATGACAAGGAGGCAATCGAGGCTGTGCGCAAATTATTGGAGAGAGAAGGCGTGGAGGGCATCTCGCCGATAGCCCAGAAGGTAGAAGGCGATGCTGAAGCGCAGTTGAGGGGACGCAACGTGGTGATAGTGCTGATGGAGTCGATGTCGTCAAACCTCATGGGCAAGGGACAGACACCATTCCTCGATTCGCTGAGCAGACAGTCGCTATACTTTGAGAATATGTACTCGGCAGGCAACCACACCAACCACGGCATGTATGCCACGCTCTATTCATGGCCAGCCATAATGTTCAGAAACCTGATGAAGGGAACGGTGATACCTCATTATAGTGGTCTGCCTACCGTGTTGCACGATCAGGGCTACAGAAACTATTTCTTCATGACCCATGAGAGTCAGTATGATAATATGAACGGATTCTTCCGCACCAATGGTTTTGACGAGATATATGCCCAAGAGAACTATCCATCAGAGAAGATAGTAAACTCGTTTGGAGTGCAGGACGACTTCCTCTATTCATACGCAGTGGAGAAACTGAACAAGGAGAAGAAACCATTCTTTGCTGTGCTGCTGTCGGTGAGCAACCATCCGCCATTCGTGATACCAGACTATTTCAAGCCAAAGAGTAGCGAGAAGGACTTGCAGATAGTAGAATATGCCGACTGGAGTATCAGAAAACTCTTTGACGAGGCTAAGAAAGAAAGATGGTTTGACAATACGATCTTCGTATTACTGGGCGATCATGGCAAACTTATGGATAACCCAGAGTGCGAATTGCCAGAGAGCTATAACCACATACCGTTGATAATATACGGCAAAGGCATAAAGCCACAGACATACCAGGACTTTGCCTTACAGGAGGATGTGGCACCGACGCTACTGGGAATGATGGGCATCGGCTACATACAGAACGACTTCGGCATAGACCTGATGAAGAAAAAGCGCGACTGCGTATTCTACACAGGCGACAACCTCATAGCTGCACGAGACAGAGAAAGACTCTACCTTTTTAGTCCAACGGAGAAGATGGAACACCTATACATGGTGAAAGGTCGTAATAAGGTAGAGAAAGCGACGGCAAAAGATGCTGACTTTGAGAGGTTGAAAAACTATGTCTTCTCTATGATACAAACAGCAGAAGTGCTGGTGGGAGAGAAAAAGACTGTGACGAAGAAATAAAACGAAATAAAGAAAAAGATGAAGATGAAGATAAATTTCTGTACGCTATATAATTCCAACTACGCCGCAAAGGGATTGGCAATGTACTACTCATTGGTGGAGCATTGTCCTGATTTCCACCTCTATATATTTGCATTTGACGATATGCTGGTGGAGGCTTTGAGGAAGATGAATCTGGAGCATGTGACGGTGGTGACGCTGAAAGAGTTTGAGGATGAGGAGTTGCTACGCATAAAGCCCACCCGTACGAAGGGAGAATACTGTTGGACGTGTTCCAGTTCCACCATATTATACTGTCTGGAGCATTACGGATTGGATAATTGTACCTATATAGATGCAGACCTGTATTTCTTCTCCAACCCATCAGTACTGATAGACGAAATGGGAGATGATGACGTATTGATAACAGAGCATCGCTATAGTAAGAAGTATAACCACGCTTTGGCAAACGGCATATATTGTGTGCAGTTTGTGACATTCAAGAACACACCCAATGGACTAAAGATACTGAAATGGTGGCGTAATGCCTGCATAGACTGGTGTTACAACAGGATGGAAGACGGGAAATTCGGCGACCAGAAATACCTTGACGACTGGACTGAACGCTTTGAGGGAGTGCATGTGTTGCAGCATCTGGGTGGAGGTGTGGCACCTTGGAATATGCAACAATATACATTCAGAAAAGAGGACGGAAAGATAGTGGGCAGAGAGAATGAGACAAGTAAGGAATTCCCTTTGGTATTCTTCCATTTTCACAATCTGCATAGTTACAAGATAGGCAGTTTGAGAGAACTCACACCTTATAAATATAAGATGCCACGCTCAGTAAAACGGCTGATATATAATACGTATATACCAGTGCTGCAACGCTGCTACTATGAGATGAAGGGTGTAGATGCAAGAATTGACGGTATAGCAACAATGCCATACACCTCAATATGGGAGATGGTGCGCAAGACGTGGAAACGTATTTTGGGACACAAGAATACCAACTCCTTTTATTGGAGAGAGAAGTGATAGTTTAGAACAAATCCTTCAAAAGGAATTTGAAACCGTATTTTATAAGGGCAAAATCACGTTTGACGGGTGATTTTGTCATTGCTTTGTAAATCTTGCCCCACACCTTATTTTGAGGTGCGATACTCTTGCGAATAATTTCGTTGGGGAAGAGTTCGTTCAACACTATGTTGCGTTCTTCCTGCATCTTCTGGCTCTGGGTGGTGCTGATGCCACCAGTATATTCATAGGAAACGAAGAAATCAAGGGGAATGTACGATGCTCCATTCAACCACTGGGTGAGAAAGAAAGCCCAATCGGACACTATGCGCAGGTCTTCACGATAGAGATGCTGCCTGAGCAAGGCCGTGCGAGTGAAGGTGGACTGGTGATAGACGGAACTGATGAGCAGATGATGCAGAGACATCTGTTTTAAGGCATAGCGTTTGTGTTCATGTTTGCCTGCCTTGATGGAATGACCTATATAGAAATCAGCATCCCCAAGAGATTTGTTGGCATGGGCTATTACCTGATTATCATAGAAATGGTCGCCAGCATTCATAAAGATGCAGTAATCGCCTGTTGCCATTTTGATACCTTTATTCATGGCATTATAGATGCCTGTGTCTGGTTCGCTGAGTTTCTGCAAGGGCATTGGGCATTGTAAAGCCTCGAGATACTCTTTGCAGCCATCGGTGGAATTGCCGTCGATGATGATATATTCAAAGTTGTGGTCACTCTGTGAGATAACCGACTCTACTGTTTTCTTCAGACCTTTAAGGTCGTTACGAACAACTGTTATTACGCTAATTTTCATATTATGAAATGCTTGTGATTGTGCAAAGATACAAAATAAATATGAATTAAGAATTGTGATTAGGATTTTTTTTCGTACCTTTGCATACGACTATGATACCAAAGATTATACATTTATGTTGGTTTAGCAACGACCCTTATCCTGTGGAGATAAAGGTTTGTCTGGACTCATGGAAGCGCCTGCTGCCTGACTTTGAGGTGCGCCTGTGGGATTATGATGCTGCAAAGGCGATAGGTATTCCGTTTATTGATGAGGCTCTGGCAAACCGCAAGTGGGCTTTCGCTGCTGATGTGGTGCGCTTCTATGCCGTGTGGAAAGATGGCGGAGTGTATATGGATAGCGATATATTCCTTTTCCGCAGGTTTGACGAGTTGCTTGAAGAGAATGACTTTATAACCACCGCTGAGGCTGGCGAGGGCATGACGTGGTGGGGGCTGCAGGCAGCATTCTTCATGGGAGTGCCAGGCAACAAGTTCTGCGAGGAGATGGTGGAATACTACCGCAATCGTAAGTTCGTGAAGGAAGACGGCAGTTTCGACCAAACCATTTCACCACACCTGATGGTACCTATGGCAGAGAAGATGGGGTATAAGTTTGATGATACGAAGACGCAACATCTTGAGGGCTTGACCGTATTGCCTACACGATTCCTCTCACCCCAGAAGAAGTGGGCGCACGATAAGGAGGCGATAGGAGTGCACAGGGTCTATGGCAGTTGGAAGAAGAAAAAACTGGGACGCAAGATAGACATCTGGGTGCATCACGTATGGCACGTGATACGCTACGCCTTATTCAAGAGATAAGGTAAAAGTATATGCTTTAACGCTACAGAGCTTGGAAGAAATTTTCAAGCTCTTTTTTTACGTACTCAGCCGTTATGAGGTCATACTGCTGCTGACGGGTCATAGCAGAGAGTTCGCTTGGAGAGGCGAAATCGCTTGCCGCTATACCCTTAGCAGGTACAGAGTTTTGGGGAATCCACACCTCCTTGTTGCTGCCAGGGGCACAGACCACCAGCGAGGGGACTCCTGCTGCGTGGGCTATATGACGGGCTCCACCTTCATTGCCAAAGAAGAGGGTGATGTTCTCGCAAAGGGCAACGAGTTCGCGAGGACTCTTAGCCTTGATATCCACACGAACCTGTTGAGGCTTGCCAAGCTTATCGTAAATCCTCAGGGCATTCTCCTCTTCCTGACCAGGAGCGAAATTGAAGATTATCTGTACCTCGGGATGATTCTTGATAAAGGCATCGAGCACCTCAACCATTCGTTCCTCGTTCCACACCTTATCGGCAAGTTTGGCAGTTACATTGGCAAGCATTACGGGTTTGTCGGCATTGATACCTTTTTCCTTGAGGTATGCCTTATAGCGATTACGTTCCTCGTCAGTGATACAGAGGGTAAAGTCAGTGGTGTAGTCTATCTTGCCTTTAACTTCCAGAGGACGGGCAAGGTGAGCATCGTGCACTACCATATTATTAGTACCACAACCCTCGAGTAGATGGTTGAATGCCAAACGGGTGTAGCCCTTCTTGATGCCGATGCGATACTTAGTGCTGGGAGAGAAGAGGGCAAAGAGCATAGTGTTCACGGTGGAACGCATGTCGATGATAACATCGTAGTGCTCCTGATGCACCGTCTTCCACACCTTTTTTATATATGTGAGGGCATTGTGGCGCTCTTCATCCGTGAATGTTATTATGCGGTCGATGGAGGGATGTCCCTCGAAAAGAGGCGCAATCTTCTGGTTCAACACGAAGTGTATCTCTGCCTGAGGAAAACTCCTTCGCAGAGTGTTCAGCAACGAGGTGCTGAGGATGGCATCGCCCATCTGACGGAAACGGACTACGAGTATCTTATTCAGTTCACAGTTCATAGTTCACAGTTCAAAAGTTCAAAAGTTCTTTAGCATCTAAGGAGCGCAAGAAAACCCTTGCGACGAGCCCAGTCTTTGTTGTGCTGACGTTTCATCATCAGGGCTTGGTGCTTGAATATCTCAATATCCAGTTGGCGCGTTTTGGCATATTCCTCCATAACGAAGGTGAAGAGTTGCATATCGTCAGTCCAGCGTACGAAGTCGTCCTTGCAGTCGTCGATGGTGAGGTTGTCATGTGAGGTCAGGCGATTGATGTCGATGACAGATATATTGTAATGCACCTCGTCTCCTTTGGTCTCTTCTTTATAAAGCACGTTGGAGAAGTTAAGGTCGTGGTGTACCAGACCGTTTTTGTGAAGACGAGCGATGAAATGTGCAAAGGCTTTTGCCAAAGGACGGTTGAAGGGCTGTGTTTCAAGTTGTTCCCTAACCGAAGGCGCATCAGTAAAGTCTGTGATGTAATAACATTGATGCAATATACCACATCCGTAATCCTCAACAAAAGCGATGGGGAAGGGTGTAGAACCTTCATCCATCTTCACAAGCCGCAGACCATTATTGTAGGCACGCTTTGCCTTTGAAGCCCAGAAGGTGCTATAGGCAAGTTGCTGGAATATGTTGCGGGCACGGAATTTCTTCACCACCACATTGCTCAACACCTCGTCTTCAGCGTCTATGCAGAAAGTCTTGATGATGTTGCGCCTGCCAGAAAAGATTACCTCTCCCTCAGCCTCAAAGCGTTGGGGCAGGTGGGCGATGAAGTCTTGCAGCGCCTTGTTCTCTGAGTATGTGGGGTTAATCTCTTTTCTCATTCTTGTGCTCGATGATTTTGCCCATCATGACAATCTGGTAGGTAGCCTCTAGGCAGGCATAGATAAAGCCAGGCAATCCGTCGCGAATACCACCTTTCAGTATGTAGTTTTTGAAGAAACGGTGGGTGGGGCGCAACAGAAACTTTATCGGACCATATGATTTGCCTGCTTTCTTCTTAACCTCATTGTCTGTATAAATGTCGGTCTTGCGCAGACGGTCGGAGAGCGAGTCATTGGCAAGATGCTCAAAAGCTAGTCTGCCATGCTTGGGAGCGTGGATTACCTTACCCTTAACCGTTGGCTGTATGTGGATGATAGGAGGCCAATCAGTTACATCCTTGCGGAAGAAACGCAGGATATAGTCAGGGTATAGGGCATGCATGAATCTGCCCATGAAATAGTTGCGACGAGGAATATAGATACCCTCTTCAGGTTTTTGTCTTGCAATATGCTTGTAAAGGTATTGGCGCAGTTCGGGTGTGACTATCTCGTCAGCATCCACAACGAGTACCCAAGGATAGGTTGCCGACTGGATGGCGAAGTTGCGTGCCGGCTCTACGATGGTGTAGTCCTTCTTCTCAAACGTCACTATCTTGCAGCCATACTGGCGTGCGATGTCGAGAGTGGAGTCAGTGGACTCCATATCGCATATCACGATTTCGTCGAAGTCCTTGACTGCATCAAGCACCTTAGCAAGGTGTTGCTCTGCGTTGTATGTATTAATGACGACGGATATTTTCTGTTCCATAGCCTTGGGTATAATTTCGTGTTAGCATTTCGTAGGAGAGTTTGAACCATATAATAGATACAGGCAGTGCCTTCAGGGCAAATGGCTTGATGTATTCATTGCGTATCCATGCTGGCACGAGGTCGCTGGGCGACAGACTGGTGAGTATGAAGGCAAGCACCATAAGCGAGATGTCGAGGCGAGAGCGTTTCCAAGGTATACAACAGTACCATACGCAACAGCCGATGAGGGCTGTGATATAGCCGCTGCTCTCTGTGCCTGTGCTGAACAGACACATAAACATCATGGTTGATGCGAGGAACATCTGGCGGAACGAGAGGCTACGCCATTGGTCCAGTCGCAGGTAGGGAGCACAGAACAGCATGAGTCCTGGAATGATGAGCCACAGGTCGGAGTAGGAACCAAGGGTGATGCGACGCACTATGCCAAGAAGTGAGATGTTGGTCAGGTTGCTACGGATGCCCTCTCCATAGCCGAAGTTGTTTACTGCATTCTTGTGTACCAGTTCGATATACCAGTCCTTATATTGCTCGATGATATATGCTGGAGACGAGATAAGCATAGGTGCCACAAACAGCATGATGCTCCATACGAAGAAGGAAAGCGCAAACCTGCCCTTATGACGAGAAAAGAAGAAGAATGCAAGTCCCACGATGCCATAGAGCTTGATATACATTCCGAGGACGATGCAGAGAGTGGCGAGCCAGTCTTTCTCCTTTTCCACACAATAGAAGGTGAGCAAGAGCATAGCAGCTATGCCCACGTTGAACTGCTGCATGAAGAGTGCCGTAAGCAGTTCGTGGGCACAGAACCAGTAGATAAAGACCTGCTGACGACGAGTAAGTGTGCTCTTGCTTACTGCCCAAAAGCAGAATAAGGACAATCCCACACACCAGGCAAGGAGTCCCAGCCAATGAGGCACAACAGCAAAGGGTGCTATGATGAGTGAGAAGAACGGACCATAATGGTTCACGTCATAATACTCAGCTGGGTAAGGGGCATACATAGGTGTTTGATGCAAAGCGTGCCAGAACACTCCCTTGAATATCAGGAAGTTGTTGCAACGGTGCAGAGGCAGTTTGGTAAGTGCCGCAATGACACCTATCAACAGCCACAGTCCCAAGAGCACTCTATGGTCTGTAGCCCAGAGCAGTATGTTTTGCTTATGCCTTCTCACTTACTTTTGAAACTTTACGATGCAGAGCGGAGTACCCCACACATTCTGCGAGGTTTCGTGTACGGTATTCATCTTATAGCCCCAACTCTCAAACTCAGCCTTATGACGAGCATATTCGTCCTGCTTTATCAGGAGGAAACCGCTCTGTGGTCTCTCCTTATAGAAATTACCAAGGCGGTTAGGATGTTGCAGATAGAAGTTTATCTCAAAGAAATGAACTGGGTCGCCCAAGGCTGTTACGCTTCCCTCGATATATTCATAGAGTGCTCCCTTGCTCTCTGGGGCATATTGGTCTATCTCAGCAGCAACGCTTTTCACAGACTTGGCATTAAGAGCAGCAGGTTTCCAAGCTCCGTCAAGTCCTACGTTGAGGGCGAGGACGAGAAAGAGAGATGCTGTAAGCACCTTGTCTTTGTTGTGCTTCAGCCAGTAACAGCAGGAAACGACCACTACCGCTATGCTTGCCCAGACTATGAAGCCGTTGATGTTCTCAAGGTTGTGTATCGTGCGGATGTTCTGCTCTGAATGACCAAAAAGCGTTTCAGGCACAAGGTGCATCTTCAGGGCTAAGGTTAGCAACAGAAGAATCACAGATATTACGCACAACACCCATCCATACACGCTGAGCGATTTTTTCCTGTTCTCAGCAAGCCATATCATGAAGCGAGCTATGAAGTAGGCTATGAAAGGGTAGGCAGGCATGAGATACACAGAGCGCTTGCTCTGAGGTATGCAGTAGAATCCCACTATCACAACGGCACAGACGAGCGAGAAGATGTCAACATCCTTCAGACAGAAAAGCCAGTTAGTGAATTTCTTCCAGGTAGTCTTGATATTGCTTTCGCATTTGCCTATGCGAGCTCCCTTCAGACTGAACAGGCTGAACAGCAGAAGCAAGGTGAAAGGCAGGAAACCATAGAGCAGAGTCAGGAAATTAAACCACCAAGGCTCTACGCAAGAGTCGTAAGCCATAGTGTTGGTCATTCTGCCTATGTTCTCTTCCATCATTAGGTCGTAGAACTCCTGTCCTCCCTGTTGCCAGGCAGCATAATACCAGAAGGCAGGAAGGATGAATGACAACAAAGAGAAACCAATCATGGTGAAGAAGGCACGGAAGAAGTTCTGCTTCTTCATCAGCAGGAAGGCACCCATACAGATGCAGGGAATCAGGGCACCAACAGGTCCCTTGGTCATAGTACCAGCACTCATGAGGAGTATGGCTATAAGCGGAATGCCCTTCTGTCCCTGTTCATACCAGCGGTAGAGCATATAGAGAGCACCACAGGTCAGAGCTGTCAGTACCATATCCACTCGGCAGTTCATGCCAGCCCTGTGCAATTCAAAGCAGGTGAGGCAGATGATGGCAGTAACCAGAGAGGTTCGCACATTCTTTCTGCGAGCAAAGAAGCAGAAGCCTGACATGATGAGAGCCACGAGAGCCACCACGCTTGGGAAGCGTGATGTAGCCTCTGTCACACTACCCCAGACATAGGACACAACTGCAACACACCAGTGAAAGAAAGGCGGTTTGTAAGCCATCTCGCCTCCGTTGTTGCGTGACAGAATCCAGTTGCCTGTCTCCAAGATGGAGTATGACACTATGCTCTCACGCGGCTCACCCTTGGTGTTGTAGTCATAGAGACCGATGAAGGGCAGCAGCGTGATTATGCAAACGAGGAATAAAAACCAGAAGGTGCGTTTTGTTGTCATTTGTCGTTGTATTTTATGCATTCGGCTTCAGGCTCTGTGGTGAGATAGTTGCGTGTGAGCATCTCATAGCACAGTTTGAACCATATCAGGGTGATAGGCAGAGCCTTCAGCGTGTAAGGGAATATGTAAGTCTTCCTTATATATTGCGGATAGATGTCTGTGGTGCAGAGTGAGGTGAGCACGAAGGACAGCACCAGGAGAGCCATATCCCAGTTGTTGCGCTTCCAAGTAGCTGAGGTGTACCATATCACTACAGCCACGAGCGAGATGATATGGCCGTAAGACTCGGTGCCTGTAGAGAACAAAGTGGCAAACATCATTATGCTGGCGAGGGTCATATAGCGGAACTGCAGGCTCTTCCACTGAGGAATGCGAAAGAAACATAAAGCCATCAGTATCAGTCCTGGAACAATCAGCCACAGGTCGCTATAGGTGGTGCAGCCAGTCCAACGGCGCACTATGCCGAGGAACGAGATGTTCTGGTCCCATGAATGGATGTTCAGCTGGTTCTTGTGGGTAAGGGCATAAAACCACTCATGATATTGGGATAGAAGGTAGTCGAAAGAGGTAAATGCTAATGGCAAAACAAAAAGGACGAAGCTCCAAATAACGAAAGAAGCGATGAATCTCTTTTTATGCTTTGAGAAAAAGAAGAATGGCAAGGCGACAATGCCGTAAATCTTTATGAATGTACCAATTACAATTGCTAGCGTAGCCCACTCGTCGCGCTCTTTCTCTACAGCCACGAAAGCGAAGATGATAAGAGCTGCTATCACACCGTTAAACTGAGCCACGAGGGTACAGGTAAGCATCTCGTTGGCACAGAACCAGAGCATAAAGATTTGTATGCTACGTGAAAAGGTGCTGGTGCGTATTGCCACATACAGCGTCATCACGATGAAGAAGAGCCATAAGAGGTAACCCACGTTAAGAGGCAGAGAGGCAAACGGAGCAATAAATGCGGAGAAGAACGGTCCGTACAGAAACAGGTCGGCATGCTCTGAGGGATGCTCGATATAGAGTGGGATGTCCTTGAGGGCATTCAGAAACGAGAACCTAAATGTATGGTAGGTGTTTTCTGGTCCACCAGCTCTTAGGTTTTTATAGAAGGCGTACAAGGGTATGAGTGTCCATACGAAAAACAGCGTATAGAAACTTGTGAAAAAGGGTTTATGAAAGAATTCTCTTATTTTTGTACTACTCATCGTTATGCTTTGCTTCTTCTCCGTTATAGCTTTGTATGAAGTATGCTGGTCGTCCTTTGGTCTCGTTGAATACTTTGCCCAGATATTCTCCGATTATGCCTAAACCTATTAGCTGTACACCACCTAAGAACAACATGGTGACCATAATGGTAGGGTAGCCTGCCACGGGGTCGCCATATATCATGGTCGTAACAAGGATGTAGATAAGATAGAGGAAGGCAATCATGGAGACAAAGATGCCCATGAAACTGACAATCTGTAGCGGAGCGGTGGTATATGACATTATGCCGTTCATGGCAAGACCTAAGAGCGCCCGCTTGTTCCACTTCGTTGCTCCCTCTTGTCGCTCTTGTTGCTGATAGGTTATGCCTTTTTTCTTGAAACCTATCCATGAATACATACCTTTGGTATTGCGTTCTCTTTCCCTCATTTGCTTGAGAGCTTCTATACAAGAACGGTCAAGAAGCCTGAAGTCGCCAGTGTCCTTCTGAATAGGTATTCTTGTTAGCCGTTGCAGGATTTTATAGTAAAGGTGTGAACTTTTGCGTTTGAACCATGTTTCTGTTGAACCTTCACGTTGTGCATAGATGTCATCATATCCCTTCTCCCACCATTGTATCATGGTGGGGATTACGTTGATGGGATGCTGCATGTCTGCATCCATGATAATGGTTGCATCTCCAGTGACATAATCGAAGCCAGCCATCATAGCAATTTCTTTACCATAGTTGCGTGACAAATCAAGATAATTCCAATGCTTTGGGTCTTCATTATGCAGCTTTATCATCTGTTGCAACGACCTGTCAGTAGAACCGTCATTCACCAAGAGAAATTCCCAGTCGTAGTCGGGATTCTCTCTCATGACGGTCTGCATGCATTCCTTCAGGCGGGGGAACGATGCCTCTTCGTTATATGCTGGTAGCAGTATTGTTATTTTCTTCATTCAGTCTTCAGATTAGTTCCTTTGCTACGGTATATAGTGGTCTGCGCTTCACCTCAACGTAAATCTTGCCGATGTAGATGCCTACGATGCCAATGGCGAGGGTGAGCACTGCGCCAATGAACCAGACAGAGAGCATGAGTGATGCCCAACCGTCGCTGTAGTGGTGGATGAAGAGTGAGCCCAAAACGTAGCACAGCATGCAGAAGGCTATGAACATCATTATCATGCCGATGCTGATAATCATCTCGATAGGACGGGTGGAGAAGCTGGTTATGCCGTCGCTTGCCAGGCGGAGCATCTTCTTGAGGGTGTATTTAGACTCGCCAGCCAGTCGTGGAGAGATGACATCATCTACTGTGGAGGCCTGGAAGCCTATAAGCGGTATCATGCCACGCAGATAGAGATTGCGCTCTGGGAACTCGGCAAGGGCGTCGAGGGCTCGCTTGGTCATAAAACGGAAGTCGGCATGATTATACACAGTGTTCACTCCCATCACCTTCAGTAGTTTGTAGAACATCTGTGCTGAGGTCTTCTTAGCCCATGAGTCGGCTGTGCGACTTACCTTCACACCATACACTATGTCTGAGCCCTCAGCATTCTTGTCTATCATCTGCTCGATGGCATTGATGTCGTCTTGCAGGTCGGCATCTATGGTCACTATGGCATCGGCATAGTGGCGAGCCGTCATCATGCCAGCCATAATGGCGTTTTGGTGACCTACATTATGTGCCAGGTTAAGTCCGCAGATTCGTGGATTCTCCTTGTGCAGCTCTTCGATTATCTGCCAAGTGCGGTCCTTAGAACCATCGTTGATGTATAGAACGAAACTCTCAGGGCTTATCTTGCCTTTCTTCTGCAGGTCGGCAAAGAGTTGGGTGAGGCGAGCTGCTGAGTCGTGAAGCACTGCTTCCTCATTATAGCATGGTGATACTATTGCAAGTTTTATCATTTTGGGTTGTTGTTATTGCTTATTTGTCTATGGATTCTATCTTTCTCTTTGGGGTGGCTAAGTGTTTAGATGCAGAAGCTATGCTTTTACTATAAATTAACTAGCTAATTTTCAAAATTAACTAGTAAATTCTTAAAATTAACCAGTTAATTTGAGGTGGTTGCTTGGCTTCTGTCTCTGGAGGCTTACTATTTGCTGCCAGCCAGTATGCTTTCGGCGAATGAAGAGTAGGTGCCAAACTCCTCGCCACGAGCCTTGAGGTCGAGTATCACCTCCTTCAGGCGGTCATACATGCCCTGTCCGGCATGGTTCTTGATTATGAAAGGCATCTTAAGCTCTGGGTGCTCGCCCAGTGGGTAGAACTCCCAAGGGTGGAAATAGGTGTTGAAATATCCGTCGTGCTTCACTATGCGATGCACCAGTGCCTTGTAGAGCCACATGGGGAAGTTGTGGAGCGAGAGCCAGAACATAGGAATGCGCAGCCAAGGGCTCACTGAGGCTGGTATCTGCAGCACTCCCTCTTGCATGAAGTAGGTGCGAGGAGTGGTGAGGTGCATGTATCTGCCTGGTATGAAGGCTGGGTTGAGCGAAGCGTTGTATATGTAGCCCTGACGAGCCTGTTCCTTCAGGTCAACCTTGAACATGCGAGGCTGACGGTAGCCCTTGATCTGTCTGCCTGTCAGCTCTTCCAGTATGCGCTTGGAGTTTATCACGTCTTCAGGCTTGGGATTCCAGTGGTCGCAGCCGTGAGCAGCCACTTCGTGGCCTTCGTCCATTATGCGCTTCATCACCTCAGGGGCATGTGTGGCAAAATTCGCTGTGCAGAAGAATGTGCCCTTCACTCCGCACTCCTTCAGACAGTCAAGAATCTTGTTGGTGCCATATCGTGAAACCTCCATTCCCTCTTTGAGGGTGTCATATTCTACTCCATGCTCGCGAGGAACATCAAACTCTTCTGTGTCGAAACTTAATAGTATCATAAATGTTGTTACACCTTATTTATATATAGGTGGCAAAGTTACAACAAAAAAATGAAACACACAAATGAAAAGGCGAGATGCAGCGATAATGTTGTCTTAGTGTGTTAAAAAAACGTAAAAGTGCAGTTTTGCACTCGCGCGATACCCCTTAAATGGAAAAATATGTGTAATTTTGCACTCCGATTTCCGATTATCGCTGGGGAATTACTTAGGTTCCCCGTGGGTGATGTGTGTTAATAGTCGTGCGTTTGGCCGCGCCGACGGTTAGTGAATCCGCACCCAAAGAGGCTAAGGGTGAATTAGACTGCGCCTAAGGCCGAAAAGAAGTTTTTTAGTAGTTAAAAATTATCGATTAAAGTCAAAAATGAACACTTTAAGTTACAAGACAATCTCTGTAAACAAGGAGACTGCAAAGAAGGAGTGGGTTGTGGTTGACGCTACAGATCAGGTAGTAGGCCGCCTCGCTTCAAAAGTGGCTAAGATACTTCGCGGTAAGTATAAGCCAAGCTTCACACCTCACGTAGACTGTGGTGACAACGTAATTATCATCAATGCCAAGAAGGTGGTATTTACAGGCAAGAAAGAGACTGATAAGGTTTACACCCGTTACACTGGTTACCCAGGCGGACAGCGCTTCAACACTCCAGCTGAGCTTCGCAATAAGAAGGACGGCGTAGAGAAGATGCTGCGTCACGCTGTTAAGGGCATGTTGCCAAAGGGCATCCTCGGCCGCTCACTCATGAACAACCTCTACATCTATGAGGGTACAGAGCACAAGCAGGAGGCTCAGCAGCCAAAGGCAATCGATATCAATCAGTATAAATAAATAAGGTATACATAAAGTACAATGGAAGTAATTAACGCAATCGGTCGCCGTAAGAGCGCTGTAGCTCGTGTATACCTCTCAGAGGGTACCGGCAAGATAACTATCAATAAGGTAGAACTCGACAAATATTTCCCATCTGCAATGCTGCAGTACGTAGTAAAGCAGCCACTCGCACTTCTCGACGCTACTGAGAAGTATGACATCAAGGCTAACCTTGACGGTGGCGGTTTCACAGGTCAGAGCCAGGCTCTCCGCCTCGCTATTGCCCGCGCACTCGTTAAGATTGATGCAGAGGATAAGAAGGCATTGAAGGCACAGGGCTTCCTCACTCGCGATGCTCGTGAGGTAGAGCGTAAGAAGCCAGGTCGTCCAAAGGCTCGTCGTCGCTTCCAGTTCTCTAAGCGTTAATCAGAGGACTACTTGTTTAGCATCTAAACCGCTGAGACTCGCAGCATAACACGGTCTGTGGCTACCCAGCAGTTGTGATTCTGACAAATCATAAAAAAGAACGTAAACAAATCATTAAAAAAAAGAACAAAGACAATGTCAAGAACAAATTTTGATCAGCTGCTTCAGGCAGGATGTCATTTCGGACACCTCAAGCGTAAGTGGAACCCAGCAATGGCTCCTTACATCTTTATGGAGCGTAACGGTATTCACATCATCGACCTCAACAAGACTGTAGTAAAGATTGATGAGGCTGCTGAGGCACTGAAGAATATTGCTAAGCAGGGTAAGAAAATCCTGTTCGTCGCTACTAAAAAACAGGCTAAGGACGTGATTGCCGAGAAGGCACAGAGCGTAAACATGCCTTACATCAACGAGCGCTGGGCTGGTGGTATGCTCACCAACTTCCAGACTATCCGTAAGGCTATCAAGAAAATGGCGAACATCGATAAGCTTACTGCTGACGGCACATACAGCAACCTCTCTAAGCGTGAGCTTCTGCAGATTTCACGTCAGCGTGCAAAGCTGGAGAAGAACCTCGGTTCTATTGCTGACCTGACTCGTCTGCCTTCTGCCCTCTTCGTTGTTGACGTAGAGAAGGAGCACATCGCTGTCAAGGAGGCACACCGTCTGGGCATCCCTGTATTCGGCATTATCGACACCAACGCTAATCCTAACTGTGTTGACTTCGCTATCCCAGCCAATGACGACGCTAAGGATTCAGTAGAGGTAATACTCAACGCTTGCTGCGACGCTATCAACGAGGGTCTGCAGGAGCGCAAGGTAGAGAAGGCTGACGACAAGGCTGCTGCACAGCAGGAGGATAAGCCAAAGGCTGCTGCTAAGGCTGAGGAGGCTGAAGAGGCACCAGCTGCAGAGTAATATTCAATCATTCATTACTAATTTTCAACAAAACGAAAATATGGCAATAACAATGGAAAGCATCAAGACCCTCCGCGCTATGACTGGCGCAGGTCTTGCTGACGTAAAGAAGGCACTGACAGAGGCTGATGGCGATATGGATCGTGCCAAGGAGATACTTCGTGAGCGTGGTCAGGCTATCGCTGCTAAGCGTTCAGACCGTGAGACAGCTAACGGCTGTGTACTCACCAAGAGCGCTGACGGTTTCTCTGCTATCATCGCCTTGAAGTGTGAGACTGACTTCGTTGCTAACGGAGCAGACTATATCAAGCTGACACAGGAAATCCTCGACGCTGCAGTAGCTGCTAAGGCTAAGAGCATCGACGAAATCAATAACCTCACTCTCGCTAACGGACAGACAGTTGCTGCTGCAGTGACAGAGCGCTCTGGCGTAACAGGCGAGAAGATGGAGCTTGACGGATACTCTTTCATCGAGGGTGAGAACGTATCTGTTTACAACCACATGAGCAAGAACACTCTCTGCACAATGGTTCAGACCAACAAGCCTGCAGAAGAGCAGGCTCACGTAGTTGCTATGCAGGTAGCAGCTATGAAGCCAGTTGCTCTTAGCGAGGCTGACGTTGATCCAAAAATCATCGAGGAAGAGAAGAAGGTTGCTGCTGAGAAGACAAAGCAGGAGCAGCGCCAGAAGGCTATCGACAACAAGCTGAAGAAGGCTGGCATCAACCCAGCACACGTTGACTCTGAGGATCACATGGAGTCTAACATGGCTAAGGGTTGGATTACTGCTGAGGATGTTGCCAAGGCTAAGGAGATTATCGCTAACACTACAGTTGAGATTCCTGAGCAGATGCTCGCTGGCATCGTTAACGGCCGTGTGAAGAAGTTCTACAAGGAGTCTTGTCTGCTCAACCAGGAGTTCATCCAGGACAGCAAGATGTCTGTTGCTGACTACCTCAAGAGCGCTGACAAGGATCTCACAGTAGTTGCCTTCAAGCGTTTCTCACTTCAGGCAGACTAATTCTGAGTTTAGTTAAACAATCAATATCAAGCGTCAGTGCCCATGAAAAAAGGCGCTGACGCTTTTTCGCTCTATGAAGATTTTCGCTGTGGGCATGAACTATGCCCAGCACAATAAAGAGATAAAAACATCGTTATTTCAACAGGGCGTAAGCACTGCTGACGACGACAGGCAGCGTGAGCCCATAATATTCACAAAGGCTGACAGTTCGCTGCTGAAGGATGGCAAACCGTTCTTCGTGCCAGACTTTATGGGACGTATAGACTACGAAACAGAGGTGGTGGTGCGTATCTGTAAACTGGGTAAGAGCATCGACAAGAAATTTGCCCATCGCTACTATGATGCTGTAACGCTTGGCATAGACTTCACAGCAAGAGACATGCAGAAGCGCCTTCGCGAAGAGGGACAGCCTTGGGAGATAGCCAAAGGCTTTGACGGTTCAGCTGTTATAGGCGAGTGGATAGAGAAGGAAAAACTCTATTCGCCTGATAGAGTGGGGGAGAATGAAGGCATACAGGCTTTGCATTTCAGCATGGAGATGAATGACGAGACGAAACAGGAAGGATGCACGAGCGATATGCTCTGTTCTGTGGACAGACTGATAGCCTATATATCACAATTCTTCACCCTGAAGACTGGCGACCTGCTGTTTACTGGAACCCCAGTGGGCGTAGGACCAGTGAAGCCCGATGACCATATCGTTGGTTTCCTTGAGGAACGTAAGGTGCTCGACTTCTATTGCCGATAAACGTGAAAGATTGAATTGAGACTGAGATATATACATATTGTATTATTGTTGGTGTGGGCAGTGACTACGTTGTCTGCACACGATTTTGTTGACCTGTCTGCTCAGGAAATGCAGATAGACAGCATGTTGCCTTCGCAGTCTTTCAGCTTCGCTCTGCCCAAGAACTATCGTGACTCGGTATATACCGTAAGGCTGCTCTATCCTGAGTATGTGCCGCTGACAAAGAAAGAGATACGACAATACAAGAAACTTACAGGGAATAACGAGGCTCCAGCCACCCCTGTAATGGAGTATGTATATGCTAAGGAGAGAACGAATAATTACCTGAATGCTAACTTTACCCCGATAGTCAAGCAGTCAGGCAAGTATTATTATGTCAGTTCCTTTAAGCCTACCTTATATAGCGCAAAAGCCAATACAGCGGATGCCCTTGATGTGAGCTTCGAGGGGGGAGTGACAGTTTCGTCAAACCCTGCTGACAACTACGTGAAGAATTCAAGGCTGAGTAGTGGCAAATGGGGAAAGATTCGTGTATCATCAACAGGTATATATCGCCTTACCCCAGACGTAATACGCAAGGCAGGTTTCTCTGATATGTCAAAGGTTCACATCTATGGCTATGGTGGTAATCTGGTGCCAGAAAGACTTACACAGGACTGGATTGCTGCGCATGACGATTTGCCTGAGGTGCCCACTCTTACGCTGAATGGAGAAAAGTATTTCTATGCTCACGGTCCAGTTTCGTGGGCAAGCAGCACTACAACAACCCGAACACGTAATCCGTACTCTGACTATGGTTATTACTTCATAACCGAGAACGACGACGAGGAGAAGACCACCACGGAAGAAGAGCTGAAGAATAAGGTTGCCAGTAGCACAGACATACACCATTTCCTCTATGAGATGGAAAACTTTGCATGGATTGAATCAGGAAGAAAACTCTATGACAGCAAACCTATCAATGCAGGCTCGTCTTTGTCATATACTGTAGCTGTACCATCTAACAGTTCCTATGCCAATGTGTATATAAACCTTTCTGCTAACAAGGGTTCATCTGTTACGGTCACCACAAGCGACCCCGACCAGTCATACAGTTACAGTTTTGAGAGTATGTCGTCAAAGTATGAGTATGTGCGCGAGTTCAGCAATACCTTCTATTTTGATGCTGAGAAACTGGCTAAGTGTGAGAAGGACGGTGCAGGCAACTATATGGTTAATCTGACCGTAAACTGTACTAATGGCGGTCCTATAAGACTGGATCATATCTCTGCTGCCTTTGATGGAGCAGAAGAGGTGTCTGCTTTGAGCAGTTCTAATTATCCTGCTGCGGAATATGTGTATAATATAACGAACCAGAATCACCATGCCGATGCTTCGGCAGACCTCGTGATTATTATCCCTACATCGCAAAAGTGGTACAGTCAGGCTAAACGTCTGGGCGAACTGCATGTAGCAGAGGAAAATAAATTCGGCAATACGTTTACCTACAGCATAGTGCCTGCTGACGAGCTGTATAATGAGTTCTCAAGCGGAACGCCTGACGTTTCGGCTTACCGCCGGTATCTAAAGATGTTCTATGATCGCGCCAACAGCAGTAATGCTGCAAGCACGGATAAGATACCTCAGTCGGTACTTCTGTTTGGAGCATGCAGATGGGACAACCGTCTTAATACATTGCCTACCTATTCTGCAGATGATTTGCTGCTAATCTACGAGACGGAGAACTCAAGGGTGACGACATCTTCTACTGGTATAGACGACTTTATAACCATCTTAGCTGATAACCAGACTGTACATGAAGGCTCATACTCTTCTTCGGCGTTGCGTTTTGATATGGGTGTGGGTCGTCTTTGTGTGACATCGCTTGGCGAAGCCACGCAGATGGTTGACAAGATAGAGACCTACATGAACAGACGTGCTTCTGGCAAGTGGGTGAACAACATGGTCTATGTGGGTGATGATGATGCCAGTGCAGGTAATACCCACATGAAGGCAATCAATAACAATGCCGACAATATAATAAGGAAGGAGCTGGGTTTTGACGTTCATAAAGTCCTGCTTGATGCCTATGAGCGTGTTTCAACTTCTACTGGTTTCCGCTATCCCACAGCTAAGGCAGAAATCATTAAATATCTGAACGAGGGCACATTGGTGTTTAACTACGGTGGTCACGCCTCTCCTATGCAGTTGGCTGATGAATATATTCTTGATCCCACGGATATGAAGGCTCTGTCAGGCTCTAATTATTCTCTTATGTACACAGCTGCCTGCGAGACAATGCCGTATGATCAGACCATAGAAAGTCTTGGTACTGCTGCGGTACTTAATGCTAATGGCGGAGCAATAGCTTTCTTGGGTACTCTGCGTACTGTTTATGCCAACTTCAATGAATCGCTCGACTTCGTTTTCATGGATTACCTCACGTCTTCTGATGACAAGGGTACACCGATAACTATAGGCGAAGCCCTTCGTCTTGCTAAGAATACTATGGTTTCAACAGGTAGAGACCGTACACTGAATAAGCACCAGTACCATATCTTTGGCGATCCTGCATTGCGTCTTGCCATACCTCGTTATAAGACTGTAGTCGATAAGGTCAATGATTTCTCAGTCAGTGAGGATGTTGTAGAACTTAAGGCTAATGAGGTAGTCAGTGTTAGTGGACATGTGGAATCCTTTGACGGAAAGAAACTCAGCGAATATGCTGGTCAGGCTGTTCTGTTAGTGAAAGATGCCACGGAGAGTATTACCACACGCAATAATGACGGAGTGTCACAGATAACATACAATGACCGCCTTAATACTATATATAAAGGTACGACTAAGGTAAGCAATGGCGAGTTCTCGTTTAAGTTCCGTGTAAATAGTGATATAGTTGATAATGGCAATAACGGACTTATCAACGTGTTTGTTACAAATTCTACAGAGTCATCAACAGCATTTGGCGAATGTAATAATATTCTGTTTACTGGTGCAGAAGGCGCACTAAATGACGGAGAGGGTCCTGAGATGACCGTCTATCTCAATACACCATCATTCATTACAGGTGGAACAGTGGGCAAAACTCCTTATTTGTATGCTGTATTACATGATAAGGATGGTCTGGATGTTATGGGTAACACTGTGGGGCATAATCTGGAATTGGTGGTTGATGGCAATACTAACAGCACATATAATCTCAATGATTACTTCCTGTTTGATGACGGTAGCTACACTGACGGCTCTGTGTCATACGTAATACCTGAATTATCATCAGGCAGCCATAGCCTGAGATTCCGTGCATGGGATTTGTTGGGCAATGTGTCAACCAAGACTATCAACTTCAATGTTGACGGAAGTCTGGAGCCCACCATCTCAGATGTATTCGTTTCTCCAAACCCAGTCAAAGGATTAGGTACATTCTATATCTATCACGACTTTAGGGGTAGCAATGCAGAGATAACTATTGATATTATAGATACTACAGGACGCATCGTTCAGACAAACATCTGGAACCAGGCTCTCAGTTCGGTTGAGGGCAGAACAGGATTGTCGTGGAATTCTGCAACTGTACCGAATGGATTATATCTCTATCGCATACGTGTTTCATGCGACGGAATTAACTATTCTTCAAAGACTAAAAAACTGATAGTGGCGCAATAATACAAACACTCTTACGTTAATTTAAGGTATGATGAGGAAAATACTAACCATAATAGCACTCGTGTGTGTTGCCATCAGCGCTTTGGCAGCAGATTCCAAGACCAGTATGTTCAATCCGATACATACTGCGATGGTGTCTAACAACATTGCCCCTGACGCAAGAGCAGGCGGTATGGGTGACGTAGGTGCTGCAACCGACCCTGACGTGGCTTCACAATATTGGAACCCCGCTAAATATCCTTTCTGTATATCTCGAGCTGGTGTCCAGTTGAGCTATACCCCTTGGTTGCGCCAGTTGGTGAACGATATGAATCTGGCTTATCTTTCAGGTTACTATCGTATAGGTGATTATAGTGCTGTGTCTGCTTCTTTGCAGTATTTTTCACTTGGTGAGGTGTATTTTGCCGATGAGAGTGGTGCAGCAGATATGAGCCAGTCTATCAAACCTTATGAGATGTCAGTGGATGTGGCATACTCACTGATGCTTTCTGAGAAATTCTCTATCGCAGCAGGAGTACGTTTTCTGTTGTCGGATATCTCATATTCACGCACTGAAGAATCCAGGACTGCCAGTGCTTTTGCAGCAGACTTGGCATGCTACTACCAAAACTATGTAAACATTGGTCAGCGTGAGTGTCAGCTTGGATTGGGTCTCAGTTTGAGGAATATGGGTTCTAAGATGAAGTTTGCTGGTACTAACCGTTCGGAGTTTATCCCTACCAACCTTCGTCTTGGTGCTTCGCTCATGGTACCTATCAATGAATACAACCGTTTCACTATAGCTGCTGATGCCAACAAACTTCTTGTGCCAACGTATCCTACAATGGATCAGATGAAGGAGGCTCACCCTGATTGGGAGGCTACCTCGGCCAACCTTGAGAATTATGCTGAAGAAGTATACTACAACAAGGGCTCTATAGCTGGTATGTTCTCAAGTTTCGGTGATGCCCCTGGTGGTTTCAAGGAGGAGATGGAGGAGATACAGTGGAGCGTAGGTGCTGAGTATGTGTATAACGACCGTTTCTCTCTGCGTGCTGGTTATCACGATGAGGCTCAGTCTAAGGGTAATCGTAAGTATTTCACCGTTGGTGCAGGTTTCCGCATGAGTGCCTTCACTCTTGATGCTGCATACGTTATTTCTACAGCACAGTCTAATCCTCTCGACAAAACCCTGCGTTTCTCTCTTAACTTCGACCTCGACGGATTGAAAGACCTCTTTGGCAGAAGGTAAAGAAAGTGGATAAAAAAAGAGTAGCTTGAAAAGCTACTCTGCAAGTTCCTTTATGATTTTTTCTATTATAGCTGGATAATATTTCATTTCCAGTTCATGCACTTTTGCAGCTATATCGTCAGCAGTATCTTCTGGTGATATAGCAGTTTTGTATTGTACTATTATCTCGCCACTGTCGCATACAGGTGTGACATAGTGGATGGTGATGCCACTTTCTGTCTCACCAGCAGCCTTTACTGCTTCATGCACATGGTGTCCCCACATACCTTTGCCACCGAATTTTGGTAGCAGTGAGGGGTGTATGTTGACAATGCGCATAGGGTATGCCTCAATGAGGAAATTGGGTACGAGGGGCAGGAAACCTGCAAGCACAATGAAGTCAATCTTGTATTCCTTCATCAGTGTCATCATCTTCTCCTCATCGTTTAGTTCGGGTTTTGGCATCACAGCTGTAGGAACATTAAGATTCTGAGCACGTACCAATGCGTAAGCATCGCTCTTGTTGCAAACGACAAGAGCACAATTTACTGTTTCAGAGCCTTGAAAATATCGTATTATGTTTTCGCAGTTTGAGCCATTGCCCGATACGAATATTGCTATATTGGTCATAGGATAATTATTAATTAGTAATGAGAAATTAGTAATTAGGAATTTGTAATTCCTAAAAACTGTGCAATCTTTTGCAGAGCATTTTCTTTTGCTTCTTGAAGATCATCATTTACCACCACAGTATCAAACTTCGGGGCAAAAGAAAGTTCATATTCTGCACGCTCTATGCGTTGCTCTATTACCTCGGGCGCATCAGTAGCTCTGCCATTAAGTCTTCTGCGTAGTTCTTCTATTGATGGTGGTTGAATAAATACGCTTATGGCTTGGCTGCCGTATGCCTTCTTTATGTTCATGGCACCATGCACATCAACATCGAATACTACGTTTTCGCCTTGCTCCAGTTGTTTTTCAACCTGCGATTTCAGCGTTCCGTAATATCTGTCGGCATAAACCTCCTCATACTCCACAAACTCGTCATTAGCTATCTTAGCCCTAAACTCCTCTGGGGTGAGAAAGAAGTATTCCACTCCATGTTGCTCTGTTCCACGAGGTGCACGAGAAGTACAACTGATGGAAAAGTGCATATTCAGTTCAGGATGCTCCTGCATCAACCAGTTTATTATTGTCGATTTGCCACTGCCTGACGGAGCTGCAAAAATTATAAGTTTACCTTTCATTGTATTAACGGCTCTTCTACTTAACTACTCACCTACTCAATTTAATACATTATGCCAAAGAATCGTAGCACATCGTTGAGGTTTGCCACAATCATTAATAACAGCAGTATGCCCATACCCACATATTCTGCATGAACCATGAACTTGTCGCTTGGTTTGCGACGGAATATCATCTCGTAGAGCAGGAATAATACATGTCCACCATCAAGTGCTGGTATAGGCAGTATGTTCATGAATGCAAGAATAATGCTCAGGAATGCAGTCATCATCCAGAACATGTACCAGTCCCATACAGGTGGGAACATAGAACCTATAGCACCAAATCCTCCGAGACTTTTTGCACCCTCCGAGGTAAATACATACTGAAGGTCTGACACATATCCACCAAGCATGTCCAGTGCATATCCTATGCCAGCAGGGATACATGTTAACAGGTTATAGTCTATGTGGGTAGGCTTCATGTATTTGCCTATTGTGGTCATACCCACACCCATTACTATGCCTGAAGGACTGTCCTCGTTAACTTCAAACACCACCTTTGCTGTGTCAACCTTCTCACCTCTTTTATATACTATAGCCTGAGTGAGCAGTCTGGTAGAGTCAGCTTTGGTTCTGCAGTCTGCCAAAGCATCGCCTATCCTGCCTGTTTCGTATGAAAAAGCGTTCCATGAATCCACAGGTTTGCTTCCTACAGCCATTATACGGTCACCTTTCATCAGTCCAGCCTTTGCAGCAGAAGATGCAGGTATTACGGTATCTATGTCAGCAGGGACGAACGGACGACAGAAAACGGGGTCAGCCTTCAACATGCTGAGCAGAGAGATATCGCCAGGCAGTTGCACCTTTACCTCTTTGCCATTACGGTTTACCGTAACCTCCTTTGCAGATGAAATGTCGCGCATCATGTTGGCACTAAACTCGCGGAAAGCACCCTTCTCAGTACCAATCAGTTTGTCGCCATCCTTGAATCCGTATGACTGTGCCATCTCATTAAACTTCATGCCATAAGGCATATCCTTCAGAGCATAGTATTCCTCACCCCAAGCAAAGAATACAGCGCAGTAAATAACGAGAGCCAAGAGGAAGTTTACCAATACTCCGCCAATCATTATCAGCAGGCGTTGCCATGTTGGTTTGCCACGAAACTCCCATGGTTTAGCTGGCTCTTTCAGTTTCTCCACATCGTGTTGGGTCTCGTCTATCATACCTTCTATCTGGCAGTAACCACCGAGTGGAATCCAGCCGATGCCGTATTCCGTTCCCTCATATTCGTAGTTGCCGTCCTTGTCCTTCTTGGCAGGTATCACGTTACCGTCCTTGTCCACCTTGCCGCGCAGTCTGCGCCACCAGTTGAACTTGGTAGAGAATAAAGAAAATTTGTAGTCAAAGAAAACGTAGAATTTGTTTACCCTCACACCAAACAGTTTGGCAAAAAAGAAATGTCCTCCCTCATGGAGTGCTACCAATATGGTTATAGCGAGAATAAACTCAAGAGTTCTGATTAAAAATGGAGTCATCATTATACTATGAATTGTTCGGCAATACGTCTTGCCTCGTTATCTGAATTTATATAATCTTCGTATGTTGGTTTCTTAATTACTGTAGCCTTGTCAAGCGTCTTTTCTATGATATCGCCCATATCAAGGAATCCTATCTTGCCCTGACGGAAAGCGAGGTTCACAATCTCGTTGGCAGCATTCACCACACAACAGGCATTTCCTCCACGCTTTATAGCTTCAAAAGCTAAGGCAAGACACTTAAACTTATTCAGGTCTGGCTCAAAGAACTCCAGACTGTGTTTAAAGAAATCAAGTCTTTCTCCAGACATGGTAAGACGGTCAGGATAGGTAAAGGCATACTGTATAGGTAGTCGCATATCAGGCACACCCAGTTGCGCTTTTACTGCACCATCGTGGAATTGCACCGCGCTATGTACTATTGATTGTGGATGTACCAGCACCTGTATCTTCTCAGCCTCTACGCCAAAGAGCCATTTTGCCTCAATTACCTCAAAGCCCTTATTCATCATTGAGGCAGAGTCTATGGTAATCTTTGCTCCCATGTCCCATGTAGGGTGACGTAAAGCGTCAGCTGCTGTCATAGTACGCATTTCGTCGAGTGTCTTCAGACGGAATGGTCCACCACTTGCTGTCAGCAGAATCTTCTCTATCTCGTTGCCAGCCTCGCCCACAATGCTTTGGAATATAGCAGAATGCTCAGAGTCAACGGGTAGGATAGGGGAGCGATACTCCTGTGCCAGTTCACATATCAGTTCGCCAGCCACCACTAATGTCTCCTTGTTCGCCAGACATATCTTCTTGTGTGCCTTGATAGCTTGTATGGTAGGAGCAAGTCCAGAGAAGCCCACCATTGCTGTGAGCACCATGTCGATAGGTTCTGCCTCCACCACTTCACACAGTGCCTTGGCACCAGCATACACCTTTATGTCGGGGCAGTCGCTAAGCAACTCCTTCAGTTGGTCATATTTCTCTTCGTTGGCAATTACCACGCAGGCAGGTTTGAATTTCTTTGCCTGTTCAGCCAACTTCTCCACCTGATTATTGGCCGTAAGGCAGTAAGCCTCAAAGCGTTCGTTATGCTCGGCTATCACCTCCAGCGCCTGAGTTCCTATCGAGCCCGTAGAGCCGAGTATGCAAATCTGTTGTTTCTTCATTTATAAGTCAAGTATTCCCTCTGCTATGTTGAGGGTTATTGTTTTCTTTTCCGTATCTATGTCTGTTATCAGCTCCTCTGATGCAGGTATCAGTCTGCCGTCAGTGAGTTCAAACATTATGTTGATGGTCTGTTCGTCTATGTAGGCTATTTCGCCCACCTCTTTGCCGTCGTTGGCATTTATCAGGGTGTAGCCCACCAGTTGGGCATAACTCAGTTCGTCATTATCCTGCGTTTCAGCCATCTCTCTTGGGAAATACACATCGGCACCAGTCAGTTCGCGCGCCCTTTCCTGTGTGTCTATTCCCTCAAACTTTATCAGTGCCGTTTCGTCAGTCTTAAAACGGTATTCCTCCATGAAGAAAGGCACCATGATGCCGTCAAGTTCCAATATGAGGTATTCAGCATCCACACGGTCAAAGACATCGTCATCCACAAACATGCTGACCTCGCCCTTTATGCCGTGCGCCTTGCCTAAGCGTCCTATCTTATATACCTCGCCGTTAATCACCTTGAACCTTTGAACTATGAACTGTGAACTATGAACTATGAACTGTATTACGCTCTCCTGATTTTAGCTCCCAGTGCGTTCAGTCGTCCTTCTATATTCTCGTAGCCACGGTCTATCTGTGCAATGTTGCTGATATGCGATGTGCCGTCGGCTGACAGGGCAGCGATGAGCAGTGCTATACCAGCACGAATGTCAGGACTCGACATACGGGCAGCTCTCAGCGTTCTCTTTCTGTCGTGCCCCACCACCACAGCTCTGTGAGGGTCGCAGAGTATTATCTGTGCACCCATATCAATGAGCTTGTCCACGAAGAATAGTCGGCTCTCAAACATCTTCTGGTGTATCAGCACACTTCCCTGTGCCTGTGTCGCCACTACGAGCAACACGCTCAGCAGGTCTGGTGTCAGTCCAGGCCACGGAGCGTCAGCCAGTGTCATTATGGTGCCATCGATAAACGAGTCTATCTGGTAGTGGTCATGGCGAGGCACATACAGGTCGTCGCCCTGTTCCTCTATCGTTATACCCAGTCTGCGGAAGGCATCAGGTATAATGCCCAGATTTCTTATCGATGCATTTTTGATTCTTATGCCGTCGCCTACCATCACAGCCATGGCGATGAATGAGCCTACCTCTATCATATCAGGTAGCAGACGGTGCTTCGTACCATTCAGTTTATTGGTTCCTACTATGGTCAGCAGGTTACTTCCTATGCCAGAGATGCTTGCACCCATCTGGTTCAGCATGTGACATAATTGCTGAATGTATGGTTCACACGCGGCATTGTATATAGTGGTAGTTCCCTCAGCCATTACTGATGCCATGATGATGTTTGCCGTACCAGTCACTGATGCCTCGTCGAGTAGCATGTAGCAGCCTTTCAGTTTGTCGGCACTCAGTTCATACACATCCCTGCCAATCACACGTTCGTAGCGTGCTCCTAAGTTATGGAACCCCAAGAAGTGGGTATCCAGTCTTCTTCTGCCTATCTTGTCGCCACCAGGCTTTGCTACAGTAGCCTTGCCGAATCGTCCCAGCAGCGGACCAATCATCAGCACTGAGCCACGCAACTGAGCACACTCCCTCACAAACTCGTCACTGCTCAGGTATTCCAAGTCCAGTTTGTCAGCCTTGAAAGTGAATACACCCTTCTCTGGGTTGGTCACCTTCACGCCTATGTCCTTCAGCAGTTTTATGAGGTTGTTTACATCGAGTATGTCAGGCACATTGCTTATCGTCACCTCTTCTTCGGTGAGCAGTGTCGCACATATCACCTCCAATGCCTCGTTCTTGGCTCCCTGTGGTATTATGTCGCCCTTCAGGGCGTTTCCACCCTCTATGATGAACGTCTCCATGCTTATCTCTCTCTTTGTTTTACTTCTTTTTCCTCTTTGTTGTAGCCTTTTGGTTCATGCTGACGGCAGAACTAATCCTTACCTCGTCAGGCATCATCTGTATCTTACCATTGGTAAAGCGTGCCAGGTCGTCCACCACGCGTTCCTTATTCACCGAACCGAATCCCCATGAAGCCAGACTGCGATACATCTGTTCTGCAGTTTCCTGAGCCAGTGCGTCGCGCATCGGTCCTTCAGGCATCTCTTTCAGTTTGTCAAACATGGCAAAGAGCAGTTTGCCATAGTGGCGCACAGGCACTGACTGCTTGCTGTATTCTATCTTCTCGGGAGGGGTCGCCATTTTGTCCTCATGCTCAAATTCCACTGGGTAGTCTATATCCAGTTTGAAGTCGCTCATCAAGGCAAGGTGATACCACAGCATTGGTGTTCTCTCCTTGTAGCTCTGCTGGCTTGGCACCACTCTCTTCATGGTGTTTATTATGTCTTCAGCGCATCTCTGCCTTTCAGCCTTTGTGGGTAGTGTCACGGCATGTTCCACCATCTGCTGTATGTCTCTGCCGTAAGCCTTGAGGCGCATCTTCTTGCGCTCAGTATTGTAGTCTAATCCTTGTATATCCATGACTAATTAGTAATTAGTAATTCACTGTGAACTGCTCTATAGTGCATTCAGCACCTGCTCCTTTATCTGTTCCAGTTCGTCCTTCATCTGCACCACTATGTTCTGCATCTCGGCATTATTGCTCTTCGAGCCAGTGGTATTTATCTCGCGCCCCATTTCCTGGGCTATGAATCCGAGTTTCTTGCCCTGTCCCTGTGGTATGTCCTCGTTCATCGTATCACGGAAATACTTCAGGTGGTTGGCAAGTCGCTGCTTCTCCTCTGATATGTCGAGTTTCTCTATGTAGTATATCAGCTCCTGTTCCAGACGGTTGGTGTCATACTCCACGTCAGGTATAGCTTTCAGGTTCTCAATCAGTCGCTGACGAATCTTCTCCACGCGGCTCTGCTCGTATGGCTCTATCTCGCCCATCAGACGTGCTATATTGTCTATCTTCTCCTCAAACTTCTTCTGCAGGGCTGCACCCTCCTGTTTGCGGAAGTCGTAGAGGTTTTGCAGAGCCTCTTCTATAGCCTTGCTTGCCACAGTCCATTCCTCGTCGCACAGTTCCTCTATCTCCTGACGCGACATCACGTCTGGCATTCGCATAATGATAGGCAACAGGTCGTCTGTTGCTATGCCCAGTTCGCTCTTCACTGTCTGCAACTGTTCGGCATAGCTCTTCACCAGTGGCATGTTTATGGTCTGTGCCTCGCTTGATACTTCTTTCTCTATCCATATTGAGAAGTCTATTTTGCCTCTTATGGCACTCTCTTGTATCATCTTGCGTATGTCCATCTCCTTTTCTCTATAGATAGGAGCTATACGTGTAGAGCAGTCCAGTGCCTTTGAGTTCAGCGTCTTTATCTCTACGTGAATGGTTTTGTCCTGGTATTTTGCTACGGCTTTGCCGTAACCAGTCATTGATAGTAGCATAAATCGTAAAAGTTTAATTTCTGCAAAGGTACAAAAAAAAGTTCATAGTTCATAGTTCATAGTTCATAGTTTTTGCGTTTTCAACTATTTTTTGTACTTTTGCAAGCGATTTAATAAAAAACTTTACACTTTCTACGCTAAAATGGCTTGCATTTTACATATAGAGACGAGTACCGACGTAAGCAGCATAGCTGTCAGCAATGACGGACTGTGTGTTTTTGACAAGGTGGAACAGGGCAATGGCAAGGGCTCTCAGGCTTCTGAGAAACTGGGTTCTATGGCTGATGAGGCTATGAAGGCAGTCGAAGAGGCTCACCTTCATCTCGATGCAGTGGCTGTTTCCTCTGGACCTGGCAGCTATACAGGTCTGCGCATAGGCACCTCTATGGCTAAGGGCTTGGCTTATGGCAGTGATGCCAAACTCCTCTCTGTGCCTACCTTGCAGTTGCTTTGCGTACCTTTGTTGCTCAATGAAGAGAAGTATTTCGCCCCTCTTGCTGAGGCTGATAAGGTGCTCCTTTGTCCTATGATTGATGCCCGTCGTATGGAGGTCTTTGCAGCCTTGTATGATACATCTCTTAACGAGGTGCGAGGCGTGCAGTCTGATATTGTTGATGCTGATACTTACAAGGAATTCCTTGATAGCCATCACGTCTTTTTCTTTGGCAATGGTGCCCAGAAGTGTAAGGAGGTTATCAATCATCCCAACGCCCACTTTGTAGCTGATATTCAGCCACTTGCCAAGAACATGATGCCCCTTGCAGAGATGCGACTCCGCAAAGGGCAGTATGAGGATGTGGCTTATTTCACCCCCCAGTATTTTAAGGATTATCAGGCCAAGCTTCCAAAGAACCTGCTGAAAGACTAATCTTTGTGGCAACAGCAGGAGTGCTCTGGCTGTGGCTGTTTTTCTTCGTGATGACAATGGCACTCTCCCTCGCCGTCCAGGTGACGTATGAGGCTGTATAGCAACAGCATCGTCAGTATGCCTGTACATGTCCAGTTAAACCATGAGGTGTCTTCAGGTGAGCAACAAGCCGACTGCATTATCGTAGGCATAAACCATTCTCTTGGCAGTATGTCGATGATGCAACCAGCCACTATGGCACCCGTTATTATGGCAAACAGATAAAGCAACAGAGTCTTCTTACCCAATCGCTTACCCAGCACCAGCATAGAGGCTACATTGCAGGCTGGTCCTGCCATGAGCAATACCAGTGCGGCTCCTGGTGTCAGTCCCTTCATTATCAGGGCTACGGCTATAGGTATAGAACCTGTGGCACATATATACATAGGTATGGCGATGCACAATACCAGTAGCATAGAAAGGAATGTATTGTCCTTAAACACCTCGAAAAACTCGTTTGGCACAAATACCGTGATCAGTCCTGCTACCACCAGTCCTACTACCAACCATTTGCCTATGTCGCCCATCATGTCGATAAAGCCGTAGCGCAGTGCCTCGACAAGGCGGTTTGAGTGCTTCTCCTCATTATGACAACAGCATGAGTGTTCGGGTTCAGGCTGTTTCTCCTCATGATGACAGCAACATGAGTGCTCAGGCTCAGAATCTTTCTCAGCCTCTGGTTCTGTCTTGTCAAATTTGTTTACCAACACTCCAGCAAACAGCGAGGTGAGGAATGCCGCTATAGGTCTGATGATGGCAAAGGGCAGTCCCATGAGCGAATAGGTGGCAGCGATAGAGTCCACACCTGTCTCTGGGGTGGCAATGAGAAATGCTACGGTGGCACCCTTTGATGCTCCCTCTTTTTTCAACGACATTGCCGTAGGCAATACTCCGCATGAGCATAATGGCAGGGGCACACCAAGCATGGCAGCATATATCACGGAGCGGAATCCGTGACCACTCAGGTAACGGCTATATACCACTCCTGGCACAAAGGCATGCAACAGACCTGCAAAGAAGAAACCCAACAACAGGTAGGGTGACATTTCATTGATTAAATGTAATACTTCATTCATGATTGTTATTTTTTTTAGTTCTCGTAATTTCGACTGCAAAATTACTAACTTCTTTTTGCAATCACGTTGCAAAGTTTTCTTTGGCTCAGTAATAAAAAATAAGTAATATATGCAAAAATCTTACGAAATGTTTGGTTAAATCGTATTATTTCTGTACTTTTGCACTCATATTTTGTGATTGGATAACAAAATGCTATAAATAAGCCGATAAAATTAACAAATTAACATAACAACCAAACAAGCTAATTATGAAGAAAATCAGAGCAGCCGTAGTAGGTTACGGCAACATTGGCAAGTTTGCCATCGAGGCTCTCGAGGCAGCTGAAGACTTCGAGATTGCAGGCGTTGTGCGTCGTAATGGTGCTGAGAACAAGCCTCTCGAACTCACCCCATACCAGGTGGTGAAGGATATTGACGAGCTGAAGGACGTTGATGTGGCCATCCTCGCTACTCCTACACGTTCTTGTCAGGAGTATGCTGAGAAGATTCTGGCTAAGGGCATCAACACCGTTGACTCTTTCGATATCCACACCTCTATCGTTGACTATCGCAAGGCTCTCATGCCTATCTGTAAGGCTAACAATGCTGTTGCTGTGATAGCAGCTGGTTGGGATCCAGGTTCTGACTCTGTTGTCCGCACCCTCATGCAGTCACTCGCTCCTAAGGGTCTCTCATACACCAACTTCGGTCCTGGCCGTTCTATGGGCCACTCTGTTTGCGTGCGCTCTAAGGCTGGTGTGAAGGATGCTCTCTCTATGACTATCCCAGTGGGTGAGGGCATACATCGTCGTATGGTGTATGTAGAACTTGAGCCAGGTGCTGACCTTGCTGAGGTTACCAAGGCTATCAAGGCTGATCCTTACTTTGCTAACGATGAGACTCACGTGTTCCAGGTAGAGAGCGTTGATGCTCTGAATGACGTTGGTCACGGCGTAAACCTCACTCGTAAGGGTGTCAGTGGCAAGACCCACAACCAGCTCTTCGAGTTTAATATGAAGATTAACAACCCAGCCCTCACTGCTCAGGTGCTCGTCAATGTAGCTCGTGCTACCATGAAGCAGCAGCCTGCTGCCTACACTATGGTTGAGATACCTGTTATCGACTACCTCCCAGGCGATCGTGAGGACTTGATTGCACATTTGGTATAATAACGGGAACTTTAACGTTAACGGGAACAATAAAGGGCAGCAAATCGCTGCCCTTTATTGTTATATCTTTATCATATTGCCGAGAATGCTACGCGATATCTCTCGAGCAACAGTTCTCGTTGCTGCACTGGTGGCATTCTTCACCACTCGTTCTTTGGTTGAGGTTCTGGAGCGTGATTTCTTGCCAGCAATCTTATTGCTCACGTAGGTGCCGAGGATAGCCGCGAAGGTAGAGGTGACTGCTGTCATGATAGCCTTCAGCACCTTGCCCATGATGCCAGATGACTTTGAGGTCTTCCCAGCCTTAGGTTCCTCTTTCTCGTCTTCGTTGTCGTTATCGTTCCCGTTCCCGTTCAAAAGCTTCTCAAACGCACTCTCCCTATCCACTGGCGTGTCATACTTGCCGTATATGCGGCTTTGCTTTATGATGTCGAGTCGCTGTCCCTCGGTTATAGCACCTATCTGTGACAGAGGGAAGAGAATCTTTGCCCTTTCCACTACGGCTGGGGCGCCCTTCTCGTCGAGGAAGCTCACCAGAGCCTCGCCAGTCTCCAGATTCATTATCGCCTCGTCGGTCTTGAATGCAGGGTTAGGACGGAACGTGTCAGCCGCTGTCTTCACAGCCTTCTGGTCCTTTGGCGTGTAAGCCCTCAGGGCATGCTGCACGCGGTTGCCCAACTGCCCGAGAATGTTCTCTGGAATGTCCGTCGGACTCTGTGTGATGAAGTATATGCCCACGCCCTTTGAGCGTATGAGGCGTATCACCTGTTCTATCTTGTCGAGCAGAGCCTTCGATGTGCCCTCAAAGAGCATGTGAGCCTCGTCAAAGAAGAACACCAGTTTCGGTTTGTCCATATCGCCCACCTCAGGCAGGGTAGAGTAGAGCTCGCTCAGCAGCCACAGCAGGAAGGTAGAGTATAGCTTTGGCTGCATCATCAGTCTGTCAGCTGCCAATACGTTCATTATGCCCTTGCCGTCCTCTGTCTGCATCAGGTCGAAGATGTCGAATGACGGTTCGCCAAAGAATTTGTCGGCACCCTGGTTCTCCAGTTGCAGCAGAGCTCTCTGAATGGCGCCCACCGATGCTGATGATATATTGCCGTATTTCGTGGTGTATTCCTTCGCATTCTTCGATACCCAGTCCAGCATCGAGCGCAGGTCCTTTATGTCTATGAGCAGCAGACCTCTCTCGTCGGCTATGCGGAACACTATGTTCAGCACTCCATCCTGCGTCTCGTTCAGATCCATCAGTCGTGACAGCAACTGTGGTCCCATCTGCGATATGGTGGCACGCATAGGGTGTCCCTGTTCGCCATAGACGTCGAAGAAACGCACTGGGCAAGCCTGGAACTCGGGGTTCTCGATGCCAAACTCAGGCATGCGTTTCTCTATGAATCCGCTCAGTTTGCCAGCCTGCGATATACCGCTCAGGTCGCCCTTCATGTCGGCCATGAAGCAAGGCACCCCTGCCTGTGAGAATGTCTCAGCCATCACCTGTAGTGTCACCGTCTTACCCGTGCCCGTAGCACCAGCTATCAGTCCGTGGCGGTTAGCCATCTTGCCAGTAATGCTCAGCGCTCCGTTCCAGTTCCCGTTCCCGTTCCCGTTGACATGGGCTATATACAGCCCTCTCTCTTTGTCGTACATAATTGCGTAGATTTTACTTAGGTTATATTCTATGTGCAAAGGTACGAAAACGGAAGCAAATCACAAAATAATCTTGTTTATTTTTTTGTTATTTTACATACATCATCAGTCCTCTCTTCGCTATGTATGCCTTCAGGGTGTTTCTTGTCACTCCGCAAAACCGTGCAATCGCAGCCTGCGATACATTTTTCTTCAGCAGGCGTATTATCATGTTCTCCTTGCTATACAGTTTATAGCTCTCCGCTTTAGTCTTGCTGCCTTTAGGTCTGCCAAGCCTCACTCCCTCCAGCCTCTTGCGTGCCAGAGCCTCCTTGGTGCGCTGGCTTATCAGGTTACGCTCTATCTCTGCCGACAGTCCGAAGGCAAACGCCAGCACCTTGCTCTGTATGTCGTCGCCCAATCGGTAGTTGTCTTTGATGGTCCACACTCGGCACTCCTTATTCATGCATATGTTCAGTATCTCCATAATCATAAACAGGTTTCTACCCAGTCTCGACAGTTCGCTGCATATTATGGTGTCGTCCTTTTTCACCTTCCTCAGCAGAAATCCCAACATACGCTTATCATAGCTCTTCGTTCCGCTGATGGTTTCCTCTATCCAGTCGTCCACCGCTATGTGCTCACTCTTGCAGAACCTGTTTATCTCATATCGCTGGTTCTCTACCGTCTGTTTGTCGCTACTCACTCTGATGTATCCGTAAATCATTTTCTTTATGTGTTTTATGGTTCATAATGTTGTTCTAGTAATATACAAAATACATTTCATATTGGCAATAGGTTAGTCACATTTTATTTTTCCCAATATTGGAAAAGTCAACCTTTTTTAGGAAAAGACACACACCAAGCGTTGCAGCGTTGCAGTGTTGCAGTTCCCAAAACTCTCTTGCCTAATCTCCAAGAGAGTTCAATATTATATTATATATATATAATATATATAATTAATAATATTGGCATATTCCCGGTATGGGGAAAGGGAATTTTGTAACTGCAACACTGCAACGCTGCAACGCATAGAGTCCGAAATGTTAAAAACGGAGATGCACAAAAGAGCGAAAATGTGCAAAAACGATGGGTTGAGAGTGTGCAAAATGACCTTTGTAACTGCTTAATACTTAGCACGTTGCAGAGGCATTGCTTTTAGTATATAAAAGCATTACTTTTAGCGCTAAAAGCATTACTTCTGCATGCAAAAGCATTGCTTTTACAACTGGAGGTTCAGCCTTGGTTCCTATATGGAAATGCCAAATGTTAAAATCTACGATGAAATGGCGGAAAATATCACATGCATTTGGGTGCTGAAGCATGAAAATTGTTTTATTGACGCATGCAGGATACAGGAAAAAAATAAGTTTTTTGCATAAAAACCCTACCTTTGCTGACGAGATGTTTTTTCATGTATAACTTAAACTAATCAGAAAAATGAAAAAGATTTTTGTAATTTGTATCGTAGCAATGGGCATGTTGGCTATGCCCCAGTATGCAGAGGCTCAGGGCTTCTTAGGTAAACTGACTAAGGGACTCGAGAAGGTGAATAAGGGACTTGATAAGGCATCTGACAAGGCTCAGGTTGCTACAGGTCAGGCACAGCAACAGGCTAACGGCGTGATAGTGATGAACCCTATCAGCAAGTCAATGGGCGTAGAGGTGATTAAGGCTGTTGGCCGTAGCTCCAGCGAGAATTTTGGCAATGTGGAGGTGGTATTGCGCGTCAGCGTTAAGGAACCTGTCAGCAGCATAGCCCTTGGAGGCAGTTGGGGACAGGGCAGGACGCAGGCGTTTGATGCTGATGGCAATGTATATAAGATGAATATGCCGAGCGTTTCTGACAGATATGATGTCACAGAGGGCATTCCTTGCAAGATTACCTGTTCTCCGTTCCTTAAAGTGCGTAAGACTGCCAGCTTTGCTGTCGTTAAGATTGTTGCCAAGTGTGGTGATGCCAGCGGCGAGTTGACCCTGAAGAATGTGCCTATAGAGTGGGACCCAGTGGAGGAGTAGTTCACAGTTCATAGTTCACAGTTAACAGTTAAATAAAAAGCTTATGAAAAAGACAATGAAAAAGATTTCAGCCCTCATGGCTGTAATGGCGTTTGCCGTGTTAGGACTTACAAGTTGTGGTGGAGGAAACAGTAGCGAGGCTGAGTCCAACGATATCCCTACTGACGGACTGCTTGGCGAACTGCCTATGCTCACGGCTAAGTACTGCAACAAGATTGTTGACCTCAGGGAAAAGATGTTCTCTGGTCAGCTGACAGAAGACGAACTGAAGCAGGCACGTGCAGAGTTTGACGAGACAGAGAAGGAGCGCGATGCCAAGATTCTGCTTGCAAGACAGGCTCTCAACGGGACTCAGGTGCCTGTAGAGGTGCAGGAAGGCTTACCAATAAAGGTTGATGGCATGCTAACTATCGAGAGCGAAGGTAAAGGAAGCATCCACGCAGTGGGTAAAGGCGTATTCCAAAAGGATTTCACCTATGATGAAGTGCCAACCACATGCATCGTACCGATTGACAAAGACGGCAAGGCTATAAAAACTGGTAGAGGCGGTCTGTGGTATGCAGAAGACGGAAAGACCTCGCTCATGAACAGGAAGAACGGCACCAAGTTCGTCATCAATGCTTACGTTTCAGTAGGCTCCACAAGCGCTAACAAACGCAACACCAGCGAGATGAAGCGCTGGGCTAAACTGGCTAAGTTCGTAATAATGGATAGCACCACTGATGCCTACAAGAAACTCGAAGAGCAGCTTGAGGCTGACAAGAAGGCTGAAGAGATAGAGGCAGCAAAGGCCGTGGTAGGTGAAAAATAGTATCTGAGTTAAAAAATAAGAAAAGCCTGACGGAGTAGCATCCGTCAGGTCATTTTTTGCTGTGTTTTCAAATTAAATTTGTATCTTTGCAAGACAATCTCACAGAGCTATGTACAACGTGTTCAACATATCCTCTTTCCTCATAGGTGTCTCAACAGCCTTCTTCGCCGCATGCTCGCTATACATATTAGTGTTGCATAGAGAGCGCACTCGTTTTCAGAGCGTGTTAGGCTGGATAATGGCGGTATGGGCAGTGTGGAATATTAAAGATATCGTCATCACCTTTCCTGATATGTACACACAAAGGGTGCTCGACTGGATAATGCTGATAGACGGTTTCTCAGCCCTCACCTATACCATATTTATATTTGAGGTTACCATGCCTGGGTGGACCAGACTGAGCAGGGTGTTGCTGCTTGCCCTGCCCTTTGTCCTGTTCACCATAGCTTATGGCATCAGTCCTACACAGAGGGTAATCTATGCCTACATCGTCTTCCTGTGGTGCTATGCGTGGGGAGTGGTCATAACAGGCTATGTGAAGGTGAGGCGTTACCTCAACTATATCAGGCGCAACTATTCAAATATAGAGCATATCGACATATCGTGGTTGAAACCAGTGTTTCTCTTTGCCATCATCAGTCAGCTGAGTTGGCTGTTCACATCACTCTATGCCTCTGTGTTCATCGACATACTTTATTATCTGTCCACTCTTGTCTTATGGACTATGGTGCTACACTACAGTTGGCATTTCCAGCCTGTCAGCATACCAGTAGAGCCGGCCGTAAACCCAGGAACAGACATCCCTCTCGCCATCAGCAGGGAGGCATTCGTTAATAAGGTGGTGTCAAGAGAACTGTATCTGAACAAAAACCTCACGATAAACGATCTGGCTCATTTTATGCGGACCAATCGCACATATATGGGCAGGTACCTCAGTGGAGTATGCGAGCAATCGTTTTATGACTTCATAAACCAGTTGCGTATAGAGAAAAAAAGCATTCCTCTCATGCGCGATCATCCTGAATACACACTCGAGTACATAGCATCAGAAAGTGGGTTTAGCAGTATATCTACCTTCCGCAGAGCTTTTTATAAGTTTACTGGCAAGACGCCGAGCCAGTATACTTTTTAGTTACACACGGCGAGTGATGTGACATTTTGTCTGTACATGGCGACATAATGACACGAAGCAGGCGTAGGCACGCTTATTGCGATATGGTTGGGTGAAAAGATTCAGTAATGATTCTTTAAACAAACATAGTTTAACAAACAAAAAAATAGGAGGTATTAATTATGTTACCAGTAATGTTTAAAAACAGTTGGTTCCCAACAGTATTTGATGATTTCCTGAACACTGATTTTATGCCTCGTGCTAACGCTACGGCACCTGCAGTAAACGTGAAGGAGAGTAAGGATGCATACACCATGGAAGTGGCTGCGCCAGGTATCAAGAAGGAGTATTGCCGAGTAAGCATCAACAATGACGGCAACCTCAGCGTGGCAATAGAGAACAAGGCTGAACACAAGCATGAGGACAAGCAGCACCACTATCTGCGCAGGGAGTTCTCATACTCTAACTACGAGCAGAACTACACTCTGCCTGATGATGTGGAGAAGGACAAGATTGCTGCCAAGGTGGAGGACGGCATACTGACCATCACTATGCCTAAGCTCGCAAAGCAGGAAACTGCTACCAAGGCTATCGAGATACTGTAAGCAAACACTGGGCTTACATGCCTCAAGAATAATCAGAGGTCTGACGGAGAAATTCGCCAGACCTCTTTTTCTATGCTGGCAACAGGAGGCTCGTAGCCTACATTTTTTACTTTTTTTTACAAAAAGTGTGTGATATAGATTTTTTTTTATAACTTTGCCCCCGTAAACCGATAAACTAAAACATAAACACTAACACGTAATACGTGGTAGAGAAGGAACTGAGAGACAGCATAATAGCTATGGTGCACAGAAAGAAATAAAAAAATAAAAGGACAGACTGTTATGGGTTCATTTTCATCAAAAATAGGTGTGTTGCTGGCAGCTGCTGGCAGTGCCGTTGGTTTGGGTAGTATATGGAAGTTTCCTTACGTGGTAGGCGAGAACGGCGGTGGTGCGTTCATCATACTCTATGTGGTGTGCTCGCTGATATTCGGACTGCCCTTGGTGATAAATGAATTTATGATAGGCAAGCTGTCGGGCAAGAGTGCCTATGGCGCATACAGGACGCTGAGCGGCAATAGCCACTGGCAGTGGCTGTCGTGGGTTACGTTTGTGACGGTCACTCTGCTCACGAGTTTCTATTTCGTGGTTACGGGATGGTGCTTCTACTACATGGTGGAGGCAGCGATGAACACCTTTGCAGGAATGGATGCCGAGGGACTGACGGACTTTTTCGAGGCTTTTGAGCATAATGCTCCCACGATGATAGGCTATGCCATAGTGGCGATAGTGCTGACGGCGGCTGTGTTGTGGTTTGAGGTGAACAAGGGAATCGAGCGACTGAGCAAGATACTGATGCCTCTGCTGTTCATTATGCTGATAGTGATGGCTATACACATGGTGTTCCTCGATGGTGGAACGACGGGATTGCGATTCCTGTTTGAGCCAGACTTCTCGAAACTCACCCCGAAGGTGATACTCGGGGCTGTGGGACTGAGTTTCTTCACCCTGTCAATAGGTCTGGGCATACTCATCACCTACGGAGGATATATGCCAAAGGAACAGGGTGAGACAATGGACTATAAGGAAGAGGAAGTGGTGACAACCTCAATACAGATGATAGCACTCGTTATCTTAGTGTCGCTGTTGGCTGGCATGATAGTATTCCCAGCTGTGTTTGCCTACGGATTCAGTCCTGCCGAGGGACCACAGCTGACCTTTGTCACCCTGCCTGCAGTGTTTCATAATATGTTCTGTCCCACACTGACCAGTGTGTCGTTCTTTGCCCTGATGTGTGTGGCTGCTATCACCTCAACCATCTCGCTGATGGAGGTGATGGTAGCATTTGTGAAAGAGGCATCAGAAGACACCAAGCGCCCCCTCAACCGTCATCAGAGCGTGATGGTGGTGGCTGTGATACAGTTTGTTACCAATTCGCTGTGCATACTCTCTATGACGGGCGCAGTAAAGGAGTTTACGGTGATGGGGCAGGATTTCTTCGAAGCCGCCAATAACCTCACCACAGACTATCTTATTCCGCTCTGTGCTATGGCTACATCGCTGTTCACAGGGTGGTTTGTGCCTAAGGCGAGGTATCAGGGTTCAGGCATGATACCATTCATCCACCTGATGATTCTGCGTTGGGTGGTGCCTATCGTCATTCTCATCATTTTCCTTGAGGCAAGAATCTAAACAAGTACAAGGTGACAAGGTACAAGGTGACAAGGTACAAGGGACAAGGTACAAGGTATATATAAATAAGGTGTAACGCAGAAAAATAACATTTTTTTTAACTTTTTTGCAAAAATATTTGGAAAATAGAAAAAGAATACTTATCTTTGCACCAACAAATTATTGTTTAACAAATATAAAAAAGTCTAAAGTATTATGAAAAAGATTATGATGACGCTCGTTATGGCTGTAGCAGCTATAGCAGCAAGTGCACAGAACAACACATTGCGTGAACCAGGTACTATATCTATCCAGCCTAAGGTCGGTATCGGCATCGGCTATCTGTCAGGAGAATGGACAACAGGTTCGTTTGGTGGTGCTGACAACAAGGCTAAGGTAGGCTTCGTAGGCGGAGTAGAAGGTGAATACTACGTAAACAACTGGCTCGGTGTAGCTGCAGGCGTTAACTTCGCTCAGCAGGGCTGGAAGTTCACAGGTGGTGGCATGAGAGAGGATGCTAAGACAAAGCTTAACTACCTCAACATCCCTATCACAGCAGACTTCTACGTTCTTCCTGGTTTCGCACTGAAGACTGGTGTACAGTTCGGTTTCCTCGCAAGTGCTAAGGTAAATGACGAAGACATTAAGGATAATATGAAGAAGTTCAACTTCTCTATCCCAGTAGGTCTTTCTTACGAGTACAAGAACGTGGTGCTTGACCTGCGCTACAACATCTCTGTAACAAAGGCTAATGATGACAATACTGGCGACAAGAAGCGTAGCGACCTGCTCCAGATCACCTTGGGTTACAAGTTTGACCTGAAATAAGAGTAGCAAGGAAATAACCTAAAAAAAGTAATAACAAGGCTGCAGGCAGTGAAAACTGCTTGCAGTTTTTTGTTATGCGTGGGAAACACTAAGAGCTGCCAATATAGTTAATTATAGTTAAAACGTTCGATATTTGATAGAAAAAACGTAATTTTGAAGGTGTTTTAGAAAATAACGTTGACCATGATGAAATCTGATATTACTTTTGATGGCATGCGCCATGCTATAGGTGCCGTATTAGGTCCGCTGAGCATGGTGGTGATATGCCTGATAACTATACCTGGAATGGAGCCTGCACAGCAGAAGCTGCTGGCGGTGATGACGTGGACGGCAATATGGTGGATATGTGAGCCAGTGCCCATACCAGTGACGTCGTTGTTAGGTCCTACGCTGTGTGTGCTGATGGACATAGCTCCGATGAAGGAAGTGTTTAGTGCGTTTGCCAATCCGATGATTTTTCTTTTTATGGGTGGCTTTATGCTTGCCAAAGCCATGATGGTAAACGGACTGGATAAGAGGATAGCTTACGGAATAATGTCGATGAAATTGGTGGGCGACTCGCCAAAGCGCATCTTCATGGCAATGGGTGTGGCATGTATGCTGTGCTCAGGATGGATAAGCAATACGGCTACGGCGGCTATGATGTTCCCTATATCATTAGGACTGCTGGAGGCTATCCGCGAAATGATGGCGACAAACGGCAAGGTGATAGACCTGAAGAACTATAAGTATGCCACAGGTCTGATGCTGATGACGGCATACGCTTGTTCTATCGGTGGAGTGCTGACACCTATCGGTACTCCTCCTAACCTGATAATGATGGGTTTTCTGGAAACACTGGCACCAGGCGCTCCGAGTATCAGTTTCTTTGACTGGATGATATGGGGCTTTGTGGCTATGGTGGGTTATTTCGTTATAGCCTATGTAGTGTTATGGCGCATGTTTCCTGCTGACGTGAAGCGCATAGAGGGCGCACATGAGTTTATAGAGAAGCACAGAAAAGCACTTGGCAAATGGAACAGAGCTCAGGTGAACACCATGATAGCCTTCATGGTGGCTGTAGCGATGTGGGTGGCTCCTGGCATACTGAGTATGATATTAGGAAGCAAATCAGAGATAGTAAAGACTTTCACTGAATACATGCCTGAGGAACTGGTGGCTATGGTGGCTGGACTGCTATTATTCCTGTTGCCAGTGGATATAAAGCAGGGCAAGATGACCATGACATGGAGGGATGGCGTGGAAGGAATAGAGTGGGGCACACTGCTGCTATTCGGAGGCGGACTGGCTATGGGCAGTCTGATGTACACCACAGGACTGTCAACATGGGTAGGCGCAGGATTGAGAGAACTGATGGGCGGCAACCCAAGCGAATTGGTATTTGTCGTCGTGTTCTCTGTGGCTGGACTGCTGATTTCGGAACTTACCTCACACACTGCTGCCACCAATCTGTTGGCACCGATAGTTATCAGTACGGCATTGTCATTGGGACTGAGTCCGATACCTGTTGCTGTGGGGTTGGCTCTGGCTTCATCACTCGGATTCATGATGCCTGTATCTACTCCTCCTAACGCTATAGTATATGCCTCTGGCTATATTCCTATAACAAAAATGATTAAATCAGGTGCCTTGATAGACCTCTTCGGCATCATGGTGGTCACTGTGCCTGTGATACTGCTGATAGTTAAGTGGGTAATGGGATAAAGTGAAGAAAAAGAAACTGGACATACGCGACATGTGGAAGAAACTGCAGGTGCTGATGAGAGAGCACCTCAGTCTGACGGCGATAATAGCTGCAGCACTGATGCTGCAGATGACTATGGCTGTGATGTCATATCTGGCACATAGTTTTATCCAGGCAT
>ODAJ011846996.1_pt1 | contig 51519 bp, 76 predicted proteins | sample 1539241 | NCBI WGS metagenome assembly ODAJ01 (sample SAMN02144231, study PRJEB22623) | gut metagenome | biome: sheep rumen | host: Ovis aries | place: New Zealand | reverse complement strand
ATTCTGCTGTTTGCCAGAGACTGAAATAACATAGTCCCTATCCATCAAAGTGCCATAGTTTTCAAACATTGCAACAATAGCCGGAAGGGGTGAACAATTATTCATGGGGAACATAAAAAGCTGGACTTCTTTGCTCTCATAATTCCATACACTCCAAATGTACTGGGAGCGAGTTCTTACTCCCTCATCCTCACAATACGGGCACTCCTTACCAAATAATTCCTGGCAAGGCACATTAATTCCACGCTCGTATGAATCATGAAATGTAACCTCAAGGCCATCATCCATATCCTGCAGAAAGCGAACTCTTTGCTTCTGGCCTTCTCTAAAATAGATAAATTTTCCCTTATTACTCCCACTCTTTTTTGCATCCCTTTTTATGCTGTCTAACAGTCCCATTCTTTAAACTCCTTTCTTTATTAAAAACATTAATTGTTTTCTTATACATTTTATAAAAATTATCCTCTGTCATTTCCCCTGGGTCTTTAACACCTTTTAAATAACAAAACCTCACTGTTGGGAAAATGGTTTTTAAATATCTTGTTCCTTTTCTTCCGGATTCATCATTATCTAGTGCAGAAATAACCCATTTAATACCAGCCTTCTTTAGCTTCTCCTCTTGTTCCTTTGACATTTTCCAGCCAAGAATAGCCACAACATTTTCCTCCCCAAATTGAATGAATTTCAGTCGGTCCATGTAGCCTTCCACAACAAAAACATAATCAGACATTCCATAATTCCCGACTAATGTTTCAGAACGACTAAAGCCATCATTATAAAGATATTTTCTTTTCTTTTCTATGGCTGGCAAATTTGTTCTGCAAACATAACCTTTGAATTTTCCATTGTCCAGCATTGGAAATATAATTGGATATGAAATATTATAAGTTAATTTTGCACCTACCTTTGATAATACATTTGCAGAAAACCCCCTTTTTATCATATAACTTTTTACATCTATAAATTCCTTTGAATCATAATTTTTACACCAATCAATTTTAGATAAACCATGGTAATAATCATAGCCTATATCATAATTTTCTTGATTATTAACCTTCTTTCTTTTTATGATTCTTTTGTTTATATGACAATTTTGTGTTTCCGATTTTACTATTCTTAGCATCTCCCGGTAAGCCAATAAATCATTCATACCAGGATTCATATATTTAACAAAGTCCTTGGCATATCCAGATTTTTGGCACCCAAAACAATACCAAGTTCCTTTTTCAAAATTGACCATCAAACTTGGGTTTTCATCTGCATGAAATGGGCAAACTATTTTTTGCCCATACTCCGGAAGTAAACCATAATACCAAAGAATTTTATATAACTCATCTGATTCATTCACTTCCTGTTTTCTTTCCCGTTACTTTAAAATATGGCTTTTGCATCTTTACTTCATAACATCCGGATAAATCATTTTTATCTATCTTTCCTAAATCACTTAATTGATTTAAACTATCATTGTCAACAGAATACTCGGCTGAAATAAAAGATTTAAACTTATCCGGATTTACACCACAGCTTTTGAGATAAGAAACTAAACCCTTGTAATCGTTAATAATATATTTCTTTCTAATAACAAGAGCAGATAATTCCTTTGATAATTTTTTACTCAACTTAACAGCATCAAACAACACTGTTGATTTTTGAATTCTTTTTACGGATATATCCAAACCTTTAAAAGATACATCATATGAATCTTTTCCCGCTAGTTCCATAGATTCATAAAAATTATTCTTTGCATCTTCAAAGGATTCCTGCTCCCTTTTAAATTGTAATTGCTTGGAATAAAACCTATAAATCAGAATATCCAAATCAGCCATTCTTGTTTCCCTTCAACATGTTATAAACACCTCTAGGCCATCTGCTCCCAGTTTTCACCCAAATAACATCATCGAAAGAAATAATGAAAGATGCACCATACTCAGTCTCAACCATAAGCTTTCTCTTTTTGGTTGACTTCTTCATTACTTTTGCCGAACGCACTCTACCATCCGGGGCATTAAATGCCACAAGTGTTCCAATTGAAACATTATTAACATACTCCATTTTTCCCTTAATGTCCATTTTCACTTCGGCTTCTTCCGGCTCATCCAGGCCCTGGCCAGAATCATCCATCACTTCACTAACCATGACACCAATGATTAAATCAATGACTTCTGATTTTTTCATATCCCAAGCACCTTTGATTCCCAGGGATGTTGCTTTCTTGTACAAATCCCTAACTTTACTTCCCTCAAGCTCTTTCTTCATTTTTTCAGAATCAAAAAACATTTTCATCCTCCTAGATTAAATTTATTTGGTTTATCACCGAGCCCCCAATTACGGGGACTTTCGTCTTAATTTTCAAAGACTCGTCAGGGTGATTTTTAATCAATCCATGGCTCATTAACTTTTCTAATATTAAACATTTCTAACGTTCTGCATTTTGGAAAATACCACATATCATGGAATATTTCAAAGAACGACTGTATAAAATATTTATTGATTGAACCAGTACACATATTAATCCAATAAAACTTCTTTTCCCTTTTCTCTTTTTTCTTCATTTTATACATCCTCCTAAACATTAGATTTTAAAAATATATTTTTCCTTTGTGGATTCATCCACATATTTTGAAAACCAATCACAAAGCACATAATCATCATTAATGGCCATCTTACAATCTGCTATGCATTCATCGTAAAACTTCTTTAAATATGTTTTTGCAAATGTCCGGAATGCTCTATGTGAAAGAATCATTTCAACCCATTTACCATCAAGAAATACTTCAATCACAACATGCATATAATACAATTCTGTAACTTTAATCATGTACACCTCCCATTTATCTAAATCTCTTTTTAAATGATTTCTGCATCATGGACAATTCATGCAGCTTTGGCTGTTCCTGAAGAAACATATCATAAATGCCTTTTCTCTTAAGGGATGCAATTAAATCATCAACCTTTGCTTTCCGGACCCATGTCATTGATGCAGTTGTGTACATCTGAAAGAATAAGATTAATTCCTGTTTCATATTATACCTCCTCTGAGTGTTGATTTATCATCTAAAGACATTTTACCACATGTTGTAATACATGTCAACAACAAATTAAAAATCCATCTTGTGTTAAAAGATGGATTAAATGTTTCTATTGATTTTCCACTCTTGCTACTTTTCAATTTCTCCCGTCGTAGCACCTTCTCCAACAAGGAAATTTACTTCTTTCACTTAGGCGTGTTTTCATTTTCTGATTATAGTATACCATATGTGGCTTCATATGTCAATACCCAAATAAAAAAATCCGGAATAAATCCGGATTCTCATTTTAATTATATTTATTATAAATAAGTATTGCATCACAGAAATGAAGAATATCTCTTGTCATATCATACGGAATACTCCAAACAGTGCATGGCTTTTTGCATCTCGGTTCATATACAGAAACTTCCATTTCACAAAAATTAAAATTTTCCTTTGTGATTATCGGATTAACTTTGAACCTCCAATCAGCATTCATAACACCTTCAGATACAAGAGCTTTCTTTATAATCATCTCAAACTTTTTCATTTTTATTTCCTCCTCTAAGGTTTTGTTATCTTGTGATTATAGTATACCATAACCCAAGTCATTTGTCAACAAAAAATGGAAGGAACTTTAAAAAAAATTTTTCAAAGCCCTTCCACTCAAATCAAAATTCCCCGTTATTAATTTGGTTGTTTATCTCATTTGTTTTTGTTGTCACCCACTCCGGCACCGGAACACCTGCAGCTTTAAGATTTTCAGCTATGCTTTGAACCTCCATCCAAACAACATAAATACTAACCACAGCTGCTGCCTTAAGTGGGAAGTTGAAAGCAATACAAACAACCATTGCAAAAAGAACTACCGTGAGTTCTGCAAATTTCCGATACAGCCCCTTCCTCATAACAGAGGAGTTCTTTATTCCATTTATTTGAGCTTGTATATAGCCTGTTATAACATCAAACAGAGCAGAAATTGCCGGCATTAAAATAATCCAGTAATTATTAGCATAATGGATTTTTGACACCACTTCTAATAAATCAATATTGCTAGTCATTCTTGTCTTGGTCCTCCACAATATAAACAATGTCAAAATTTGTACTTCTTAATTTATGCAATTTATTTCTCACCATTTCCAGTTCAACATTTACATCCTTCAACAATTCCATAATAACAAGGGAAGAGCTAACTTCATTGTATGAATCCCTCAGTCCTATATAACTTTGTTCAAGCAATTCCTTTGTTTTTTCTTCCCAAGAAACCCAGTATTCAAAAATTGTTTTAACGCTTTGCCTTACATCATTTGTTGAAAGGTCATTTGTTGTATGATTGTAAAAAGAATCTGGAATTATTTGTGGAATGGTTGAAATTTGTACTCTAGGAATCAATTTGCCAAAATACCTTATATAAAATGAATATAGTTTATCCAAATTATTTGATTCCTCTATATAGCGATTAGCTTGGGTTGCCTCATATCCATTTAATCCTAAGAATGCAAAATAGTTAGCCATCTCCTCATGAATCATAACACCCTCAAGCATATGCAAAGATAGCTTTTTAAAAATATCCTCAATGTTTGATTCCATTAATACACCTATAAGCAGAGCCACATAATTTGCATTACATGGCCCCGCCATTATCAAATTATCATGCTACTCTTTTAACAACAATATTAACATCATTAAATGTTGCAGCTGTTTCATTTTTAACCTGAAGTGTTACTGGGGAGCTACATGGGTTACATTGACAATTATTACTTCCAACCTGCACCAATGTAGTGAATGATAAAGATGTTCCTGTTGCTTGTGCTTGTGGCATATCAACTCCATTCTTTACAAGTTGAATTGTTGTTGAAGCCGAAGCCGAACCATTAACACAAACCAAATAAACTCCACATTTGTTGAGTTCAATTGTCCCTACGCCGGTAAGATTTTCCTCATTTCCCTTGTCAACACAAACATTATTGAAAGGAACAATTCCATCAGCAGCCACATCAATGTTCAAACTATAAGCTTGAAACATCTGTACCACCTCCTATCAACAAGCGCCATTGCAACATCCCGGGAAATTACCGGCATTAAAAGTCCATGCATTCGGATACCTAACCACGCCCGCTGTTGCCTGTTGCATCTCAAGTCGCTGAAGTCTATCCCTGAGTTTCTGGTTTTCGCTTGCATCCATCTTTGCAGTGATTCTTTGCTCAACACCTGCAAGCTGCATTGAGAGGTCATATTTGCTTTGAGCAATTTGTGCATTCGTTCCGGCTGCACTTTCAGCAACAAGCATCTTAGTGGAACAACAACACTCATTCTGATTGCCAAGAATATTCTGCTCCATGCCTTTAACATCTGCAATTTGTTGACCAAGAGCCATCTGAACATCCTTCATAACATTGATGTTATCATACTTGGCCTGTTGTGTTGCTGCCACAGCTTGGGCCGTTCCGCCAGTAACAGCGTTCATAAGGTCCCGATTTTGGTCCTGAAGGTCATTAAAATTAAAGCCATTCTGTACAAAATCCTGAGTAGCATATTGTGGCCGATAACCTCCGCCGCCATAGAATCCATTGCCACCCATTCCAATAAGCAGAATAAGAGCAAAAAGCCAAATAATAGAATTACCACATCCACAACCATCATTTGACATTGCCATTACATCAGCCGGTGAAAGAGAACCACCATCAGTCATTTAGTTACCTCCTTAAAAATAATTTGTGATACATTGACGAGTTACAAGTCTGGCCGGACTTTATTTTAGCAAGCCAAGAATCTGGTTTGGGTCGATGCCACGCCTTCTTGCTTCCTCATAAAAAGCTTTCTGATAGTCACCGCCATATTGATTAGCCAGATTAATAGCATTTGCTACATTGGGATTTTTAGATGCTAACATCTGTAGCATTTGATTAGGATTTTTGGAACTTTTAATTTGATTTATTGTTTGAAGTGCTTGATTAAAATTATTATTTTGTTGGCTGTTGATTCCTTGGTTGTTTCTGCTGCTTCCTTGCTGAATCAACATTGATATTGGATTCATCATTAGCTTGCCCTCCATTTTGCATACTCAACAACATTTCCTCAATCTTATCCAATCTTTTAGAAAGAACACCTATATCGACCGGTGGCTCCTCCACATATGGAGTTATCATAAATGGGGTTGCAGATTTATAGCCAGCTCCATCTGTACTAACAAACCACACCAAATTCTTTGTTTGGTCTACCAAAATAGTTGAACTATTTGGAGCCATTTTAAATTCATCAACCCCAGGTTTTCCATTTACTTGAATTACTTCATAATGTGGATATTGCATGGGGTTTTGTGAAGAATAAAGGCTATTATTTAAATATGGATTATAAGGATTATTATACATGTTATGCCTCCATAACTATGAAATTCTGGTCCGCCCAACATTTTGGTCCCCATCCATCATTGCCACCGAGGTCAACGCCCTGCTTCTTTCTATCATCAATATAACATGCCACTGCATACATTGTATTTGAGGTATCATAATCATTGCCAGTATGTCCATCAAGCTTTAGTAGTTTTCCATCTCGGCCTTTATATCCTCTTGCTTTTAAAATCTCTTGTACAAGAAGAACATCCCCGCCTTCCATTGCTACACCATCTACAATTTCAATTGTTCTCAGTTTATATGTTGTTGCCATTGTTTTTACCTCCACAAAATCTTCTTTATTTGTTGCATTTTTAGCTTCCTTTATTTTACTTCCATTTGTTAAAACAACAACTGTATGGCCCTTTACTTTTGTAACAAGAATGTCACCTCTTCTTAAATAATCCGAATTTCTGCCAGCTGGGTTTGTTGCATTTATAAATTTACCAGTGTCCATGATAACATCATACTCATCAGTAGTACAAAAATCACCAACAAAGATTCCAGCATATGCCAAACATAATCTAACCAGGGCAGAGCAGTCTGTTTCTACTTTTGCAGTAATAAGTGCTGGGTCATAATTTCCACCATTGTTATACCTACACCAATCATATGCTGTAAATCTTTCATTTTGGTCATAACCAATATTGTTGTTAGAACAAGCATGCTCCATTGCTGTTGCAATGTCCTCCGCTACCTTGTCACTTTTTGCTCTAATAACATACCAGCCCTTAGAATGTAAATACCAATCTTGTGTACTAACTTCCCTCGTAGTTTGGTCACCAGCTTTACCAAAAGTTGCATGGCCATTTTCATCAATTCTTGCTGAGCCAATCCTTACCATTTTAATCACCTACTTTCACCAATACAAAATTATCATTGTATTTAACATTTGACTTTGGTTTATGAATATACCCAAATGGGTCAGCTTTAACATCCGGAAAACAATAAAAAGTGTAAATTGAGCCATACTTATTTGTTATCACTGTAACATCTTTGATATATTTACTTCTATCTCTTTTATTAAACGGCTTACCATAATTTGATGTTGAAACAATATCTGAAAAACAATCATGCTCATCAACATGTTGTGGCAATGTTCTGTTAGCAAACACCAAAACATCTTTTATTGCAGCCACTTGTTCATCAGTTGCTTCCCCATTGTCCATATAATAGCTAGCATTTGAAAACCAACCTGAGTATCTCATAAATGAATAAATATCATTACTAAATCTTTTAATATAATATGTGTTTGTTTCCAAAATATTAGCAGCAAGTGACGCTTCCGCTTTAATACCTTTTATTGTTTCTTGTTCCTGTACACATAACCTTGTTATTTTTATTAATTTGTCTTTTGATAAATTATACTTTTTAAACATTTTTACTCCTCTAAATGGGCGTTTAGTTGGCCAAGTGATTTAGTAAAATTTCAGATTAGAGATTTTACCACATTTTGTGCATCTACATTTAAACACCGCAACCTTGAAGCCAGTGTAGTCATAATATACGAAGTGTGGTTCCGTCTCCAATTTGGCGTAATCATGATTGCAGAAAAACTTCCTATTCCACGACTTCATTGACATACCTCCTCGTTTAGTTGACTAATACGATGATTTAAAGTGTCGCTTTAATCTCCTGACCATTCAGCATCTGGAGAACCAATAAACTGAATAAACCTGAAATCACGTTTATGGTTATCCATATACCATGAGATATACCGTGCTATGTCATATGCCATCATATAATATCCAAGTGCTGACAAATGACCTGCAACATAACTTGTCCTTGGCTTTACATGGGAATACGTTGCAAGGTCAAGCGGAATGATATTAGGGTCATTAAGTGACACAGCCCAATTAAGAATTAACTGTCCTTTTTCCTGATACCCTGACCTATCATAAGCAGGAATGCATGAACAAATCGCAATCCTCATATCACTTCTTGCAGTTTTTAGCATGATTACAATATTTTGCATCGCTGTTAAAGTGTCTGTATCTGCGACAGAAAAAGCAGAGTCATTAACACCGAGAAAAATTATAGCAAGGTCATAAGTTGAAAAATCATCATTCTGATATTTCTGATACCAGGAAACAGTTGTTTCGCCGCCATCTCCCTTATTTGTCGTTTCAATTCCTGTAATCCGCTGAAAATTTGAAGGATACGAGTAACGGAGCGCCAATTCAGCAGATGATTGCCCTTCACCTGTACTTGAACTGCCGTTTGACATGTTAAACACCCCATAGGTCAAACTATCACCAATACACACCGCCTTACTGAATGCCCTTACTGTCAACTCAGAATAGTCGCAAGGATTTGTCGGATTTATAGCATACGGTAAAGCATTTGATACATTATACTCCGCATAATTGTTTGGAGTTTCAGGATAGTTGGACACCCATGGCGTTTGGTCGGTTTCCGGGTTGTTATTAATTGTCCCTCTAAAGTATTTTGCACCAGTTGGAACATCCAAGTAACAGAGTGTACCACCACCCGAAAGAGACTTCATTTCGCCTGTATCTTCCCACGTTGCAATCTTCACTTTATTTTCGTCATAGAAAGCGAAATATCGGGTGCTAACAATTTTATAAAGATAAACCTTATCGCCTGTCAATTCACAGAAGTCTGTAACCCATGTAGTGCTTGACTTATGCACTTTTCCCGTATTATCAATATATCCCGGTTTGATATTGTCATAGTCAATCAGATTTCCTTCTTTGTATGTTTCATATTCTGCATAGTGATTTGCTTCTATCTCTTCTTCTTTTACGTTTTCAACCGTCATTGAATTGATTGAGGCAGCTATACCCGAGCATATTAGGAATGCGGCATTTTCGGGAATGAAAATTTCGTTGACACCTGCATTTAGTGAAAGATTCCCATTTTCAAGTGGTGATTTGTCTGATTTATAAAAGTAATTGTAAACAGTCGATGTTTGGATGTAGATTTTTAACGTGCTGACATCCCTCAGATTTATGTAACTTGTCCGATTCCAACCGTCGTATGGATATATTTTTCCATTTGTATTGGCAATATACGAATTTTCAACAATATCATACGATAAATCAATATCGCCACCATCTAAAGTTGTGACCCTATTTCCCAAGTTATCTAAATCAACCTTTATTTCACCAATTGCTTCAGCCACAACACCATTTTGTATTGCATTTGTGGACAACTCATTTAATTCTGAATCAACAACAACACTTGCCAACCCAATTGCATTATCAACCTCGGTCTTTGTATATGTTGTTGATTTATCCGCTTTGAGTGCAAGCGCATCCCCAACTGCCTTAGCATCTGCTGCTTTACCTTGCTGAGTTAAAGTTGTATCAAGCTCAACCGTTCCGCCAGTAACATCATTAATTTGTGAGCGTATTGCTTCACCAACAGTTTGGTAAGTAGTTCCATCAACACCAACTCGTGCATCTACTAACTCCGCATCCCCAACCAATTTCCTACCAATGATTTTCTTAACATAACCAGCTGGATAATCAGAGGGACTTTGTGCTACATAATCATCATTTACATTTATAATTGTTGGACCAGTCGAAGCCAGCCAATCAGTACGGGTGGCACTTACAACTCTAATATGACTTCCAGACAATGCTAACTCTAACTGAGCAAATGTTATATTTGTAGTGCTAGCATTTGTACTCATTGCATGAATTTGAATATGTTCAGTATTATAATTTCTATAATCCTTTGTAAACACATATCCTGCACCATCAAATATATAATATATATCCAGAAAATCAAAATTGCTTTGGCGTATACTTATATTATTTAATGGCTCAACATCTTGCCCTTTACCAAATAAATAAACACCAGTAACATCTGCATCATATATTAAAGTTTCCCCATAAACCCCAGCATGGTCAGAAACAAACTCATCCATTTGGGAAACCAACATATTTATGTTAGTTTGTGCTGTTTCAAATTCCTGCTGAACTTGTCCAACTAGCGCAAGCATTTGCTGGTAAATTGTTGGACTTGGTGGTTCGGATTCACTACCAGATATTGGCACACCTTTTACAATATTATATTTTACAATTTCAGATGTATAAATAATATTATCTTTTGTACCTACTACACCAAAACACATCTTGCATTGTACATCAGTCACTTCATGGGGTACACTTGCCACTCCATTGCTATTAACAATAGATTGATATACATTTGACTCATGAAACTCCTTGTAAAATATTGCAGTTTTTCCAAAACCATTCCATGAATCATCAAATACAAATTCAACCGTATTTTCATTAACACCATTTGAAGCAATTTTTGGTCCATCTATAACCCTCAAGGACTGCTCATGTACTAAAACTTTTATAGTACTCATTTAATTCCTCCATTAACTGGCATTAACCTGAGTAATTACCCCATCAACAACCACTAGTGATAAATTTTGATTAACCACAATAGTTCCAGAGTAACCATTAGAAGCATGAACTTCCGGCGCCTCAATTCCATTTATACCAAACTCACCAATTTGTTGGTTTGCAGAATCAAAAAGAGTAACCTTGCCAATGCTATTATTATTACCCCCAATTTTTAAAATGCCAGATATATCAACATCGACTGCTTGTAAAATACCTAATTCAGATACCTTAAAAACATCTCTAATATTAATTGAAATGTTACTAAGTAAACCTACAATTTCACTTGCTTTAATTTTTCCATTTTGACTTAAATATGTATATGTCCCACCATATCCAGATTGACTATAAGCTATCCCTGTTTCATCCCACCTTATAACCTGTTGTGCCACATTTATATTTTCAGAATCTAACAAACAAAGTAATTTTTGAGGATTCCCGTACTGGTCAACTATCCACTTAAAATGGCCACCTTGATTTCCCATTATTATATCGGTAGCTCTTCTTACCTCCTGGCCAATATCTTGTGATAAGTTTGACCTTACATTGCTTATGCTACTATTAACACTTTCCGATAATTTTTTAAACTCATTTTGAATTGTGGGAACTTCAGATGAAAGAGTGCAAGAATCTAGACTTGAATCCTCATACTCAACATATTCAACCACTTGATGTTCAATTCTCAAATTCCTATCAACATCAATTAAAATAACAACTTTATAAAGTGAAATATCTTTATTAATGTTTATAACATTTCCAGTATATGAGCGCTTAGGAATTGCCAATTCATTTAGCTTTTCTGTAGCTGCATTTTTTAGCTCAGTTGGATTTGTGTACCTTTCATCAACCCAAGAAGTTATTATAATTTTTTCGGAATATGTATGGTTATCAATATAATCTAAGCCATCATTTACAGAAGCTATTGTTAAATATTCCCCGGTTTGTTCATCTTTTTTACCATAAGCATAGAGTCTTGTAGCAAAACTTTCACTATTTCCATTAAACCCAAAATCTAACAAATTAAAATCCTGCATCAAAAACTCTTGGGAAGCTTGAAATGAATTTGGATTTATAACATAAACAATTTTATTTATAACATCAAAACTAAAAACAACAGAGTAAACATCTGATACCCCATCCAAAATTTCAAGTGGAGTTGCTGCTCTATATGCATTCCCTTCACTTTCTTCAATTGTTTTTCTTATTGATGTATCAACCCCAGAGCCCCAGGAAATTGCCCATCCATTTGGTAATAAATCCCTTTGTAAAACATTTGCTATTGTTTCATTTGTTTTTCTATAATTTATTAATATTTTACTCTGCCAGTCCTCTAGATTTATTATACATTTAACGGTTATAAAATCAGAATGTTCATCAATGCTTTTCACAACAAAACAATTATTAAAAGCCTCAACATAAACTTCCTCTTTTATAAAACCACTCATATTATCTGATTTGTAAATCTCAAATTGTAACTCGTCAATACCACCATATTTATGTGTACAGAAGGCCTTATCCTCATCCAACACTAATGGCAACATATTATCCCTTTCCCCATAATTGAAAATAGATAATACCGGCATAAATAACCTCCTTACATAATAAATACCGGATAATATAACAACTCAACATTTGTTACAATTCCCGGGTTGCTTTGAATTATTACTATTTTATTTTCTCCACTTTTTACCATTGGAAAAGATACCAAATTTGATTTACTAAAAATATTTTCCGGACTATCATCAAATGAACTCACTGAGTCTTTTTCAACCACTCCATCAATGCCACCAATTTTATAATATGCCTGTCCAATGGATAAATTACTTAAAGTGATTGTTCTATAAATATTCCTTAATTCATCAAAATAATTTACGGAAAACCCTGGTCCATTAGATTTTATAATTATGTCTAGTCCAGAAGGAATAACCCCATCATTCCAAAAAACTAATTCCTGTTCCGCACTATCAATTGAATCAAAGTTAACTCTTACTAATGAATATCTTTTTATAGCATTCACTTCTAGAGTTACCAAGTAATAATAATCAACACCTGTATACTCAACATTAGCTTCGGTTGTTAATACACAAGAATACTCAAAATCCGTATCATCTATTTTTAATACAAACTCATTGAGCATATCCTTAATCATATTATCAACATTCAACTGGGCTAACTCAATGGATTCTCCACCAACATAAAATTTAAGTTTTCTTTTTGATGGGCTATTGGTTACATTGTTTATCATAAACTTACTTCTGCCAACATTACGATAAAAATTATAATCAAACTTTGTTGGCACAATTTCCATATCAATAAAATCGGCACTATAGTTTTCAAACAAACTTTTACCATTAACAGTAACTTCATAGCCCAAACGTTGTCTTAGTGCGGAAAAATCAAAATCATTCTTCACATTAACACCTCCTTACATTTGAGCTTGAATTCTTGAAACAACTGGGGCCAACTTTCTACCAACTCGCTCATTATCAAGGTAAACATTTCCATCCTCCATTACAACATCAAAATTGTTAATTATCGGATTATCTTTTAAAATGTCTGCTAAGTATTCAGCCATAGCTTTATAATTAATGCTACCTTGATTTGTTACCTTGCTTATTATTTCCATCTGCCCTTTATTGTATGCATCCCCAACATTATTTACAGCTAACATAAAAGCATCTACCATTGAAGCAGCATAACTTGCCATCATAATAGATACATCATCAACAACTCTAGAAACCACTTGCCTTATCATTGATACAAGACTTTCAACACCAACTATGGCTTCCGGACCAGCTTCTCCTGCCCCAAGAAATTTCCCTGACTTTGAATCAAAACCAAAAATTGTTGGCCGCTTTAAAATCATTCCACCTTCCATAGCTTTTCTATACCAACTAATACCAAAATGTGGTACAGAAGGTGGGTTGATGGAAAAACCACCACTAATTGAAAGGTGTGGTAAAGCTAAATGTGGCAATGACCAACTAAAATTAAATGCACCTTTTATTCTATCAATTGCACCTGTAACAGCCGAGCGGCATCCCTCCATAATTGAAGTGAACTTTGATTTAATTGAATTCAATACATTACTAACAGTGTTTTTTGCTGCATTCAAACCATTACTAATGGTTGACTTTATAGCATTAAAAACGTTACTAACTGTTGACTTAACTGCATTTAATGCTTGGGAAGCAACAGATTTTATTCTATTCCACACCTGCTGCCAGTTAGTACCAAACCAGCTAAGAAATACATTTACTACTGCTTTTATTGCATTAATAATTGTCATGATAACTGACTTGATAGCATTCCAAATTGACTCCCAAACTGTTTTTAGTCCATCAAGAAATTGGCCCCAATTTCCAGTAAATGAACCAATAAACATATCAAGCAAACCAATAATCACCCCAAGAATACCTTGTAACAATTCAGAAGCTACTTCAAAAGCTGCAATAAATACCGGGGCTAGTATTTCACAAAATCCATTCCAAACAGCTTTTATTGTTTCAACTACAGTTTCAAAAGTAATACCTAACCCAGAAAATCTTGAGGAAACTTCAGAAACAAAGTTTGAAATGTTTTCCTTTATACCATTCCATATATCAATCATTGCATTTCTGAATTCCTCGTTAGTATTCCATAAATTTACAAAGGCTGCAATTAATACAGCAACAATTGCAGCTATAGCTATCATTGGTGCAGATATGCCAGATAATAAAGCAGTTATGCTTCCCTTCATTATTCCAAAACCAGCTTTAATTGCTGTTATCGCTGTTTTTATTTCACTAAATGCTTTTATAAGACTTCCAATTCCTACAATCAATTTACCAATAGCAAGAATAACCGGACCAACTGCTGCTATTATAGCTATCCACTTAACAATATTTCTTTGTTGTGCTTCACTTAATCCAGAAAACCAGTCTGTTAATTGTTTAATTTTAGCCACAACTTTTTCAACATATGGAATTAGCATTTCCCCTATTGTAATGCTAACACCTTCAATTGCAGATTTTAACGCCGTTATTCTACCAGCTAAATTATCTTGCATTGTATCGGCCATCTTTTTAGAAGCACCTTCAGAATTATCAATAGCATTTGCCAATTTATTAAAATCTTCATCTGAAGCATTTACAATGGCTAATAGTCCAGACATTCCTTCCTTGCCTGCTAACGATGCAGCTAACTGAGCTTTTAATGCACCTTCTGCCCCATATGCAGAATTCATTAAATCCTCAACACCTTCATTGTATTGTTTTTCTGTTATCTCACCAGAACTATACTGCTCCTCCAATCTTGCTAACCCAGATGTTAATTCTTCCCCAGATATTTTAGTATTTCCAAAACCTTCTCTGAGTTGAAGCATAACCTCCCTAAATGATAGCATATTTCCTTCACCATCATCTAGTTTAACTCCTAGCTTTTCCATTGCTATAGCCATTTCATCAGTAGGCTTTGCCATGTTTGTCATTACCGTTCTTAATGCAGTACCGCCTTGGGATGCCTTAATTCCAGAATTTGCCATCAAACCAAGAGCAATGGAAACATCCTCAGCACTATACCCAAGAGCACCTGCTACCGGAGCTACATATTTAAAAGACTCACCTAACATTGAAACATTTGTATTGGCATTAGCTGAGGCCGCTGCTAAAATATCAGCAAACCTTCCGGAGTCCCCAGCGGACATTCCAAAAGCTGTTAGTGCATCTGTAACAATATCAGATGTTGTTGCTAGGTCCTCACCAGATGCAGCTGCTAGATTCATTATACCTTCAATACCATCTAGCATATCGTTAGTTTTCCATCCAGCCATAGCCATATAGTTCATTGCGTCCGCTGCTTCAGATGCAGAAAACTTTGTTTTTGCTCCCATTTCCAAAGCTTTACCTCTAAGGGAGTCCAAATCTTTGCCAGTTGCTCCAGAAACAGCGGAAACTTTCGACATAGCAGAATCAAAGGACATTGCAGTTTTTACGGATGCAGTACCAGCTGCAACAACTGGTGTAGTAATTCCAACAGTCATGGCTTTTCCAACACTAGAAATTTTGCCACCGACTGTCTTTAAGCCATCCCCCATTGTATTAGATAATGTTTTAGCACTACCTTCTGCTTCTTGATTTGCTTTCCTTAAATTCTCTATAAATCCGGATATATCTAAATCCAAATAACCAACAGCTTCACCAACAGATACAGACATATATTACTACACCTCCTTTCCTATCTATTCTTCAAATCTTTTATAAATATCCGAAAATGAACCGTATTTCTTTTTGAATTGTGGTTCCTCCCCGTCATTCATTTTTATAATAATTAATGCAACAGCCTCATTAAAACAATAAGCTGTATATGGGTCTTTTATATCAAATAAATCGCTTGGCTTTACACCAAAAATCCTATGTTGATTTATTACACCTATTATCTTTTGACTATTAACGAAAATTGTCTAGCGCCTTAATTCCAGATTGAGTATAATTAAATATTGCCATTAACTGCTCATCAGTAAGGGATAATCCTGCTGATTCAATATCCTTTATAGATGGCTCAATAAGTGTTGCATCTGCCATCACCATACAAACATCATACATATCTTTCAACATGTTTTCACTTGAAGAATCCAAACCTTCACTACCACCAGTAAAAAGTTTTGATGCAGTTGTTAAAAGACTATTTGGAATTTTGCCAGATGCAGCCAGCTTGAGCATTGATGGTCTACCAACTTTTGCTATTAACGGTTGTCCTTCCGCAAAATCAGGCAGTCTAACAATTCCTGGCTGATATGACTTCAGCTCTTCAATTGTTGTTGGCCTTACCGCACTATGTTCAACTTTTTTAACAGAATTATCATCAGATTTTAACAACTTACTAACCTGCTCCTCTGTAAGGTCTAAATCATTTATAAGGGATTCAATTGAATATTTCATGTTTTTCCTCCAATTAATAAAAGACTCTATAATCTCAAACATGAAACTAGTAGAGTCTTTTATTTATTTCCATTTTATATTTTTAATCTAAAAACAACATCATTAACTTCTTGCTACCAGAGTAGGCAGTGAATCCACATATGTAATAACATAAGGTGCTTCCCCATTATTTGGAGCACTATCAATTACATACTCCGGAGCTCTAAAAGTATTATCCTGGGAATTAAAAGAAATTGGGTTGCCGGTACAATTCGGATATGAAATTTTTTCATAATTAACAATTTGACCAGCAGCATTATACTGAGCAGAATATGCATTCAATGTAAAGGCAGTAGGTTGAAAATCTGCACCTACAACCGGCGGAGTATATCCTGTAAGGGCCCCACTAGTTGAATCATAAGTAGCAGTTCCACCTTGCAGAGCAATTACTAGTTCCGGATTAAACACATTATCATGCAATGTTATTTGGTTACCAGTAACAACCACATTTTTCTTTTTCTGAGCTTTAAGCTTGCCTTTAATAACAAGCTTTACAGCATCTTGTTCCTCTGTTTGTGTTGCAACATCAATTTGATTTGATGTTTCAAAGCCAAACTCGTCAACAGTTCCATTATTATCAATTGCAATTGTAACAAGAGCACAATCAATTGTGGCTATTTCAGCCCTAGATTTATATACGGACATTTAACCCTCCTATATCAATACATCTTCCTGCTATTTCTGTATTGTATGCTTATCATATGTGCTTTGATTGAATCATCATAAAAGCTTGGTGTTTCAATTCCACTTTCAATAAACATTGGTTTTATTTCCAACATTGCTTTCTTTACATTTTCAACCAATTTTTCAAGTTCACTATATGATTTTTTTGGAACATAACACATAACAATATACAAAGAAGATTTTGAACTTGTGCCAGGGACATTTACAAGACCATATTTTTTTACTTCAACATAAGACGCTTTACAATCTCCATATTTTACCCCTGGCATATAAACATTAAAACCACTTAATTTTAAATGATTATATAAGTCTTTTAATCTAGAATCACTATAATTATATACCGATGTATCTATCATTAACAACACCTTATATACTTATCTTTGACATTATATCCCTAAAACCAGAAATATAATCGGGACCCTTTTCATTAACAGTTGGAGCAACAATTGCCCAATTTCTTCCATGGGCTAACTCAAGCCATATACCATAATCAACACCATGAGCTAATGTTATTCTTACTGTATTTATATCTGGCTGGGATACTTTGGCATTCAATGTTGCTTTGGCTTGGTTTGTTCTGTCAGTCCAAGGTCTATTCATTTTCATATATGATTCATATTCAATGGCCTTTGTTGAAGCATACATTAAAATTGCAGCCCCTAGTTTTGTTTCCATATTACCAAGATTTCTTTTTAAAGTTGAACTTGAATAATTAATAGTAAGACTAGCCCCTGCTGGCATTATCCAAAACCTCCTCCAAGGAAATATCCGCTATGATTCCCCATTCCTGAATATTTAACATTGATGAAAACATAAATTCCTTACCACTTATTAAAACAATATCCCCTTGCAGTAAATTTAATTCTTCCGCATCTTCAAAGCAACATAATATCCTCGGCTGTTTTCTGTTCCTATATTGAGTTGTTTCCCCAGTTGATACAGAAACAAAGCCATTTTCTTCATGATATAAACCTATTACATTACCAACACTAAAATATTCCCCAGATGGTTCACCAAAATCATTGAGTTGTTTTCTTAAAAATTCAAAACTTTTACCACTCTTTTTTAATTCTTGTTTAAGTTTAAATGCTTCAAATTTCTTATTTATCACATTATCACCCCTCAAGAATTCCAGTGTTAAATGATTTATGCCTTGAGGCCAGTCTTTTAAAATATTTTGATGTATCAGTTGTTGATAACCCACTAACTGAAATGGTGGAGTCCTCTGATTTTATTATCAGCATTTCATACAATGTTTCCTCCACATTTCCACCATTCTTATTAAGATAATAGTTAATATCGTCTTCAGTAAAAAATGGACAATCTGCTTCCCTAAGCTCCCTTAGAATTATATCATATGCAGCCATATTAAATGTTTTCCAAATATCTTTTAATGATTTCCTTGGCTTGATTTACATTCTTTGTACCAGAAATGTCAATTTCATTTTTTGCGGCAAAGTCTTTTACTTCCTGCTTAGTCCACTCGGAAATTGGCTTTTCAACAACATCATCAAAAACACTATCTTCCTCATCCACTTTAGTATTTTTAATTTCAACCTTTTTAAATCCCTGGTCTTTAAAGAATGAATCAAATGCCCCTTCAGTTACAGAGAAAGTATTAATTCCATTAGTACAAATAATCATTTTATCACCTACAATATTTATTATAGGCCAGGATTTTATCCCTGGCCATTTAATCAAACTACATTAATCAGGCCGACTGTACTGTTGACAGAATATAAATGTGGTCCGCCATCTCAAACGAGGGGAGACAAATCATAGTTACCTTTGTTTCAACATTAACCGGGTCGGTTTTCTGCATTGTTGTAATAGCTACACCAGTATCAACAATGGAAACATTAGCAGCTGAGCTAGACATTAAATCGGACTCCTCCGGAGTTGTGCCAAACCATGTCTTACCAAGACTTCCTTCCGGGAAAAGAATAAGAGTGTTTGCCGGCATGAATGCAACCTTATTTCCAGAATCATTAATGAATCGCTTAGAGTTTACCATAAGAACAAGACCATCAAGCTGGTCAGCAATGTACTCCGAAAGCTTATTATCATTCAGCGCACCAACTCCATTAGTAAGAACAAAAATATTCTTCTTAATCTTTTCATTGTTTCTAAGGTGCCGCCAAGATGCCTGGTCAATCATACCTCTGGTAGGTTTAACACCAGTTTCATTATAAATTGCTTCCTGTGCCAACCGAATATCCTCAATCGGGTCTGAATTTGTGTGGTCACTCCACGAAACAACAGCATTTCCTTTCTGGGAATTTGCAACACCATAATCAAATGAAACTGCTTGGCCATTAGAAGCCATGGAAATGACACCAGTGGTAAGAGCCATCATCCTCATTTGTTCACGCCGTGCTCTTGCACCTCTAAGCAGTCTTGTTTCATCATCAAAAATTCTATCCATAACAGTATCAATATATGTTTGATTGCCTGTTTCAAGAACCATATTAAGCTGCTGTCTAAGTTCCTCATCAATATATGTGGACTCTTTGAAGAACGGCATTTCCGTATAAAGTCTTTCAAAGCCAATTCTAGCTCTAGGAATTGCATGAACATCGAAAGCCGAAAGCTTAAGAACGACCGGAAGACCTTTTGCTCCTTTCAGCCATTTAAGGTCAAGGCCCATTTTCTTATCATCCGGAAACAGCTCCTCACAGGGATAGGGAGCTTCATCCTGGGCAAGTTCATTCCAATAAGCAGCCAGATTATTACTTGTCATTAAATCAAAAATTGTCATAATTTACCACGCTCCTTTTATGCATTAATAATTGTAACTGCACCAATAACATTTACACCACAAGAAAGATTAGCCGCTACATCCGAATCCACTCTATTGATATTAACTACACCAAAGTAAAGAGCTGTACCATTTGCCTTTCCAGATGTTACATCAACATTATGAAGAAGGATAGCATTTGCCGGTGAATTCTGGGCCGGAGCTGCTACATCTGCACTAAGATTTGCAAAATTAACTACAATTGGCGTTCCTGCCTTTGCAATTTTTTTACTCCCTACAACAACACCAAGAGACTGCGGAACAATACAACCAACAGAAGCCTGCAGCTCCACATTAGCAAGAATCTGCCCAACATTGCCATATGTTGTTTTTACAACACCTGCTCTATTTAACATATAAAACCTCCATAAAATTATTTTGACCAATAAGACTTTTTGCCAGAGGATTTTCTTCTATTAGCCGCCAGTCTTTCCCCAAGATTTTTTCCTTTTTCTTGTTTATCTTTTCCGGAACTAACAGAGCTACCTGTTCCTTTTTCACCAACAGACTTCTTTTTCCCCTTAGCATCTTCCTCTGATGAAGAAGTGAACCAAACAGAGTACTTTGTTTTAATTTCACTTATTGCTGTCTCAATATCGAGCTCACTTTCTTTTGATGCCTTTGCCATAATAAGAATTACAATATCATCAACATATTGTGTTTGAGCACCTGCCTGCATAGCCTCCGCTTTTATTTCAGCAGCAAGAGCTCTATTATTAGCTTCTTCAATTGCCTTGTTCTCATTAACAGCAGCTTCAGCTTGTTTTTGTGCATCAGTCTTTTTAGATTCCAGATAATCCTTTATTTCTTTTTCAAGACCAGCATCAAGCTTTTTAATACCAAGTCTATTAAGAACTGATTGAGCGCCTTGTTTCTTTTCCCTGGCCATCATTCTATTTACATCATCCTGGGTGAATGTCTTTTCTTCCGAACCAGAGCCATCATTTGTGTTATCAGTACTACCGTTGTTTTCATCTTTTACTTCATCAACTTCATTATTTACGTTTTTTTCTTTCTCTTCTCCCATTTTATTATCTCCTCAAAAATCCATGAAACAACATGGTTTACTCCTGATTAGCCAGGTACTGTATAATCTTCCCATAATATATGGATTTTAGCATTTTAATATGTTCCTCGAGTCTTTTTCTTTTGGCTAACATTATCGGATAAACCCCCGGCTTTATTTTACAATCATCCCTTACTTTAAAATAATCTTTCTGTAAAATAAAAGCCTTATCATCTAACACTTGAATAATATAAACCTTTTTACATTCCGGACAACAAAAATAAATTACTTTTAAATCCACATCATCAAATGAAAGATTAACCTCTTTTATATCATCAGTCTCAATCTGAAACTCGGCAGCACAACTATCACAAATCAAATATTTATTATTCATTGTAGTAAACCTTCACTTTCCAAGTGTGCTTATCTTCCCCCTCGAACCATTGATTATTATATCTAACAACCAAGTCTTTTCTGATTCTTTTTAAATCTTCCGAACTTCGATTATATTTAGACTGTAGTTTTTTAGGTATTCCTTGCCCATTCTTTTTATATCTTAATATTCTACATAATAACTTGGAAATGTCATTTATAATTCTATTTGTTTCCTCGTTATCAATCTGGCAAAAAATTCTTTTTCCACAATTAGGACAATCAACATAAGTTAACCATAAAAATTTTTTGCCTTCAAATTTAAATCTTTCTTTCTTTGCACTTTCCACATCAAAATTGTTTTTGCATTCCGGGCAATTTATAACCATATTTTCCTCCCATTTTTACAAATAAAAAAAGAACTCTGGGTGAGCTCTTTTCAAAGAATTTAATAATTGCATCTCTATACATTTGCATCTTGCCAATATTTCCCTCATACATTATGATACCATAAAACAATACAAATGTAAATAGGAAAATTAAAAATATTATTTTATTTTTTCTGCAATTGTTGTAATTATGCCAATCTTTTTTCCATCTCTCCACACTTCAACAATTCCAGTTCTTTTATTTCTCTTAAACTCTATCATAATTATCCACCATTCAAGAAAATGCATTTTGTACGGTTTAAAATATTTACATATGGAACTTCACCTTCCCTGCCGGATACCTTAATACCATCATATCCTTTAGCCGCAGCAAATGAACCTAAATCAGAATATTGGAATTTACTAGCATTTTTATAGGCATTCATATTTCTAAATTGACTCTCAGCTAAACTATGGTCTTTTAACTTATATTTTTTTATTACTTGCTGGGTTTGTTTCTTTATTTGTCCACCATATTCAGATGGCATAGCATTTTTAATTTGAATACCCTTTAAATATGTTGCCATTTCATTTTGTGACATTTCCACATTAAAATACTTTTTGTACTTCAGAATAGTTTGATTCACATTGTCTTTTGTTAATGTTTCATCAATTGCTTTCTTATAGGACTTAGATAAAATACCAGAATTATACTTACTCATTTCTTTTTTTATAATATCTTCATCTATAAAAATAGCACTTTTATCAACTGTAAATGTCTCAACATATGATGGCCTTACACCATACATGGTAGAGTATCCGATTATTTCAGATTCCATAGCATCTGTTATATTGCCTCTATAATCGGCTACACAGTACATTCCCTGACCATGCCTTCCTCCACCAACAGAACAATCAACATACCACTTACCCGAATAAAGTTGATTCCTATATAAATCAAGAGTTTCCTGGTCCGGAGCAGAATAAGCCCTCTGGGCAATAAATCCATTTCCACCATTTGCTTCATTGACATATTTTTCAAACTCTTCAGCAGATGCCAGTTTTGGCACCCCATCAAAACCTTGAGCACTTAAAACATCATCAATTTCAAAATCAAACTCATCTGGCCTACGCTTCCATGTTGATGAAATATCATTACCATTAACAACACCATTAAAGGAACTACCCATGTTTACTTTAACTTCCGGAACATAACCAAATTCTTTTGCAAACTCATCTATTTCTGGGAATGTTCCATCTGGACTATTAACCCAGTCCGCTAATTTATCTTCAAGATTATCAGCCACTTTCGGCTCCATTGTACACATACCATTGGGGTGGTCCATAGGGACTTCATTCTTATTAAATTCTTTACCATCCCTACTCAAACATAATGGACAAACCCTAGAACCATTAGCCCTCCAAATAACCTTAGTTATAAATGGATTTTTCTCTGTAACAGCAATGAAGCTTGTTTGGTATCCATGTTGTGTTAATGTTCTTACTAACCTTTGGGCATTATAGTCCACTTGTTTTCTGTATATCTTTTTACCATCCGGCATTGTTAGATTCCATGGTAACTTTCTATTTGGACTAACATATTGCTCCAACATTTTTGATATATCATAAACAGACATGTTTTGAGCAAGACCTTTTGCAGTTAACTCATATAGCTTTGCTAATGTGTCCTGGTTATCTCCCCAAATTGCCGAACTTAAATTCCATCCACCTTGATATATTTGACCTGTTACCAATCTCCTTACTGTTTGGTCAGGGATGCTAGCAAATGCACCTTCCGCCGGAAAACCTAACTTCTTTAACCAATCATTATTTGCTTCTATTACAGAACTAGCAACCAAGTAAATACTGTTCTTTGCTACTCCCTCAACCTCTTTTGATATTCTTCTTGCTGTCTCTTTCATTTGTTCTTGCAACTGAAGAGTGTTTAATCTCTTGAGACCATAACTACTTGCTGTCTTTCTTCCGTAGTATTCTGCTCTTGTTTGTAATTCATCAGCCCAAGATTCATATAGCTTTTGTATCTTTATATTGGCATCATTTGTTATAGCATCCCTGGCAGCCTCAGCTGATTGAAATATTAATCTATTGCCAGGCATTACATTTCATCCTCTTCCTCAACATCATTAGAAGCGTTTATTTCTTCCTCTGGGGCGGTTTCATCCTCTTCCTCGATATAATTATCATCTTCTTCATTATCAGCGCTATATGAGGCTTCTGGTGAAGAATAGGAGGATTCTAACACTTCCCTTTCCAGTGCCATCTGTTCAATTTCTTCTTGTGCCTCATCATCTGTCAAACCACGCCATTTCTTCATGTATGCTTTCTTTGACATTACATTAGCTTGAACTTCACTGAGGTCCATTTCTTTTTCCTCAACCTCATCCTCTGGCAATGGAGTATTCTGTTCAACACTAACTTCATATTCAACAGGCACCATTGGATTATTTACATATCTTTGAATTGTATTCGGATATTGCAAAGCACCTTCAATTATTATATCCACCATTGCAGATAATTGAGGACCCCACATTTTCATCTTCTCTTTACACCTAACAATCAATGGCCAGTATATTGCTTTTAATGCCTTGCCAGATGTAATTGCACCAACCATTGTTTCAAGTGTGATGTTAGGCATATCTATTAATTCATATGCAGATGTTTTGATTCTATCAAGGCTTACCTTTAATGCAGATGAGTAAGGGATGTTACTTTCTAACATACCAACAGAAGGATGGGAGTTGTCCAGGTTTTGGTCTGATTGTAAATCCCAAAATGCACCAGCCCCAGTGGATAATCCCTTTGTGCTTCTATTGTCCATATCAATAGTATATTTTGTTGGATTCATTGTTTTCCTTAATGAATCAATATCCCCATTGGACAATTTACTATAATAACTTTCATATCCGGATAATGCCTCAACTTCTGATTCCCCAAAATCATCACCAAGCAAACCATCATTAACAATAACAACAGCCGGTATTTGTTTTAGCTTTATTGGTTGTAATTCAGTGGGGGTGAATTCTTCCTCCGGAACTTCTCTACCAGAACCATCATACATTCTTTCTTCTAGATAAACAACACCATCTTCAAGGATGTATTTCTTTTTAAATATTCTTTTAGCTGATTGTTTTGTTGCATCCCTTACAACCATGAAACAAACAAACTTTGTTATGATATTTCCATTACCAATCTTTGTCTCATATATAAATTGTGTACTCGGAAGAAATGTTATAGTAATTCCATCCTCCTCATTAAAATTAACAAGACAAGCAACACGCTTACCAACAAAACAATCTTTTGCAGCTTGGAGCAATATCTTTTGAAACATGTTTTTATCTAGCACTGTTTTTAGCAGGTCATTCCATGATGTTATATTATCCTTGGCTTCATTAGTTACCTTGCCAACATCTCCCTTTGGATTAATAATAATATCCGGAGTTTCTGCAAACAAAAACCTAGCCTCTTTATTTATAAGAGAGTATACCATTTTATATCTTAATGTTGCCGGTGTATAATCCCCATTTGTTCCCTCAACAGTAAACTCTTTTCCTCTCTTATAAACCTTGTAAAATCTACAAACATTGGTTAGTTCTTTTCTTAAATCCCCAGCTCGTTCCCCCATTTCAAAATTTAATAGAGCATAAGGGATTCTGTTAAATACGGTTAAATAATCATCACCATCCAATAATGATACTTGCACCTGCTCCTCATTCATATTATCCATATTTATACATTCTTCCTCCTCTTCCAGTCTCCCCCTCTACTATTAAATTCCTTATCTTTCAAATCTGCAACTGTAACAGTATCAAGTCCATACCATATAGCTGAAAATGTATGGGGGTCTATGTTAAACTCATCATATATTATTTCACCATTCGAGTTCTTTTTATATGTTAACCATTTAAGCTCCCTTATTGTATTCTTACATTTTGGACTAACCACAATCTTTTCAAATCGTTTTATCTTTCTTGTATTAGATAATCTTGAACCCTTGAATTTATTTCTGCATGCTCTTATTACAAACCCAACCTGCCTATAATAAGATATTGCTTTCGGGTCTTCATTATCTGCAACAATAACAGTATTATAACCACTATTGTTATAACTGTTTATTCTTTCTTTCAATCTTTGCATTTCCGGAAGTTTTGCGAATTTATCATCTGTTATATGATTTTTATAAATCTCATCCCAAATATATAAGGTTGAATTCTTTAAATCAACAGACATTGAAACAACAGCGTTGAATGATTCCTCAAAACCAAAGTCAAAACCGAAGTACATATTTTCAATACCAAGTCTTTCAATTTCCCTTTTAAATGATTTTGGTTTTGTTGCAATGATTAGCTGAGGAAGAACCCTTGCACCTGCAGCACCAAACCTTCCCCATCTTGCAACATTATACAATTGCATATCATATTTCTTTATTCCATCTAATCGTTTTAGATATTGCCAAGGAAGCCATGGGTTATCAGTAGGAATAGAATGATGATAATATATTCCATTTCTAACAATACACCTTTTCTGGTATAACTCTTCCGGATTTAATATTATGTGTTCTTTTCCTTCCTCATCCGTAAATGCAAAGAAATGTTTATACACCCAGCTTTCAAATCCTATTGGATTGCATGAAAGAATAAAATGCATTGATAAATCAGGGGTTCTTATACGGCCTAACAATTCTTCATATGCATCAAAATGAACCTCTGAACATTCTTCAATCCATACAATTGATACACCATTAATTGATTTAACCCTTTCTGGTTTATCCATTCCTTTGAATATTATTTCTGAACCATTAGGAAATTTTAATTTCAATGGACTCTTTAATGCCAACACCTTATTTGGCTTCTTCCGGAATTCATGAGGGTCCTCTGTCAACAACACCAAATTATCTAATATCTCTTTAAACAGGGAATAGCATGATTCTGGTATTGTATCAAATACCTGTCTAACAACCAGTACCTTTCTTTTTTCTTCAAACAATTTGAGTATTATTTTTAGTGCAATATGGTAGCTCTTTCCGGAACCATAACCACCTATTAACAAATATGTTTCATAATCCCAATCAAACATGAAATCTTCAAAATATTGGGACACTTCCTTATATATTCTTCTGCCTCTGTTCCCTCTTGCACTCTTAAATGATTTAACACTTCCATTCCTAGGATTTGGCCCAATCATTTAATCACCTCAATCATCCTGCCAATCTTCCGGCCAATAATCTAAGTCCCTTTGATTTTTCGATTTAGACTTCCCAGGCCTCTTCCTTGTTGTAGGCCCATCATACCCACCTAGGCCTTCCGGGTCTTCCTCTTCATCTAATGCATCTTCCCACTCAGAATTTTCTTTTTCTGCTTCTGCTCTTTTCTTTCTTTCTCTTGCTTCTCTTGCTTTTTCTTCTTTTGTTTTCCTTCTTAATGTTACGCCTTTATTAACCTCAGATTCCCATTCCTCATCAACAGAATCCTTTGGTGAACTTCCAGCTCTTGTTATTGTTATTGATATATTTGAATCATCATCTTGTAAATCGTTAAGAATGTTAGCTCTTGAATTCATATTTTTCCACTTATGTGGCATTCTATTATATAGCCATGTTTGACAAGCTGGGACAGATGGGGAAATGTCTTTTTCAACTACTTGTTTTTCTACCTCAACAAGTTGTCCTTTCTGCAATACAGAAATTATTGTAACTTCCCTTGTCCTATAACCTAATGCAGCTTTTAGAAGTGCAGATTCAACTTTGTAGTCAATTACTTCCCTGCCCTTCCTTAATGCTTCATTTATTTCTGGGTACTCATCCCTCCATTTAATTAATTGTTTGGAACTAATACCAATTCTTTTAGCAACATCTGCAAATTTATAACCATCCCTTGCCCAGCCTTCCAGCAAAATTAATTTATCTTCACTTGTCCATTCTTTAGGATTTACAAAAGTATTAGTTGCATTTGACCTTGCCATAACTACTTTGTTCTCCTACTTTTTATTTGATAAATATAATTAGCCAAGCATAGCTTTTACTCCACACTTGGCCTCTGTTATTCATAACAATTAAGATGTTATACTCCATCTTTTATTGACAAAATAAAACGGGGAATTTCTCCCCCGTTCTAAGAATTTTATTTAATTTTGCATCTTGTTATTACAGTCTGTTTTGTATCTCTGAATTCTGAATGTTCTTTGACTGTTCCTGTGATTGTCTTATTAATCACATATTCATCATCAACATCTTTGTTTGTTTTCCAAACAAATACATTTCCAGATTCATCAGTGATTTTATAAAGAAATGTTAATCCGAATTGTGTTTCCCAAGATGTTAAACATCTGAATGTTGCAATTGTGAATGTTAACCTTTCCCCAACATTTCCGACAAAATCAGAAACTTCTTTTTCTTTCTTTGCCTTTTCTTCTTTCTCTTTTCTGATAGCTTCAAATTCAAGATTCTTGTTATATGTTGGAATAAGAGAAGCAACAAGGGCATATCCTGTTTCCGGAATATAATTATTTGTACATGCAACTTTAAGATTATGAATATAATTTGTTGATTCTTCCTGTTCTGCAATCCACCTCAATGCAGCTTCAACATCTTCATTAACAGATTCCTTTGTGTGGTCAAATCCGATTTTCTTCATTTCTTTTCTAGCTTCTTCATTGACTTCCTTTGACCAATAACCTCCAATGTTGTAATATGCTCTGTAATATCTAGAAGCTCTATTTGCAGTAGAATTTGCACCATTTTCATATGTGTTTCTTACATATCCAAAATGATTTATTGTTTCCTGGAAGAATAACAACATTGTCTTTACAGATGTATATGTTCTATAAGACATTCCTTCGACTGGTGTTTCCCCTTTTATTAATTCTTCAACACCATCCATACATTCAGCAGCGAAGTTTGCAGACATTCCATTTGTAAAATCCTGCAGACAAGATTTACCAACCTGTTTGAATTCATTTGTTTTTGTGTTCCGGACAATGTATGTAAATCTGCGGCTTCTCTTTGTCTTGCAATGTTCACATTGACATTCGGAATTATAATATCTTTCCGGAACTTCAACATCAACAGCTTTATTGATAATGTTTCCTGTCTTGCAATGTTCCATCTTTGCGATGAATTGCCAATCATTGATAATTGCGAGACCTTCAGCTTCAACAATGACAAATCTAAGGACTTTCTTGTTTCCGTATTCATCCTCGACTTCTTTGAATTCTTCCCCAACTTCTTCAAATGTGAAATCACATCCATATTTTCTGCACTTGTTCTGAATACGTGTCATTTTCTTTGTAAGGCGGTCCATATTATCTTCAAGAATTCTGTACTTCATATTGATTTCCTCCTCTGAGTGTTTGTTTATCTTGATATATACATATTACCATATAGCCATACAAAAGTCAAAGGTTTTATTTATAATAAGCTATTATTTTCTAAATAATCCTCTAGCTCGGAAACATAAACCATAAGCTCTTCTAATCGTTCCCGCTCCATTGTTATTTCCCCATCATCTGAAACAACTGTGAATCTAGATTCTGGCACAGGAATCTTTTCACCCTTCCCTATTCTGTTTAAAAACTTTTTAACATAACAGATTATTATAAAAATAACCAATGGTAAAAATATCTCCCCACCAATTGAAATTCCATTTCTAACCTTACATACATATTCCCCAATGAATAAACAAACATATGGAAACCATAATGGATAAAGGGATGTTAATGTTTTTGCCAAATTTATATCAAACTTAAAAAATGTTATTACCAAATCAATAAATGAATCTGATAAAGCTTTTGTGTATTTTTTCATTTTCAACCTTCCTTTTTACAAAAATACATTGCCTGCTCCCTAGCAACTTTATCTGCTAACTCGTTTAAAGAATTCCCAGAATGTCCCTTGACTTTTTTAAGCCTAACATCAACGCCTTTATTTTTTATAATTCTTAACTTCAAAAACATATGCATCCACAATTTTTTATTTTTTATTTCTTTTCCCTTTGCTGTTTTCCAGTGGTTATTCTTCCAGTTTTCCAACCACCCACAATTTATTGCGTTTACAACATAAGCTGAATCTGAATATATTTCAAATTCTGTTTCATCCAATGAACAAAAAGAATTAAACCTTTCAATCATGTTTAAAGCATTAACTACAGCTAACAATTCCATTTCATTATTAGTTGTTTGTTTCTTACCACCAGATTCTTTTCTAATTCCACTTTTTAAACTCATTAACACTGACCATCCTCCTGGGCCAGGATTTTTTAAACAGCTCCCATCGGTGTATATTTTTATCATGATTTCACCTTCCTTGTATAACCATATAACGCTATTACAGATTTTGAAATAACATCATAACATGATAATCCATAAACATTAAACAACACTTTATGGTTATATTCATTAATTAATTCATAATGCCAAATTATGGAATCATCTGCTGAAGCCGGGTCCATAGTAACCCATATTGAAATTTTATATTTATTACACAATAACCTTAAAATTCTTTCCAGCTTATCTAAGCTAACTTCTTTCTCCACATCAATTTTACTAAATGGCTTAATCTTCCTCAATGCCATCTGTATCTTTCTTTTATTTGCATCTTCCCTACAATCTAAATTTATTACATCTTTTGTTTTCATGATATTAAATTAACAAAGGGACCAGATTAACTGGCCCCCCATATACAATGTGAAAACACCTACAAGGACAAGGATTAAATATCCCAATCCTCATCATCTTCATCATCTTCCTCTACCGGCTCCGGCTTTGCCTTCTTTGCAGACTTTGCAGGCTTTGCTGTCTTTGTTGCCTTTGCCTTCTTTGTCGGCTTCGGAAGTTCCTCTTCAACATCATCATCTTCCTCATCCTCATCAGCTGCGGCTGCATCTGCTTTCCTGAGTGCCTCTGCATAGAACTTTGCTGTTCTCCTCGGCTTCACTGCAATACCTCTTGACTTGCACATCTTGTAAAGCTCTACTGCATCTTTCCCATCATACGGGTCGGCTTCTTCCTCATCATCCTCAACTTCCTCATCATCCTCCTCGGTCTTCTCTTCCTTCTTAGGTGCAGCTTTCTTTCCTGCTCTTTTTGTCTTCGGCTTCTCTTCCTCTACCTCTTCCGGAACATCTGCCTCGACTTCATCATCCTCAGCTTCCTCGGCTTCTTCAGCATCACCGAGGGCTGCCTTAATTGCCATGTTTACCTTGTTTGCAGATACCTTTGCCGGAATATAACCACAAACCTCAACCATTGCATCTACATCACCGGATGTTGCCTTTGCAAGCTTTACAGCTAGAAGCGGAAATCTTTTGCCAATATCCGCAATTGCAGCTGAATCCTTACCTTCCTTGATAATTGCTACTACCTCGCTAAATGTGTAATTTGTTGCCATTTTCATTTTCTCCTTTTCTTATAAAATATATTTTGACAGGTGTTTCCTGTTCAACACTTTGTTAAACTATTGAATATGTCATATGCAGCCAAAAACTTTGTACGCCAATCCAGATTCTTTGTTTGAATACCATATGCAATTGAATTGACCATATAAAACTTCATCCAGTTAATTGCTTCCTGCTCATCACAAGACATTGTAGTTTCAATGAACCAATGCATTGAATCCTCATAATCCGGAATATCCTTGTAATTCACACCAGATTTATCAAAGACTTCCTTTGCTCTCATTGCTACAACATTTGCATCATAAGCTCTTGCTTTTAATACACAAGTAAAATCAACATCCATTCTTGTAAACTCATATGCATTCATTTTCCACCCTCCTCTAAGGAATTTCATCTAAAAGATTATCTTTTGCCCGTATTCCCGATAGCACAGGAATCATTAATTAGATAATGAACATATCAACATAAGAATTCCGGTAAGAATTTGCATTTGTCATTGGACAATTATAGTATACCAAATTATATGGCATATGTCAATAGGTTTAATCAAATTAATCCCATTTTTCTTCAATTGTTTTTTCTTGGTTTTCAATCGCAGCGTTTAAGGCATCCCTTAAATCATACATCTTGTCTAAATCATCAACATGGATAGCACCTTTCAAAAATATAAATGTTGACTTTCCATCTTCAACAGCTTCCAATTGCTGAGCAATTGTAAATCCACCTTTTGAACAAGCACTAATCACAACATTTCTAGATTTTGATACCTTAGCCCTGGATATTTCCTCATATGTGATTTTTTCTTTCAATTTATTATTCCTCCTCAATATCTGATTCTAACAACACAACAAACTCCTTTGATTCATCCTGGTTTGTTGGAAGTTGGTTTAAATTATCCATTTCAATAAAATCATTCAAACCATTGAATTTTAATTTACTCTCACCATCTCCATCAATAACAATCTGCTTTACTCTGAAAGTTCCTATTCTCATTGGTTTACTACCAGGAAGTTTTGCTTTAATCATAACATCATTATTCAACAATTGTATAGCTTTGATAGTATTTACCAATTCCGAATAACTAGCTTTAAGATTAAAATTAACAGAACCATTGGCTGAAACACTATGGCCATCATATCTTACTACTTCTTTTATTTTTATATTCATTTTGCCTTCTTTTCCTTTCTTCCGTATTTTCTTTGCATTTCTTCATTAAATCTTTCCCTGCCTGATTTGGATGATTTCACCACACTTCCTTTTCTTATCTCCACCGATTCACATGACAAAACATCATCAAATATATTATCATTTATTCCCAACTTTAAATATTTGGAAATGCTTTCAATATCACCTGGTCTTGATAAAATAAAAACATCCCCAGATTTTAAAAACTGAATTGCAAATATTGGAATTTTATGTTCCACCGATGCATTATGAAATAGCTTTTCTATATCCAACAAGCTTATTCTTATTGAATTTGAATCTGTACTTTTAAGCTGGCAAATTAAATGTTCATTTTGCCCATCTTCTTTTATAATCCATCCAGAACCAGAATTTGGTGTTTCCTCCAATCCAAGACTGTTCATAACATCTTTTTCATTATTTCTATAAAATTTCCCTGACCTCTTAGCCATTTATAACTCCTGATATGTTTATTACCCAATTATTTAACATATTGCAGCTTTCCGCTAAATATCTATTCAACATGAACAAACCCGTTGAACAAACCAACTCCAACTTTGAATTTACATAAGGCATTTCATAATTAACAACAAAGCTATGTCTAAAACCTAAGCTATTCTCAATTATAACTGATACCTTCCAGAATCTCCCAACTTCTCTATCAAAACCAATCACTCTTTCAAATTGGAATCTTATAAAGTTCTTTTCAACATCATCTGTTATTTTATATTGAAATGCTACACAATCTCTTCCTTTGTATTCTCTGTTTATTAAATCTTTTAATGTTATCATTTCAATCCCTTCTGTTTAATCAAGCTTTGTGATATAAGGTTTAAATATTGTTTATCTTCCGCACTTAACCTTGAAAATAAATCAAAACCTGTACTACAATCAAAATCATCCATACAATAATAATACCTTGTTTTTTTATATTCCTCCGGACTCTCCCTTGCCATTTCAACAAGCTGTTTTGATAACTCATCAAAATCATTATCAGAAATTAAGCTTACTCCATCCTTGTAATATAAGATGGAGTAAACAATAATCCTTCGCTGTATATATGACATTTTTACTTTGTTTGACCAGTAACATGATGGAGGATTTTTAAAATTAATCCTCAAGCTTGTCCCTCAACTTTCTTTTCTTGATAATTGCCAAATCTGCTTGTGTTTTAACTCTTTCATTCACAAGGCATGTTGCTTTTAAAGATTTTGCAAAAAGAACTTCATTGCACTCATCACAAATTGTAAATGTAAGCTTTCCTATTCTCACATCAAACATATCAAGAACCTGCTCTCTAGCATTTCCACAAGATGAACAAATACACTCCTCATTCTTGTTAATTCTCATTTTTATTCTTTTCATTATCCAAACTCCTCTTTAGTACTTCTAAAAACATTCTCCCTAGCCATTCCGGACTGAAGCTTAAAATTCACATGATTTGCTATCTTAACAGCTAAATTATAATTCCTTCCGATATACAAATATTTTGTAGTTCCATGCTCACCCTCAAAACATCCAATTTCCATTTTAACAGCAAATACACCCGGCTTACTTCCTTTTGATAAATACCTAACCCCATGGACATTTGTTACCATTGGAGCTTTTAACAAAACATCCCTTTTCATTTCTTTGGCTCCCAATAATTTTGATTATTACAAAGTCTGCATGGAAGTTTTGCCATTGGTTTTAATTCATGCAGACAATTACTACAGCCTCTAATTTCCTGTTCATGTTCACAATTAGAAGATTTATTAATTGTTTTCCCTTCCATAAAATCATCAAATTCTTTTAGACAGTCATTGCACAAATCAACATCTGCTGAATACCTTTTTATGTTATATACTGGAAGGATGGACTGCATCATCGGTAATACTTCCGGAATTTCCTTACCACACCTGTCACATATCTTTTTTATTATTTTCATTTTTTATGGCTCCTCTTGTTATACCATTCAATTAAGATAGCACCGAAGCAAGACATAAGAACCACAAATGCAACAATGCTTAAAATAATTATCAATGCACATATTCCCATAATTATTGATAACAATATTTCCATTTATTATTTTGACCTTCTCATTTTTTATTTTTGTAACGTGAATATATATTACTATTTGTCGTCCAAACCCATCAACTCATCCTCATCTGAACCAACTTTGAACATTGGGAAACAACAAACAGCAAAAATAAAAATTCCAATAATTACACTAATCATTTTACTTTTCTCCTTTCATTTTGATTATTGGAATAACAGCCCTAGTTGGATTCGAACCAACAATGCAGGAGTCAAATTCCTGTGCCTTACCTTTTGGCTATAGGGCTAATTAAGAAACAAATCACAAATCCGGAATTAATCCGGATTTGCTAAATTTGTTATCTGCTTTGCATACTTCATAATTTTCTTTCTTGCAATTGCTTTCTGCTTTGTGGAAAGAAAACCTTTTCTTTTATAGAATTCTACAAAACTTGTAAGAATCGGAGCATCTATTCCATTAAACCCAATCCCGTTGTATTCATGTGTTTGACCATCTGCCTGTTCATCTGCTGTTTGACATTCATACAGCTTTAAAAGACTTCTATACAACATTGTATCATTAACAGCTAACAAGCGTTTGATTTCTTCAACTGTCCAAACCTTATTTTCTTTTCTTTCCTCGTTATATCTTCCGGACAATTCATACTTAATGATTTCACCAACAAATTCATTCCAAGCTTTGTTACAATCTTTAATTGAATTAATGTTACTGTTCAAATCTTCACTATCTGCATCATTGTACTTTTCCAAAACAATTGAAAATCTATAATCCGGATAATCTGCTTTATATTTTCTCATTGTTTCAAGAAACTGATTTTTCAATTCCTGATTTCTTTCTTCAGCTTCTTTTTCCTGTCTGTAGCTATCAATCATACAAGTATACATTCTGTAGCTTCTAACACAATGAATCATTGTTTCAAAATCTTTAATCAAAACCTTCATTTTCATTTCCTCCATCTAGAGAATCATTTTATCTTTACATCATAAATTATACCAAATATATATTATAATGTCAATGGTGGGTTTTATTTCTTTTTCTGGGTTTTCTTTAAATTTCTAAGTCTTCCGGAATTCATATGACCATCATCCCCCAGAAAATCACCTTCATAAATCTTTGGTGGTAATGATTTGTAGTACTGGGATTTGTCCTTAGCCATTTGTTCTTTTTCCCTTATATACTTTTTACAATATGAATGGCAACCAATTTTTCTATCTTCACAATCTTTACAACATACTATCCTAATCATTAGTTAACCTTCCCTTTTAAGTTTATTTTTATCTCCAATAAACCAAAACATGGAAATTGCCGCTGAATCGGCTGCATCATTGTTATATTGATATTTATGATTTTCCCTTACAAATGTTTCCTTTGTTTTTCTTACTTTGTTTGCTTCTCCAAGGTCCATCAAAATAGATTCCTCCATATCTTGTTTTATAACCCACAAGACTGTTGGCCATTTCTCTTTCGGAACATTGAATTTATTTCCTAGTGGTTTACTTGTTCCAATTATTTGTGATTTCCAACAACGAGTATCAACGGAATAAACAGGAATACCAAAATCATCCATAACATCAACAATAATACTGTTTAATGCACCAATGCCTTTTATGTAGTCTATATTAACAAATCCCTGAGAATACAACCTAATCCTTTCAATTATACATACAATGTTTTCTGATTTGTTGTGTATTTGATTTAACATGTTTTCCAGATATTGCTTTAGTTTCTTTCTCCTTTTGGAGTTTGTTTTGTACTTGGATAAATTAACACTACATATCTTTAAAATCTTGTTATCAGCTGATATTGTTACACCAGTATTTTTATATGATTGGTCTATACCAATACAAATGTTTTTATATTTATACATTACCACTTATATCCTTCTTGTTTACAAAATTGTACAAAATCATAGCTAATATATTTTCTCTCCCTTTCACTATAAATAATTTGCTTGTCATATAATAAGCAATTTATCAATTTTATCTTCATCTGTTTTAAAAACTTAGCATTTACAGGATTTTTAACAAAATTTTGAAATGTAGCCCAATTTTTATTAACAAGCTTACAAAGTTCTTCTTGGGTTATTTGCTTAATAAAATCATCCTCAAATATTCTTTGTATTCCATCTGATAAATAATAATAATAATGCAGATTAGGAAATTCACCAACATATTTACTTTTATATATTTCTATTTTTTTAGTCCTACTATAATGGATAATTTCCCACCTCCCCGAATAACTACATTTTTTTCCTAATTGACACATATAAGCTATAGGGGTATCATATCCATCAACAGCCATACCACCATTCAATAAATAATGTGTTCTATCCTGTCTTATAAGATTATATATTTTACTTTTCCTTTTTGTGTATTCTGATTTTTTAAAATATTCTTTTTCTGCTTTGTTCATAATAACCTTCTATTATAATAATTATAATTAATATTATATAATAATATATTAATATATATAACATATGGGTGCAGGGCCAAATAAAAATAACACCCAAATACACCCATATGCCTTTAAACACGCTAGAAGCGCCATATTTGGATTTTAAGCGTTTAATGGACAAATATACCAATAATGCCCTAAAAGTCAATATATGAGCTTCCTATTGATTTACAGCGGTATTCCACCGCCATTGATTCTCCAACATGCATTTTTCATTGAGCACTTCTGGCATCTCTTACAATCTGGGGATGTTGCATCAATTGGACGCCTTACAAGCTTATGATTTTCCAATAAATTTTTATATCCCTTTTTAATATCTTTTGCTCTTTTTATAAATGGAGCTACAATTGATTCATCATAATCATAAACTTCAATCTTGAATTCCTGAGTGTTTTTATCTTCCGATAAAACAAAACCTTTGTGAATCCCAGTTAAAAACATGTACCATTGTAATTGCTTACCTGCAGATGGATGCTTGACCATTTTCTTGAATTGAAAGGTATTTACAGATTTTAATTCACCTACCATATATCCCTTATAGAATTTTGGGATTTTACAAATAATATCCGGAGTAAAACTTATTTTAAATTCCCTATTAAATTGTGTAACATCCAAATCACCAGGATAGCTAAATCCACCTCTGATAAATAACCTTTGCCATTTCTCATGGATAGCATTTCCTTCCTCAAATATTCTTTTTAAATTAACTGGAATTTGCTCACCCTGAAGCTGCTTATAAACCAATGATAAAATTTGTTTTCTGGCACAATACTTTGATTCACCAACAATTAACTCTGAAGCATGTAAGCCAATCCTTTCCTGACTTTCTTGTCCTCTGGTCATAACCATTTTAACAAATTCTGTTTCCAGCTTTACATTCTTTTCAAGATAAAACAGATTATTCAAAATGTTTGTAAGAGCTTGTGCTTCACTAGATTGAATTATTGTTCTGTTATTCCCTGCATCTTTCTTTATTTCATCCAACAAACTCATTAATCAATACCACCTATAACTTTATAATAATAACGCTTCATAGCAATTATTTGGTCCTTATCTGCCTGAGTAAGTAATTTGTTAACTCCACCATATGACTCAATTGAATCAATACGATTATCAATATATTCAAGATACCACTTAGCTTTCTCCAAATCCTCCTTACCATTCTTAGCTTTATATCTCCATATGTATTTAAAAGCTGCTATCTTACAATATTGAATAACTGCATTAATACCAAATGTAATTTCCATTGCTTCAATACATTCCAAGCTACAAGAATCAGCATAATGCTTCGGATGATTTATTAAATCTTCTTTCATTAAATTTACTCCTTCCCTCATTTCTGCATCCACTCCTCAATCCTTACAGGTGGATTTTCAAAATTATATTTAATGTAATGCATTAGCAAAGCAGATATATTTTTTAATCCCTCATTGTCCTCAAAATACCAAGATTCAAACTCATTTTTATCAAACCCATGTTTATTAATCCAACCATTAACAGATTCATCATAAACAAACAAAGATTTACAACCAGTGGAATACATCAAAAGAAAGTCTACTATTTCTGAATCATCTATAAAATCCATCAAATAAGATTTTGCATCATCAACAGAAAGAATATTAAGCAGGGACTGGTCAAGCCATCCTTCATTAATTAATTCACATAAATCCAAAATCTCCTGCTTCAATCCGCCAACTTCAGAATCAGAAATGCAACATTGCTTTTTAATTAACTTAGATGCATCCGGAAATTCAAACCATGTAACCTTTCCCGCTTCCCTCATTGATTGTACATGTTTAACTCCAGTCTTCCTTGCTATTGTATCAAGTACATTATAAACACCATAATATTTTGGCAATTTTAATTTTAACAAAGATGTTATCAGCACTTCAAAGAAGTCCTGTTTTAACATATGGATTCCACTAGCTCTGTTTGCCATTATCTTTGTCAATTCATCTGTTTTTTTGATATTGTAATAAAGAACACTATAATCAATTCCAATATCAAAGTATGGCCACCATACATTCAAAAATTCTTCCTCTGAACAATCAAAAATAAACCTCTGTTTATTTTGTTCCACCTTAACAGCTTTATCCCTAAATGGAATAATATACTTCTTTTCCCTTATTTTAAGCCATCTGAATGTTTGGCCTGAATTATAAATCTGGTCTAGGTCCATATATGGAATTTCAATTATATACATAACATTTTCCTCAATTAGTTATGACTTTGATAATACCTGCATTTTCAATCATTCTTTTACATATTGGGCATGGTTCCGGATTATCAATTCTTTTCCATTGATTAATAATAATCCCAAGTTCATTCCATGGATTAACATTTACAAATTCCTCACCATATAAATACATTGTTGCTCCAATCATATCTTTCCTTGCAGCTGATAACATTGCATTTTGTTCAGCGTGAACTGAAAAACAGTCGGAATAATCACCAGAATTGCTTGGCTTATTTAATCTCTTACATTGTCCAGTATCACAACAATTAACCGAACCTCTGGGGCTTCCATTGTAACCAGTCGCTATTATTTCATCATTTTTTACAATAATACATCCATACCTTCTTTTTAAACAAGTCGACCGTTTACTTACAGCTTCCGCAATTCCGATATAATATTCATTCTTTGTAACTCTGCTCATAATTATCCTCTACTCTTCTTTTGCAACGTGTACATGGAGATGGATAACCGTATTCAACTTCATTCTCCAATTTGCCCAAGTGCTTACATCCATGACAACTAACTTTTGGCTGTGCAGGTTGCAATTCCTCAACATCAGCAATACATGCTTCTATTAAACCAAGACCAAACTCATATTTTATACGTTCAGTACCAACAATATCTACTTTTTCCAATGTACTTCTTAATAACTCCGCACCCTCATTTAATATATTAAGAACCGCTGATTTATATATTAAATCATTCATAATAATCACCTAGCCTTCTACTTACATTTCCACTATTCCACATTGGTGGCATTATTGCTGTTTGCAAAGGATATATACACTGTTGTATTTGTGCAAACCCTTGAGCAAGTAACATATTTTGTAAAACCATACCACAATTACAAGCTTCTGCTATATTTTTATATTTTACTTCATCAGCTGAAAACAATTCTTGCTTTTCTGGTTCATCAGCTTTCCAGCCATCAATTAATGCATCCACATTTGGCTTTGTTTCAGCATCCACCTCTTCATTTCCTTTAACAATCTTTTTTACAATACCATTCAAATCTTTTAGTGACTTCAGAAGTAAATCTATACTTTCCACATTTACATCACATTTCTTTTCCAGATACTCTATTTTTGTTTTATCAATTTCCAATTTAACTTTATTTTCATGTACAATTGAAAATAATTTAGCACAGGCAATTGATAAAGCAATATCATACGCTATCAAACATATAACTATTATTTTCATTCCTTCCATTTATTCTCCTTTTCTTACTTCCAAGCTCATTAACACTTCATAAGGAATTTCTATTGTCTTAAATGTTATATGGCACTCGGGGCAATATCTATAACGAATATATCCCTGTTTCTTTTGCCTTGAATCATAAACTTTTGAAATTGAATTACAATGTGGACAACGTTTAACCTGATATATTTTATTCCCAACTATCTTCGGCTTTTCTTCTCCTTCCGAACCTTTCATTTCTTTCCTCCATCAATTCCTTCCTTATGCTCTTAATATCATCAAAAGAGACAAACCCCCTATCAAAGAAGCAAGGGATTTCACAAACTCCCATCGGATTTGACACTTTCGATTTGACTACTTTACATTTCATGATAAACCCAACCTTTTCTGTACTATCTGATATTTTCGGATTTTTATTTGGTATTTCAATCCAAGCTCTTCTAGCCACTTGAATTCTGATACTTGCGGAATGTTTTAATTTTCTACCACCCGGGGTATCTGTCTTTTCCCCAAACATCATAGCATTCATTTTATCCCTAACCTGATTAATAAATATTATTGATGTTCCAGATGTTTCAATAATTTCCTCTATAACTGGCAAATACTTATTTATTAATCTAGCTGTTCCTCCAATTCTTTGTTCTTCTATTGTGTCCTTTGCTGAAGACTTAAGAACTTTTTCAATATCTTCTTTCGGAATTAAACTTGGTACAGAATCAATGCCAATTAATGGAATTCCTGCCTTTGCAAATTTTATCGTTTTATTAAAACAGTCCTCCCCATATTTAGCTCTGTAAATCAACATCTGTTTTCTTCTATTTCCAAACACTGAAGCTCTTTCGGCATCAAAAGTTCCTTCAATTGGAATATCTAAACATAAGGGATGTAATGAACACAAATGATACAGCAGTGTTGTTTTCCCCGAGCTTTCCGGACCGAATATTTCAACCACTCTACCTCGGGGAATTCCACCCCCAATAATTTCATCTAAGTCCTCAATGCCTGTGCTCCATCTATCAATTTTCAAATTTGAATTTTCTGAGCCGATTGTATAAATTGAACCAGCTCCTTCATTCTTGTTTATCTCATTGCATAACGCAATAATAGCTTCCTTATTTGTTTTCATAAAATTATTCCTCAAGTACATCTTCTTTTAAATTCAATGCATCTTCAAATTCACAACAGGGAAATGTTTTACAGGTCCCTGTATCATGATAAAAATTAGCACACCTCTCACATTTCAAACAATATTTCATTGGGGACCTATCACAACCAAAACCATCAAATTCATGGCATCCACAACAAAATTCAGAACTAACAACTGGCCATTCCTTTTCAGAATCCGCTGATACATTTCCATCAATTGACTGCTCAACTTGCTTTGCAATAGAAGAATCAATTGTTTCCTCAATATTACTCATTTCCTCAAATGAAATTCTTTTTCTTTTCTGAATAACATTCTGGCATCCACAATAAGGACAATCAAAAGAATCATAAATACCTGGCTCATCTTCTTTTGAGCCGGCCAATGCAGATAATCCAGACAATTTAATTTCCCCATCCCTTGAAATATAATGGCGGGACCCCAATAAATCGAAGTCCCTGCCACAAACATTACATTTATATGGCATTTAAAAAATCCTCCACATTAAAGATTATCACCAACAATTAACATTGCACAAATTAAAGCTGCCTTGCCATCAAGATTTTTATTCGCCTCGTTATAACATGCTAAGATAAAAGCCTTATCTTCCGGATTCTCTAATTCATTCACTACAGAAATACATTCATCAAATGAAACATCCTTGAGAGCTGTACAGATGGAATTTTTAAAAGAATTAAAAATCTCACTCTTCTTTCTTTTTGCTTCCCTATCAATTTCAATACACATTCTCTTTGAATCTTCATTTGCCTTTTTGTAAAAATCCATAAACTTCATTTTCTTTATTTTCCTTTCTGCCCTCGTTACCTCCGGGGCGGGAATATTTAACATTTTATATTAATTCCATACTCACTTTACATTTTGTCTTATTCCAATATGGAGCTACCTGAACTTCACCTGTTTCTTTGTTCATTCTGTATTTGCAATGATTAGATAATGCAGTGAAATACAACCATTTCCTTCCTTCTTTTGTGACTTCAATTTTAGATTTTCTTTTCTGGTCACCTTCAAAATGAAGAATCATATAAAACCTCCTGAATCCGGATTAATCTTATCAATCAAAACAATAAACATTGTCTAGCAACATTTCAATTTCAAAAATTCTATTTATTGTTGCTTGACTCTGCTCACCTCTTTTTACTTCTTCTTTTAACACTCTAAGCTCTTCCCTTAATTTCATTATCTGATACATACATTTCCTCCTCTAAGAATTTGAATATAGATATATTACTATTATAGTATACCATATATTGTAATATATGTCAACATGAAAATAAAAAAAAATCCGGAAGAAATATTTTGCATTTCTTCCGGATTCCATCTATATACATTATGCAATTCCTACCCAAGCTGAAATTCTTGTCTTGTGAATATCTTCTTTGTTTGTGAAATAATCCATTCCCATTTTATAGATATTAAGAACTTCAACCCTTCCAATCTTGTGCAGCTCTTTGATGAATGCCTTAATCTCTTTGCATGTTGTCATATCATCATTTACATTCATGCCTTTATCATCTTTCATTTTCCAAAAAACAACATATCCATTTCCGACTTCCTTAACAGGAGGAACATCACATGTTGCATAGAGCCCAGTGTTCTTGTTCTTGTATTCTGCCTTCTTTGCAGATTTTCCGGAATTCTTCTTTGCTTTCTTTTCCTTCTTGGATGCAGGTGCAACGATTATTACGGAAACAAATTTTGTTTTTCCGGACTTATCATAGACATTGATTGTATTCTTGTCATTCTTCTTGAAAAACATCTTGATTTCAAATGGAAGACCTGCAACAGCTTTATCAAATTCTTCCTTGGTCATTGTAGTGGAAAATGTGTTCTTGATGAGTTCTTTCTTTGTCATGGTTTTAATCTCCTTTTCTAAGGTGTTTGTCATTTGATGATTATAGTATACCATGACCAATGGCATAAGTCAATAGCCAAAGTGAAAATTTTTAAAGTTTATTTACACGGGAAAACAAAGCTGAGTTATATTTCTTTACTCTGTTTATATATATCCGCTTATTAAATTCCAAAGCTCCCTGCTCCTTTAAAATTGAAATCACTCTTGTGGTCACAACTCTTGATTTACACCTATCATAAAAATCATCATATGAAATGAACACTCCTCCTCTTTTTCGTTCCATGTAAATTTCATTTGCAGCTTTTTCCCCAACACCATTCAATTCAGACAAACCACGCTGAAGGCATTTCTCACCATCAACAGTCCTAAGCTTCATTCTTGAATCTGATAAATTAACATGTGGAAGGAACACAACAACACCATCCCCAAATGCATAACTACAGAATTTATCATAGTCATTTGAATTTGGAGCATACTTTATCTTAGCATACCAGAATTGAGTCGGATAATACACTTTATAAAACATTTCCTCGACTCCTATTAAAGAGTAACCTGTGGCATGCCCTTTGTTAAATGAATAAACCAACATTGAAGCAAAAATCTGTTCCGCTGTATCTTTATCAAAACCATTATGAATTGCTCCAGCTACGAATTTATCATGCATTTCCTTTTTGGTCTTTTCAAACTCAGCTCTTGCATCTTCCGACTGAGACTGGCCACCAATCATCTTCATTACCTTATCAGCATCCCCCCAACTCATTTCCCCAATGTTTACACAAATTTGTTGAATCTGCTCTTGGTAAATAATTGTACCATATGATTCCTTGGTGTATTGATAATATGGGGAAGACATTGCTTCATCCAAGTTTCCCTTATTTTCTGCATATTGCTGTGGCATTTTCAAGCTTAATGGCCCTGGCCTATTCATTGCATTAGCTGCTACAATATCATCAAAACAACTACAATTTATATTTGTTAAAATCCCTCTAACAGCTTCTTTATCAAATTGGAAAATAGCTTTTGTATCCCCATTTTTAAATCTTTCTATAATTTTCGGGTCGTTAACAATTTCATCATAATTAACAGAAATTCCTGTTTGTTTTCTGAGTTCGCTTATTTCCTCTTCCGTACTAAGTCCCAACATATCAAACTTAATAACGTGTATATTTTCCATATCATTTAAATCATAATTAGTAAATATATCCCCAGATTTATCAATTCTCAAAGATGTATAATCTAATATGTTTCCACCAGTAACAGCTACACCTGCAGCATGAGTGCCAATAAATCGCATCTTTTTATACATCTTTGAAAAGTGAGTTATTATTCCATCATACTGGGAATCATATTCCTTAGCTATTTTCTTTTCCACAATTGATAAATCCAAGTTACCATCCTCATCAATATAGGAATTAATAAAGCTTTTTATTTCCGCAATTATTCTTTTATTTCCCTTGGATTCACTTTCATCAATTGATTTATCAGTTGGCAAACCACAAACCTTAGCTAAGTCATTTATCAAATTATCAACCTTATACAAACCATATGAAGCTATTCTTGCTGTCTTTCCCTTATATCTGTTTATAACGTATCTAATGACTTCCTGACGCCTTCCCTTCTCAAAATCAACATCAATATCAGGCATTTTCTTTTTATCTTCTCTAAGGAACCTTCTAAAATCCAAACCAAATAAAAGACTGTCCACATTTGTTATACCTAAACAATATGCAATTAAACAATTGCAAGCTGAACCTCTTCCTGGCCCAACAGCAATTCCCCGTTCCTTTGCCCAGTTTACATAGTCCGCAACAATTAAGAAATAATCTTGAAAGTGCAATGTTTCAATTACATGCATTTCCTCTTTAACTCTAGTAATATACTTATCATTATATTTGCCATTTTCTTTTAAAAACTTAACAATCTTTTTCTTCAAAAGTTTTGTTGAATCCTCACTTGAAAATTCCGGAAGTGACTGAGTTAAACCATCAAGAATATCATCCTCAACTTTGTCCTCAATCTCTTGCATGTTGGAATACATTTCACTACCAATAGCTCTTGCTTCTTTTAATCCAAAATCCGATTTATGCATTTTCACAAACCTTTTAAATAACTCAACTGATTCTGGCATATATCTTTCTTTGTATGTTTCTTCAATGTGTTCCAAATCATGACCAGCGACCTCATGCATTTTTAAATATGTTTCAAAATCATTCTTAGCTCCTCTATGTGAATCAGAAGTTAAAATACATTTAATATCAAGCTCATTCGCAATTTCAATTAGTCTTAAATTTACACGCTCCTGCAGTCCATCCTCGGAAATTGTATATGGTTGAATTTCAATATAAAAATCATCCCCAAATATTTTCTGCATTCGCTTTAAATACTTTATTGCTTTATCATCTTTTCCCTCTTTTATACATTGGGAGCTATATGAAGCAATACATGCTGAAGTGCAGATTATCCCTTCACTATATTTTTCAAGAATTTCAAATGTCCAAATTGGATTATAATATTTCTGCTTTTCTCCCTCATATTGAATTCTATTTATGTTTCCATATCCAACCAAATTCTTAGCAAACAAGCATAAGTGGTAACCTCTATGTTTTTCTTTATACACTGGCAAAAAATATCCCTCAACCCCAAGAATCGGTTTTATACCTACTTCCTTACAAGCAATGTAGTGCTGAACCAAACCATTTGTGTTTCCATGATTGGAAATTCCTAAAGCCGTATGACCAAGCTTTTTTGCTAAAGCTGCTAATTCTTTTGCCTTGCCAAATCCATCAAAAGTTGAATATTCATCATGCCTATGTAAATCCATATTATTTTACCTCTTTTAATGATTTTAAATATTTTCTGTAACTCTGCTGTACTAATTTGATTGGTTGCCAGGATTCATAAAATTCACTATCATCTAAGAAAAACTTATCTCTTGATTGGATTATAGAGCGCTTATAATTTATATCCTTTGGCTTTTTAAATTTCACACCATTCATTTTAAACACTCCATAAACTACTTGTGTAAATTGATAACTAGATAAAATAACCAGCTTTATTTTCTTGTCCAGTAATATTTCTGATAAGAAAACCAAATCAGCTGCAAATCTTGCTAGTAGTTCGGTTGTTCTCCATACTACTGTATATTCATCTTTTTTGTTATCATAAATAATACAAATCAAACAATTTGGTTTTGGTTTTCCGGAATAAACCTTTGATGATTTAAAATAATACATTGCCTTTCTGCCTTCCTTTACAAATTCATTAAAAACAAAAAAGCTTTCCTCGTCCAAATACTTATTACGTAACAACATAAGCTTTCTATCTTGATAACCAAAATTATTAAGATTAAGCTTACACTTTGTTGAACCAGACAGCAAAATTATTTCCCCAGAAACATCAAACTGACTAAGAGAAGCCCTGCCAGGAATCTTGCCGGTCATACATCCGGAATTAATAACAAACCACGCCTCAGTTAAATCCTTACTTTTTAAATTCATAAATTCACCAAAAAAATAGCCACCTGAGCAGAAACCCAAATGGCTAAGAATAAAATTTAAAGCTCCATCATAAACATCCACATAATATCTTCAACTTCATTTTCAACATCCAAATCATCCCCAAAGATTGAATAAACAAGTTCATCTGTTACTTCAATACTTGTGAAATCTTCCGGATTATCTGCACACTCAGCCAGTCTATCAAGAGCTTCCTTAATTGTGTTTCTGCATTCATCAAATTTATTCATGATACATTTCCTTTCTCTAAAGAATCAAATCTATATTACAATTATAGTATACCATATCCCCATATAATTGTCAATAGAAAAATAAAAGAGAGGCCATTGTGGCCTCTCCCATTTTTTATATTATTTTGTTTCCAATCTCCTCGACTGCATTGCATCTTTTCCAGCTTGTTTTCCTGCTGAATATGCATCCGGATTGAATCTATTTACAGATACATTGCTGGCTCTATTTTTCCAACCTCTAGACATATTATCATATTTTTCATTTACTTCTTTTGGAACAATGATAATTAATGCAGTCGACTGTTTTTCGAGCTCTGATTTGATACCATCCACAAATCCTATACAAAAAGAATTTCTGATTCCCTTTGCTGTTCCATATTTAGAACGGGCTTCTCTTTTTGCCTTGTCTGAAAGCTTAACTCCGATTCTATAAATGGAAAGAAAAACCTCCTTACAAATGTCTGCGTCTTTTTTGTAGCCAAAGAAAACAACATCCTGTCCTCTAAGATAAACCTTACATCTGAAATTCTTTGCAACCACCTGTGCCAAATACAATCTCCACTTCTGAACCTTTCCGGACACAACCACCTGCAGACTTTCAATATTATTATCTGTTACTTCCTGCTGAATCTCAGTCTCTAAGATGTTGTATTTTGCCATCAGCTTCTGAGCCATCAATGCAGCTGAAATTGCTTCATTTTTGGATGGATTATTTTCAGCCAGTGCGAGGATTTTGCGGATTTTATCAATTGCCATTTCTCTTGTCATAGTTTACATCTCCTTTTCTAAGGGGTATTTTTATCTTACACATATAGTATACCATAAATAATACTATATGTCAAGTATTTTTTAAAAAACATTTTCAATGTCTTTTCTGTAAACATGTAAACTAAACATTGTATGAGTAATAGAGCCAACCTCTAACCCTGTTCTTTCTGCTACATATTCCAAAAGTTTAACAGCCAAATATACATCATTTACAAAGTGTGTTGAAAAATCACATGAGCGCATAATGTAGTGAATATTTAATTTTCCATCCCTATACTGGAAATTATAACCAAGACTGCAGGGAACTCTTGAAACACCACCCAATTTATCAACATCCTCATTCGGGTCCCATATCGAAACCCAAAGCTGCCTTGAATCCAAATCCTCACTCAGTCTTTCAATAACCTTATTAAGCTGGTCATTTCTGAAAAGTCTTTCGTTATAAGAATAAGCCATTTTGCCATCATGCATGTACTCACTCCAAACTTCCTCCCGTAACTTCCAAGCTTCCCCAGGATTTATATTTCCGGAAGGATTAATTCTTTCTTTAAACTCAGCATCTGCCCATGGTTGAGTAACTCCGGATATATCCCCAGATTTTACATTGAGAAGACAATAAGAATAATTTTGCAGCTCTTTTGTTGCATACCTCGCATCACCTGCAATTATTTTATCCTGCATTGATTTGGGAAAAACATCAATTCCCATTTCTGCCAGGTCCCTTTTTACTTCTTCATAACATTCATTCCAATTTGTATATATTCTCATTTCTTTACTCCTTTGCTCTCAAAATGTTTGTCAATTCCAAAATCATTAATTGGCATAGATTCAAACTTTGACATTCCTAATGCCATTTTCTGCATTCTAGCCATGGATTGATAAGTTGTAATTCTTGCACCAGGAAGAAAACTCCTTTTATGTACAGAAATCAATGATTTTATCCAAGGATGTGAATTATCCAAATCCTCCCTCGGCACTCCAAAATAATCATAATAACCATTTATAACCATAGCGGAAATATAAGATTGAGGCATATAAAAAACTACTCTTTTTATATCACATATTTCCTCCGGTAACTCTTTGATGAAATGATGAATTAAAACCAAGTCGGCTGCAAATCTTCTTTGAATCTCGGTTGTTCTGTAAATAACATTTACCTTAGTCCATTTTTCTTTTCTATCTTTTCGGCTTAGAACAATACCAATTAAACAACTACCATTATTTACTTTCTTTTGTTTAAAATAATATGTGTAACTAAGTCCGGACATGTTTTTAATTCTTTCCCTGAAGGTTAGCAAAGATTCATAATCTATATATGTTCTTAGCAGCTGAGCCCATTTTCCCTTGGTGTAACCAAAATTAGCCAAATCCAAATTACAGTCCCAGGATTTTGTAGCTAACACTAAATTATCCATATACCCCAATATCCCAGAATAATAATCCAAAATATTGGGGTTTTCCAAAACTTCCTTAGTAAGATTTAAAAACAAATCATCAAAGTTTTTGTATTTTCTAACCAGCATTAATAATTAGAGCGCTGTCTAAACTGATTTACCTGGGACTTTTTAAAATAAATATCAATAATTTCTGAATCTGTCATTATGGAACAAACCATAATTCCATAATAATAAACCCAAACCTTTGCTAATCTAGAATAAAATGCTTTCTTATCAGTTATCATATTTGACTGTTTCCATGGTTTATTTTTAAGGCAATTGCACATCATACCAAGCTCTCTAATGAATGATGATACGAACCACTCCTTATCATATCCAGGATACCAAACAACATTAAATGCAATATACAACACACTAAAATTATCTCCCGAAACTGTTTTCAAATTAAACTCATTCATGATTCCAGAAGTTAATTCATCTGCACTTAATCCAGATAAAATTGTTAGCTCGGTAAGAAAATGTAAGCCATCAATCATTTCCTCCTTTTGATGTTCACTTTCTGTAGCATCCAGTGATTCACCAAGCTCCTCTGTTATTCTCCAAGCAAAGTCTTTTATTCTTGCTTGGCCTCTTTTATCATCCAGATTTACCGGACAGTCTTTAGTCTGTAATAATCCGGAACGCTCCTCAATATCATGATATTTTTCCATCAAAGAAGCCTGCCTCTGAAAAATTGCGGCTAATCTATCCCCGGTAACTTCTTCATGTACAGCGTGAGTGATATTCATTTTAAACCTCCAAATTTTTTATTAAAATTGTCTTTTGTATAATCGTATTTAATAACTTCAAACCCCATATTAGTAAGATAATCCGCATATCTTTGATAGCCAAAATATAAACTATCTATATTGCTTTTAACTCCATCCATCTGCTCCCTATCCCCAAATTCCTTGACTTTATCAATTGGTGGACAACAAAACACAAAATAATCAACCAAGCTTAAATATGGAATATCGAACACTGAATCTAGTTTGTTCACTCCTCTAAGAATTTTACCACAAACAGCTTCTTCAATAATTGGGAGTCTGTCAAACACTACACTTTCATCGGATGAAAGATTTGTCAACATAAAATCAATCATAACTTCCTGACTTACCGGACCGAGTGAATGTTTGTATTCTGCTACAAAATACTCTGAAAGTTTTTTTGCCAATGTTGTCTTTCCGGAATTATCAGCCCCAAAAACAACAATTTTTATTGTTGATGATTTATTCATCTTCATCCTCCCACTCATCCTCATCATCTGATTCATCACCCCAATCATCCTGAGCCTGGTCATATTCCTCAAGAAGCCTTATATAATATTTAAGAGGTTTTCTCGGTTCAGCATCAATTTCCCGCTCCTTGCATAATTTATAAAGCTCTTTGGGGGTCATGGATGAATAAGAAGTTTCCTCCCCATCATAATCATCCTCAACTTCAACTTTCCTCGGTTTTCTTTTTGATTTACTAGAAGAATCTTCATAATCATCATCCTCATCATCTTCACTTGTTTCCTCACAAGGCCAGGCTTTATTGAGCATTTTTAAAACAGCAGCTTTTGAATATGGCTTAGCTTTAGCATTGCGGAATTTTACCTTATCCATAGGAACAACCGAGAATGTTTTATTCTGCTGTTTGCCAGAGACTGAAATAACATAGTCCCTATCCATCAAAGTGCCATAGTTTTCAAACATTGCAACAATAGCCGGAAGGGGTGAACAATTATTCATGGGGAACATAAAAAGCTGGACTTCTTTGCTCTCATAATTCCATACACTCCAAATGTACTGGGAGCGAGTTCTTACTCCCTCATCCTCACAATACGGGCACTCCTTACCAAATAATTCCTGGCAAGGCACATTAATTCCACGCTCGTATGAATCATGAAATGTAACCTCAAGGCCATCATCCATATCCTGCAGAAAGCGAACTCTTTGCTTCTGGCCTTCTCTAAAATAGATAAATTTTCCCTTATTACTCCCACTCTTTTTTGCATCCCTTTTTATGCTGTCTAACAGTCCCATTCTTTAAACTCCTTTCTTTATTAAAAACATTAATTGTTTTCTTATACAT
>ODAJ012173324.1_pt1 | contig 51534 bp, 44 predicted proteins | sample 1539241 | NCBI WGS metagenome assembly ODAJ01 (sample SAMN02144231, study PRJEB22623) | gut metagenome | biome: sheep rumen | host: Ovis aries | place: New Zealand | reverse complement strand
GTCCGCGTGGAAGCCGTCCCCGTGGAGGACGTGCGCGAGGCTGTGGAGTCCGTCCTGGAGGCGGAGGCCAACATTCTGGTCGCCATGGACATTTCCTTCTGGCTGGATGGGATCGAGATCGAGCCGGAGGAACCCGTGCGCGTGAAGATCGCGGCCGAGGAGCTGGAGGATCGGACCAACCTGACGGTGGTCCACATCCCCGACGAGGCGGAGCCAGAGACGGTTGATCTGGTTCCCGACGAGGATCTGACCTTTGCCCTTGGCACCAACGAGGTCATGTTCCAGGCTGACAGCTTTTCCGTGTACGCGGTCATCGGCGGTGAGGGCGCCACCAAGCTGCTGACGGTCAATTTCTTTGATCAGAATGGTCAACCGATCAACACCCAGCTGTATCGCTTTGACCAGGTCAACGATCCGGATGGCCCTGTGTTCGACCCCGGTGTGCCCACGATTACTGCGACCCAGAGCTTTGAGGGCTGGACCACGAAGCAGAACTATACTGCTGAGGATTCCGGTACAGGTTTGAGCGTCACGGACGTCAACAACTACATCAAGGAGACCTATGGTGAAGGCAGCGAGACGGATGTCACGTTGAACTATTACCCCATGGTCTATGATGTGTTCTATGTCATCTATCATGACCAGGCCGGCGCCGTGCTGAAGACGGAGTATGTCATCAAGCCCACTAGCGAAGAAGCCGCTGAAGTGACGGTTAACATGACTTATGTGCCGTTCTTGTCCGGTCAGAATTTTGCCGGATGGACTCCTGACATTGTGGACAAGGGCGATTACCCCACCTACACTGCTGAACCCAGGGTGTATGCCAACCACAGCACACAGAGCTTCTCTGAGGATATCCGTCTATATCCTCTTGTGGAGACCGGCTATTGGCTGACCTTTGATAACAACATTGGACAGGATGCGGATTCTACAACTGCGTCCTACACTTCTCCGGTGTTCTACAAGAAGGATGTTTCCACCTCCGCACCGAGTACGCCTACCCGCACCGGCTATGAATTCGGCGGCTGGTATGTGGATGAGGAAATGACCACGGCTTATGATTTTGGTGCGCCCCTGACCGAGGACACCACCATTTATGCCAAGTGGAATCCGCTGAATGCAGAGTATCTTGTGGTCTTCATGGTGCAGAATGCCACGGATGCATATGACAACAATGTCAGCAATAATACATATAGCTACTATGATGCGGTGCGTCGTGACTGGGTTTGGGAGAACGGCTCCAAGCAGAACGCCACCACCGGCAGCATGGTGAGTGCGTATACTTCCGGAACGGTCAACGACTCTACCCTGGGCAGCGGTGCGATTGCTGCAAGTGCTCTTTATCCCAAACAGATTAAGGCGCTTGGACAGTACTTTGAGTATAGCAGCAAAAACACCGGCGTCACGACTATGGTCAAGGGCGACGGCAGCGCTGTGCTGTATGTGTACTATGACCGTAAGCCTATAACGCTCAATTTCTATGCGGGGTCTTATTCGTCCTCCGCTAGTGATGTATACTCTTATCAGGGCGACTATAATTATTATAGTATTTACAAGCAGTATTTCGGCTATGTAAATGGTGCGTATGTTCCTTTGACTATTTCTAGTAGTAATACTGATTTTCCTGATGATGATGGCGATATTAGGGCTGCATATGCGGTCTTTAAAGTAAAGTCTAGTGGCAATTCTTATACTGGTACTATTTACGCCTATGTAGCGGGAACAACCTCTGGGACGAAGATTGCAACCCTAACCGGGCTTTACGGTGCGGATCTCTCTGATGAAGAACTGCAGCAGATTGCGCTTCCCGGCGATTTGACATATCGTTTTGCATCTGGCACCAACTCAAGCGGTCAAACAACATATACGATGACATCCGTATATGATTATACAAAGCCGGATAATTATACCGGTGATGCATTTACGATCAATTACACTGCAATACAGCCTCCTCTCTCTACGGCAAGCAAGAATGTTATCCGAATTTCTCAGGATCCTGAGACCGGAGAATGGGGAACAACGCCGTTTAGTCCTTCTGAAGTGACAGACCGGATTGGCAGGGTTTTCGGTAATTTGACGGGCCGTACGCTTGTTGGATACAACCTCTCAACGAATGACATGTCGACGTCCAACGGCTATCAAACTGTCACCAATACTGGCTCCCAGACAGTATCCATCTATTATGATGATATCGTCAATGATGAAGCATATGTGTATTATCAGTTGAATGAGTATACCCTGACCTTTATCTCCAATAATGATCCGGTTCGTGAAGTTACGCTTCGGTATGGACAAAAACAGGCTCCCTTCGAATACGATAATGGTGAGCTCTATATTCCGGATAACGGCGTTGATGGCTATTATTTTGATGGCTGGTATGAGGACGAAGGCTTCCAGGTTCCCTTTGTTTTTTCCGGTAGTATGCCCGCTAAAAATGTGACCCTCTACGCCAAGTGGACGCAGATGCGTTTCCGTATCGTGCTGGATCCCACCGGCGGCGATAAGAATGTTGATCCGGAGACCATTACTTTCCCCGGAAACCAGGTTACCACGTTCAGAGTGAACTACGGCGAAAAGGTGCAGGGCTCTTCCATCAACAATGCGGAACGCGAGGGGTACAATCTTATCGGCTGGTATCTGGATCCGGAGTTCACGATTCCCTTCAACTTCGACGATCCCATCACCGATCAGGTCCAGAATATGGATATGGACTATGCCACGGCCTCGGATGAGGAGCGGCGTGGCACTGACCCCTGGAATGATGAGAGTCCGACCTATTCCGATGTGTATTCCGTTGAGAACCCGAAGTATTCAAACGTCCGCGGTAAGCTTACCATTTATGCCCGCTGGCGCGAGGATCCCAAGGGCACCATCGGTATGAATGTCGAGTATGACGCCATGGACGGCCTGTTCTCGTCAAACAACCTGCAGATCTGGGAAGATCCCTTTATCTACGTGGATCATGCTGAAGCCTTTGCCCAGCCTGCCTCTACGCCCAACAACAGCAATCTCCAGTTCCTGTATTGGCAGATCATGAAGCCCATCTCTAAGGATGATCCCACCTTGGTTTCCACCGGCAAGAAGGTTTACCCCGGTCAGACCTGGGAAGTCCTGATGGCGGACGCTGTTGTTTCTGAGGTCGACTCGACAGGGGATGGCTCGAATGGCCTTGTCCTGGATCCTGCCAACCTCCAGCGGCTTCGCAGCGGCAATGTAGCCGACACGATGGCTGAAGAGACTGAAACGAATACGCTGCTGACCGAAGGCTTCGAAGGCGACGTTTCTGGATGGAGCACTTTTAATGCCGGATCCGGCAACGATTGGACATTGAATACTTCTTCATCTTACGCTCACAACGGCAGTAAGTTTGCCCAGGTTCAGTATTCTAGCTCCTATGCAGCTAACTGCTATTTGATCTCTGCGCCCTTTACCGTCGACGCGAATGCATTGACCTTGGATGTCAGCCTGTTCGAGCGTGTACGTTCCAGCACTTATGCAGAGCAGTTTGAAGTTTTCTTTGTGAAGGACAGCGACGTTACCAACGGTTCTATCGTCAGCGCAACGCATTATACCGCCATTGCGTCCGCTAATTATACCAACGAGACTTACGCTGAAAAGAACGGTTCAGTCTCTGCTGCCGATTTGGCTGGGCAAGATGTACGTCTTGTTATCCATTGCACCTCTGAGGCTGATAAGTATTATCTCTACATTGATGACATTACTGTCACTGAAACGGTTCCTGTCGCGCCCTCTACTGTCACGATTAGCTTCGATTCTAATGGCGGCTACGGCAGCATGGACGATCAGATCGTCCCCATTGGAGTTGCGACCTCTCTGAACAAGAATCAGTTCACTCACTTTGGTTACAGCTTCGCCGGTTGGAGCACTGTGCCTGGTGAAGCGGATCCCGTGTATGCTGACCAGGAAGATGTGACAATTAGTGAGGATCTGACTCTGTATGCGCAGTGGACAATGAACAATCCTCACAAGCTGACGGTCAAGTATGTTGGCCCTGAAGGAGACACGGATTTTGTGGCGCCAGCAGATCATGTTGAGCAGGTTCCCGAAGGCGCAAGATTCAGAGTTGTCAGCCCCGAGGTGGAAGGCTATCGCCCGAATCCCTCTCGCGTGACCGGCAGAATGGAATCTGAGGATATGGTGGTAACCGTCACTTATGTGAAGGACACCAACAAGCGCTACACCGTGTATCTCCACGCGGTCTACGGCAAGTCCAATACCTCCAACATGACCCATATCACCTGGTACGCCAACAACGGCACTGGCGATTACATGGAGTCCAACACTGTCCGTATCAACGAGACCCTGCAGATTCCTGTTCCTTCTGCTATGGTCACGAGTGGTAAGCCCTATGTCGCCTGGAATGCCGGCGATGGCAAGCCCGATCTGGTGTGGGAAGACCACGTGTTCCTTGGCTGGGCCCGCGTCAACGAGTCCACCATGGAGGGTCAGGAATACTGGAATACCGCTTCCGATCATCCTTGGGAAATCGATCTTGGTGAAGACGATTTGTTCCTCAAGTATGATCCCGACAACAAGACCTTCCTGGCAAACAACAACATTGAGAGCACCGACATCCATCCGGTAGTTTCGCTGAATTATGTGCTCTTCGGCTATATCAACGGAGGTAATTATTCCTGCGAGGAACATTCGGCAGATAGAAGCGAATACAGGTTTGATTCCAACGGTAAGTTGACTGTCCTGTTTAACCAGGATAGTTATGTTGGCGTTAAGGAAACCAATGGCAAAGCTTGGTTCATGACAGACGGCTACCCCGGTGATTCTGCTACCTCCGCGATTTTGTACAACACCAATAATAACTTGAGTGAACCGAATAAACTCAAGGTACCCGGTGGTGTTCCTGTAACCTTTACCTTGGTAGAGAACTCCGGCGGAACCTTGACTCTCAGCTACACTGTTTCTTCCGCCAGCACCAACAGCACCGGCATTGTCCGCGCTGATTCCGACGAGGGTGAGTCCGGAAGCGAATGGTCTCCTGTCAATTATGTTGCTGCTGATGAGAGAATGCCTTACCACGCCATGTACGCCGTCTGGGGCAAGGTTGTGTATGTCTACCACACCGGCACCGGCGTTGTGGAGAGAGTTGTTGTTGCTGACAAGACCCTTGACGTGGCTGACAGAACCTCCGAGGGTTACCTTTACGGCGGCTACTACAAATCTTACTCCGGCCAGGGTGAGACCTTCGATGTTAAAAATGCTGAGTGGCTTACTCCCTCTGATGATGTGATAGCCACTATGAGTAAGGAATCTCAGGCAGATGCCGCGAAAGGCTGGCTTACCATCACTTCCGACGACGGGTGCACCAAGTACACCGGAACGACGAAGACGAATGACGCGGTTGTTCCTGTCTTCGACCTTGCCAATGCCTATACGGTCGATAACGGAGCTGCCGACGGCATGCATGTTGTTCCCACTGCCGGCACGACCTACTACATCAAGGAAGTCCCCGCCGACAAGTACCTGCAGCCTTACTTCCACTACACTTACAAGAAGGGCGATACCAATCCTATCGTCACCGGCTGGTTGATCTCTGACATCGACGATGCAATGTACAGGGAGACTGGTTTTGTGATCGTTAGCGCGGACAAAACCGCCAATGTTTGCTCACAGCTGACCGTACAGAACAGCGTTGGCGGAACAACTGTGCTGCTCAAGCCTGAGACGATTTTCCGAAGCAAGGGGGTTACCGGCGGCTATCTCAGCTACCTGGAGGTCATCACCGATTATGAGCCGACCTTGCTGCAGCCTGGCAACGTAGTTTTGCAGTACTGGGTCACGCCCGACGGCCTGATCGTCACCGGCATCGCGCAGCGCAGCTACGCGAACTTGACGGACAAAAACACTGTCAAGGCAGGCGTCAAAGACACGACGGTCGATTCTACCATCGCTGTGTTCACTGCTCCCACGAGCAATCCCTGATCGGACGGAAAGACAAAAGAGGTGATAACAAATGGCTAAGAAAAGATCTTTTGTTCCCGGTATCCTGTTCACGATGCCCACGCCCCAGCCGACAACGGTTGTCGGCGGCGGCACCGGTCAGAGCACCACGGACCCCTACGCTTGCAGCTATGCAGACTGGCTGAATCTGTTCGCTTATGATTATAATGGAAACGGTTTTGATGAGAACGACTATAAGATCTGGTTCCAGGGACTGTTTGCGAATGATCATGCTGAGGGTCAGGAAATGTGGGAGTTCTATGGGAATTCTGGTAACCTGTTTGAACCCGATCCCAATATCGTTCCGATGCCCGTGATCGATCCGACCGAGAGTCCTATCCCCACGGTTGAGCCCAGCATCGAGCCGTAACACAATTCCAAACGCAGCAGCGCGGAGAGTTTTCTCCGCGCTGTTTTTTGCCCTCTGCTGCTTGCTTTAACGGTAAATCATTCCGACTTTAAAATCGCCGGAAAAGCGCGAAAGAATGGTGGATTTGTTAAAAATGACTTGTGCTTTTTTAGCGATTATGCTATAGTAATATTTTGTTAAGGCATGTGCATTGAGGGGGATGTATGGAAAACTCCGAAGAAGAAAAAAGAGCATTTTTCAGCTCTCTCCACACCCTCCGACAGCGCTGGCGGGAGGGGACCTTTCACGAGATCCTGGACGATTGGCGCTGGATCTTCTCCTATAGCAAGCGTTATAAGGGCGCGATCCTTTTTTACACGCTGCTGGGAATCTTCAGCACCAGCCTTGGCCTCGTGGCCAGCATTGCCGGCAAGTATGTGATCGATATCATCACCGGGTATCAAACCAGCAAGCTCGGTTTTGTCGTTGCGCTGATGCTGGGCAGCGCTGCGTTCAGTCTGGCCTTTTCCAGCCTGATCAGCCGCATTACGGCAAAGCTGAATATTGATATTCACAACGATATTCAGGCGGATATCTTCGACCAGATCATCGACGTGGACTGGAAAGCCATCAGCGAGTATTCCAGCGGAGATCTGCTCAATCGGTTTAACGGCGACGTGGGAACAGTCAGCAAAAACGCCATCAGCTGGCTCCCCTCCATCGTGATCGCGATTTATAATTTCATTTTGACCTTTGCCGTCATCTGGCATTACAGCAAGGTCATGTCTCTGATCGCCTTTGCCAGCGCTCCCATTATGCTGCTCCTCTCCAAATTCCTGATCCGCAAGCAGAGAGACTATGCCAAGAAGGTCAAGGAGACCGGCAGCAAAATGATGGCCTTTGAGGTGGAGACCTTCTATAATTTCGATACCATCAAGTCTTTTGGCATCATGAAGGTCTACACCCGGAAGCTCCGGGAATGGCAAGGCAAATTCCGCGAATTGAGCCTGGACTACAATCTGTTTTCGATCAAAACAAGCGTCCTCTTATCTGTCCTCGGGCTGATCGTGCAGTACGCTGCTTTCGGTTACAGCCTCTTTCTTCTTTGGGGACATCAAATCACCTACGGGACGATGACCCTTTTCCTTCAGCAGCGCTCCAGACTGTCCGGCGCTTTCAACAGTGTGATCGGCATTATCCCCGGCTTTCTCACCAGCTCTGTTTCCGCTCACCGTATCCGCGAGCTGGTCGAGCTGCCGCGTGAGCCGCATTTGGAAGAGTCCTCGCGGCTGATCCCCCAGATCGAGCACGGCTTTACTGTCACCATGGAGGACGTGCAGTTTTCCTATGTTGAAGATAAGCATGTGATTACTTCTTCCGATTTCCGCGCTGCGCCAGGCGAGATCGTTGCGCTTGTCGGACCTTCCGGGGAGGGGAAGACCACCATGATTCGGCTGATCCTGGGGCTCGTACGTCCCGACCTGGGCTCTGTCTCACTCCTGGCCGCGGATGGAACCCGCGTGGACAGCAATGCGGATTGCCGTGCGCTATTCTCGTATGTCCCTCAGGGGAATGCTGTCCTCTCCGGTACGATCGCGGAAAACCTGCGTATGGTGCGGGAAAACGCCAGCGATGACGAATTGATCGAAGCGCTGAAAACAGCTTGCGCTTGGGATTTCGTTTCCAAGCTGCCGGACGGCATTAACAGCTCGGTAGGGGAGAGAGGCCGCGGCCTTTCCGAGGGGCAGTCGCAGCGTATTGCCATCGCACGTGCCGTCCTGCGTGACGCGCCGATCCTGTTGCTCGATGAGGCCACCTCTGCTTTGGATGTGGCGACGGAGCGACAGGTGCTGCGCAATATCGTTCAGCGGCACCCCAATAAAACCTGTATCGTTACAACGCATCGTCCAACGGTGCTCAACCTCTGCCAGCGCGTGTATCGCGTCGTGGATACGCATGTGACGGAATTGAGCGAGGAAGAATCCAGCCGGATGTCGATGGATTTTTAAGCTGTGAGACAATGATTGATATTCATACCCATGTGCTTCCGGGAGTGGACGACGGCGCCCAGACTATGGATGAGTCGCTTGCGCTGCTTGCGCAGGCGGCCGACAGCGGAGTCGACACCCTGGTTGCTACGCCGCACTGCAACATCCCGGACGAGTTTGATAACTACGCCGATTCCGAGCTTGATGCCATTTTTGACCGCTTGGATCACGAACGGGAGCTTGCGCAGATCCCGCTCCGTCTGTGTCGTGGGATGGAGGTATTTGCTACCCCGGAGCTGCCGGAGCTGCTGGAAAACAGGCGGGTCTGGACTTTGAACGATACGCGCTTTTTTCTCGTGGAATTTGCGTTCCACGAAGACCCGGAGTTCTGTCATGATGTTCTCAAACGTTGCCGGGACCTGGGATTTCTTCCCATCATTGCGCACCCGGAACGCTATTATTTCGTTCAGGACGATCCGTCGATCGCCTATGCCTGGTGCACGGAAGGCTATGGACTGCAGCTGAATAAAGGCAGCATCCTCGGCCGTTTTGGGGAGCGGCCCTGGGTAACTGCCGACATACTGCTCCAGCACGGCCTGGCCGCCTGTGTGGCCAGTGACGCACACAATCCTATGCAGCGCAGTACTCACATGGGGGAACTGCGCGAATACCTGAATCATGAACTGGGGGAGTCCTACGCTGGACTTCTCCTGGAAGAAAACCCGGCACGCATCCTCAGCGGGAGAGAGTTGCTGGGATATGAACCGATCCCGTTTCGCTAATCTGGCAATCAGGAGGACTATCGTTCGTGAGAAGATTGAGATTACTGCTGCTGGTGTTTTTCCTGGTAGTATTTGCGGTCTTTTTGACTTCCAACATTCGGGAATACTTAACCTCGGATTACGTTGCACCGACGATTCGCGCTGATGCGGATACCATGCAAGTAAGCGTGACCGCGTCCGATCAAGAGCTGCTTGCGGGCTTGACAGCCGATGATAATTTGGATGGCGATGTGACAGACAGCCTTGTTGTTGTGTCCAAATCCAAGTTTATTGCCCCGAATACCCGAAACGTAAACTACGCCGCCTTTGATCAGAATAATAACGTAGGAACCTATACTCGCAAGCTCGTTTATACGGACTATCATTCGCCCCGTTTCATTTTGTCCGAGCCTTTTCGTTTTGTGGAAGGCAACTCCAGCTATGACTATTTACGCAATTTAAGGGCGCAGGATTGCCTGGATGGCAATATCAGCACTCAGATCAAGATTACATTCGGAGAAAAGAAGATGGCCGGCGAGGCCTATAGTACGCAGAAAATCAATATTCAGGTTACGAACAGTGCCGGAGATTCATCAGTCTTGGAGTTGACGGCTTCCTTCGAGGATTTCGACAGTTATTCAAAGGCGTCTCCTGCTTTGAACGACTATATCATTTACGTCAAGGCAGGGGAAAAGCCTAACCTTCGCGCAAACCTTGCCGGCATCTGGACCGCGGGGAATCAGCGCAAGTTTTCTGACCTTGGATTCGATCCCGATCAGGATGTGAGTATCGTGGATAGCGGCGTGAATTACAATGTCCCCGGTGTCTATACTGTCACGTATCGTCTCAGCAGAGCTACTGCCAGAGCTGACGGCGGCACTTACCGAACGGATTTTGGCACCGCCACCTTGATCGTCGTTGTGGAGGATACGGAATGAACGAAAACAGACAGGATTATTCCTTCCTTCTGGAACGGGTTGATATTTACAGTATTGTACGAGATACGCTTCGCAATCTCTGGGCCATCCTTCTTGGCGCTATTGCCGTGGCGATGATCATCAACATGTCTGTGCGCGCCGACTTTCGCAGTACCTATTCCACTACGGCTACTTTTGTTGTTACATCTAAGACCGCCAGCAACTACGCTTACAGCAATTTGTCGGCGGCTTCCACGATGGCCAGCAGCTTTTCCAATATCCTCAACAGCAATCTGATGAAAAAGAAGGTATGCGAGGATCTTGGGACGGATACATTTCGTGCAACGGCCAGTGCTGATGTGATCAACGGCACAAACCTGATGACCCTTCGCGTGACAGCTGACACGCCGGAGAATACTTACCGGATCATTCGAGCGATCATGTACAACATGAACGAACTGACGCAATTTGTATCCGGCGATATGGTGATGGAGATCCTCCAAGATCCGACCGTACCGACTCACGCGGACAGTTCATTCTCTGCTTTTCGCCAGACGCGCAAAGCTTTTCTGATCAGTGCGGTTGTCATTGCTGCTGCCTTTATGTACCTTTCCTATCGGAAAGAAACAGTAAAGGGCGAAAAGGATCTGGAAAACAAGCTGGACGCCAAGTCCCTTGGTATGCTCTATTATGAACAGCGATTCAAGTCTCTGGGCGACCTTTTCCAGCATAGAAAAAGAAAATACTTGGTCACAGACCTCTCCGCAAAGTTTGAGTTTGTGGAGCGGTACAAGAAGATTGCGGCACACGTTTCGTCCCAGGCGCATAAGAACAATGCTAAGGTGATCCTGGTTACAAGTGTGCAGGAGCACGAAGGCAAATCCACGGTTTCCGCAAACCTTGCGCTCACGCTGGTACAGCAAAACTATAAGGTCCTGCTGATCGATGGAGATCTGCGCCGCCCCACGCAGAACTCTCTATTTCTTAAGCCTAAGGAAAAATTGAAAGCCAGCCTTGGCGCTTTGCTGACGGGGCAGGCCAATCTGAGCGATGTTATCGTTCATGATGAGGAACGCGGCCTGGATCTGATGCTCTGCCAGAAGAACTACACGAATTCTACGGATATCGTTTCTTCTGAGTACATGTCTCGTCTGGTTTCTGTTGTGCGCAGTCACTTTGACTTTGTCATCATTGACTCACCGCCAATGTCCTTGATGGCGGATGCGGAAGTTCTGGCCGATCTTGCGGATATGAGTCTGCTTGTGGTGAAGTACGACACGGTTCTTGCCCCGGATCTTAACGACGCCATTGACTCACTGCGTGATTGCCATGCACAGTTCAGCGGATGTATCCTGAATCAGGTTCGCACCCTCCCTGGCTCCCGAAGAACCATTGGCGGTTATGGCGGCTACGGGCGATATGGCCACTATGGTCGTTACGGTTACTATGGCCGTTATGGCGAATATGGCCGCTATGGCAAAGCGACAAAATGAGGATCTGCCATGAATGAAAATGTAGCAAAAAACTCTACGGAATTTGAGAAGCTCGATGTGGTATCGTTTGTCAACGATTATCTGCACCGGTTTCGCCGACTCTGGCTTCTTGTTTTGATCTTGACTGCTGTCAGCACAGTTCTCTTCTATTATCGAACGACTACGAGATATACTCCGACTTTTGTGGCAGAGGCTACGGTCTCGGTGGAAATCGTAAACGGCGGTGTTTACGCCAACAAGAACACGGCAGAGCAAATGGGATTGATCTTCCCGTATATCTTGACCAGTGGCGCTCTCTCGGATGTGATTGCTTCTGATCTGGGACTCAGCAGCGTGCCGGGCACCATCAATGTCAGTTGTATCAAAGGAACAAATCTGCTGACGATTACCGTGACCTCCTGGGATGCCAATTACGCGTATAATGTACTGCAGTCTGTGTTGAATAATTATCCGGCTGTCGCGCAATTCGTTGTTGGCCAGACAGAACTGAAGGTGATCGATGACAGCGGCATTCCTACTGACAGCGGAAGAGAGTCCGTTATTCGCGGCTCAATCCGAAAGGGAGCGTTGCTTGGCTTCGCACTCGGCCTGCTGTGTGTGCTGCTGCATCTGGTTGTGTTCCGGACAGTCCGCAATGAGAATGAGCTGCGCAGCCTTCTGAATACGCCGTGTCTTGGGACGCTGCCGTTTTATCAGAAAAAGCAGCGGCGCAGCGCCACAAGAACAGAAATCAACATCCTGCAGGACGGGGAAAACTCGGATTATGTGGAAGCGGTTCGACTTGTCCGCACCCGCTTGGAACGCCAGATGGAGGACAAGAAGGTTTTGATGGTCACCAGCTCCATCTCCGGCGAGGGCAAATCCACCGTTGCGGCGAACCTTGCTATCTCCATGGCTCGAAAGGGCAAACGTGTTGTCCTGGTCGACTGCGACTTGCGGAATCCCACTGTAAGTCAGATCTTCGGCCTGAAAGGCACGTATCCGGGACTTGTTTCTATCCTTCGTGGGCAGAGCAGTCTGCGGGAATCGCTCGTGGCGGTGACGGATCACGGTAATCCTCTCGGCCTCACGCTTCTCCCGGGCGGTGAACGGGAGCCCCGCCTGGTTGAGATCCTGAGCAGTGAGGCGATGGAGAATCTGATCAAAACCCTGCGGGAATATGCCGATGTGGTGATTCTTGACACGCCGCCCTCTGCTATGCTGGTTGACGCCATGATGCTGGTGCGCTATGTGGATGCGGTCGCTTATGTGGTCATGAGTGACTTTGCCCGCCGGCGCTATATCTTCGAGGGCGTCGAGGAACTGACCACGGCCGGAGCTCCGATTGTCGGCTGCATCCTTAACGGCGGAATGGTTCGTGGTGGTCGATATGGCTACTACGGGTACTACGGTGGACGCGGCAAATACGGCTATGGCAGCTACGGTTACAGCGCAAAGAATTATAGCGCAAAGTCCTATGGAGAAGAGAAGAAGCGTTCCAAATCAGAGCGCAGTTCCTCCAAATCCGGACGCAAGTCCTCCGGCAAAACGAAGACCAAAGAAGAATAAGCGCGTGTTCGCTCCCTCATGAACACTATTTGATTGAAACGTTTGAGGCAGTCAGACCATCGGTCTGACTGCCTCAAACGATTTCTATCAGTTTTCTAAAAGGCAATGATATAGATAGCGCGTTAGAACTGCTTTCAGTCGGCCAAGAGGCGTGCCTCTAACAGAAGTGGCTTACGTAATCCTGAAACTCCTGGTAATCTCTGATATAATCTTCCGCATCATAATAATCAGAAGCTGCCACACACAGCACGGAATCCTTTTTTAGCCACAGCATTTCCCGCCAGGTAGGCTTTTCGATGACAATGCCAATAGATGGATCGTTCAGCGTTATCTCTTCGCGCACGGAGCCGTTATCGAGAATCAGCTGAATCTCCCCGTATGGGCAAAACAGAAGCTGCTTCAGCTTCTTATGGGCGTGGAAACCGCGGCGCCGACCCTCGGGAACTTTGGAGATGTAATAAATGCGCTTGATTTCAAAGTCGACGTCCCGGCCAGCCTCAAAGAAGGACAATTCACCAGCTTCAATAGTTGGTACGGTTTTGATGCTGATGATCCGGTTTCCTGCGACAGTACCACGGGAAAGGGCGGAATTCCGGTAATCATCGCCCCGAAGAGCGGCGAACCACACGGTGTTTTTCTCTTCACGGTGTTTGTCCAGAATATGAGGTGGAACGTCCTGATCCAGCGTGTTAAACCCGTGCTTTTTAAAAAACCGGATGGCTCGAGCGTTATCTGATTTTACACGCCAGTACACACTGTTGAGACCAAGCTGCTTGAAGGCAATATCCAGAGCCTCGATCATCCCATGAAGAGCATAGCCCTTTTTCATCGCGCACCGACGAATGACAACGGCAAATTCGGCAACGCCCTCTTCCTTATCGATATTGCGAAGAGAAACGGTTCCCATGTATTCGTCTTCGTCATTCACGATCGCATAGTGTTTTTCTACCTGGGAAGAATAGGAAGCCTGGATAAACTGTTCCGCGTCTCGCAGCGTTTTTGAGGAATAGTCGGCATGCAGACCGGCGGTAAGATCTCCGTCAGACATCCATTCCAGCATCTGAGGAGCATCTTCAAATCTGAGTTCTCGAATTCTCATTTGAAGCTGTTCAATGCCTCCACTACATACGTGATTTCTTCGTCTTTCATGCCGTAGTAGATCGGAAGAGAAAGCTCGGTCTCGCTGATTTCCGTCGCGATCGGCAGATTGAGATCGGCAAATTCCTTATAGCATTTCTGCTTGTGCATAGGTGTGGGGTAGTGCTTGTTGGTTCCGATCCCTTTCTCATTGAGATAAGCTTCCAGCTCCGCTCTCCGTTTGCAGCGGATGGCAAAGATGTGCCACACAGGCTCCGCGTAATCGGGAACATAGGGGAGAAGGATAGCCGGATTGTGAATGCTCTTCAGATACTGATCAGCAATGCGTCTTCTTTCCTCGTTCACATGGTCCAGAGAGGGGAGCTTAGCTCTGAGAATCGCTGCCTGCAGCTCATCCAGACGAGAATTCTGCCCCTTATAAATGTGGTGATATTTATAATCAGATCCATAGTTCCCAAGGGCCTTTACCTTTGCGGCGATGCTTGGATCGTTTGTTACAACTGCGCCGGCATCCCCCAAAGCCCCCAGGTTTTTCCCGGGGTAGAAGCTGAATCCGGAAGCGTCACCGAAGGTGCCGATCTTACGACCCTTGTATCTTGCCCCGTGCGCCTGTGCACAGTCTTCGACGACAGCGAGATCATACCTCCGGGCAAGCTCCATAATCGGGTCCATATCACAGGGCTGCCCATAGAGATGGACAGGCATGATGGCTTTCAACCGTTTGTCCTTGTTTTCGTGAATTGCCTTTTCAAGTTGATTGGGATCGATATTGAAGGTTCGGATATCCGGTTCCACAAATACGGGGCTTGCGCCGGTATAGGTTACAGCAAGGGCAGTAGCAATATAGGTGTTGGAGGGAACAAGTACAGAATCGCCTTCTCCAATGCCGAGAGCCTTGAGGGCAAGGACAAGCGCATCGAGACCGTTGCCGGTACCGACGCAGTAATCTGCGCCGCAGAACGCGGCAAATGCCTTTTCAAACTCCTGGTCTTCTTTGCCATCGATATACCAGGAAGCATGAAAGACTCTTTCAAATGCATCTCTTATTTCGCTCTCAAGCTCACGCTCCAGTGGGATGAAAGAAGAAAACGGAACACGCATAGCTGATCTCCTATTTCAAGATTTTACAGATAAAGCTTTTCGGATGCCGATAAGCCAGCAGGCATATGATCAAACATAACGCGAGACAGCATGAAAAGCAAACGGAAGCATGGTCAAAGAGGGGAGCGATCCTGGACAGTCCTGGAATATGCGGCAGCACGAATGCCGCTGACCGGTGAATGATCCATAAAATCGGGACGTGCAGGAAATAAATCCCCGTGGAAAGATTCTTGGCAGTCCTTGAAATGTGGCTGGACAGGTGCGGGCACGGGATTCTTGTCGTTAGATAGAATACGGCCGGAACATACACCAGTTGGCTCAGATAAAAGGCTCCGTCGCCGACACTGACAGACTTGCTTGCAATGATGGAATTCTCGTATAGCAGCAAAGCGCAGGATATGACACAGAGAAGGAATCCCGTGATATCGTTATTTTTCAGCGCTAGTTTGTCATAATACTCGCTCATCAGCATTCCAATGAGAAGAAATACAAAGCCGACGAGTGGCGCGTTGTTGGAGACCAGGAAGATATTCAAATAACCGTCTACGATCGGCTTCAGCCATGCGCGGCTCTCAGCAATGAAATAATAGTTGTTTGCCAAAAGCCCGACCGCAAAAAGCAAAATGCCCAGTGGAAGCGCATGTATCAGCTTGTTCCGCTTCATGAAGGGGTACAGCATCAGCACGCCGATGATACTGGCCCACACATACCAGAGAGCACCGCGAGGGAAAAAGAGAAGATACTGGAGCAATTTCAGCGCCGCTTCCCAAAAACCTGTCTGTGCAATAGCGTCATCAATCAACAGCTGTATGATCCAAACGACAGAGAATACAGCATAGGGTGAGAAAAGCCGCTTGATATAGCCCTTGACAGCAAGAGAGAGCGGGTTCACCGTACATTTCCTTTGCAGGAAAAAGCCTGACGCGACAAAAAAATACGGTACACCCAAGCGGCAAAGCAATATCATGATCAAACTATGATCTGGCACCAGTGCGCAGTGCATGGCAACTACAGCAATGGCGAGAATGAGTTTTGCGATGTTGACACAATCAAAGTACGTTTTCTGGATCATATATTGCTTAGAAACCTATTAATCTTTTTAATGAGCCTTGATACAATTTGTATTATTCTATTCTTGCGAACAAAAGAATACCAACGAATTGCAACATGGTTCTTCTGCATTCGTTTGAGCTTGTCCGATTCCGCTAAGGGCGAATCAAGCACAATAATCTTAGCAGGGGGTAGAAACAAATAGTTGTCATGATGAATCAAACCCTTGGGGCATTTGATTGCTCTTCTGGAAAAATGCACATATAAGAATTCTTTTTTCTGTACAAGTCCGTTCTTACAATACCAGAGAAACAGTCCTTCCTTATTTCGCTCAAAGAACTGCATTTCAGCCTCTGACTCTGTTGAATAATAACGGTGTTCAAATGCCTTGATTTGGTCAGGGTCACATTCACGTTCATGGTCATCAAGCGAGAGTTGGAAACGCGATTGTTGTTTCGGAGTAATATTTGCAAATATCCAGGTTGAATATATTTGCTCCCCGTTGATTTCCATAATACGTGACAAGCCACCGCCACTGCCATCTTCGTGTATTGTCCCATATTCGTCAAAAGCAAAACTCTTATCGCTCGTAAAAACTTCCCGCCAATCAAGGCAGCCTTTTGAATCCAAAGAACGATACAGACTGTTCACTCGCTGATTATTTCGATAAATAGAACAATGACCCTGATTGCAAATCCTGTCATATTTATCCAGAAGATCATCCGTAAAGAATTGGCGAATATTCCCCCAAAGCAGGTCGATGTCACAGTGCCCCCAGAAATCGTATTCGGCAAGCCAATGATGTAAAGCTATACCATAAACCGGCTTGTAGTCACATAGTTTATATGGTCGACCTAAGCAGATTTTGAATTCAAATTGGCGCTGAATTAGAGAACGGAGTTCATTAAAAGACATGTGGATAAACTGAACGTTTGACGGAACGGAATAACAATCCGGAGAATTATCAGTAAAAATCAGGAAATCGACCGACGGGTTTTGCCGACAGGAGTTCAACCATGCTGGAAAATAATTGGGAAACTCACCATAATAAGGAACTACGAAAGCAATCGTTTTCAATGAAACACACCTCAAAATACTAAACATATTTGATTAGCGGAGTATTCTGCATAAACTAAAAGCTTGATAAACAGAGCCATATTCCATATAATCATAGATTGTTTTTGCGTTGAGTAGTTCGCATTTTCTCATACATTTCTATCAGCATTGCGGTATTCTCTTCTTTTCCAAACAAAACAGACGCTTTCTTCTGGGCGGCAAAAGAGAGACGTGCGGCAAGCTCTTTGTCGCCAAAGATCTTACAGATATAGTAGGCAAGCATCTGGGTCTGGTCGAAGGAATACACATAACCTTCTTTTCCGTGGGCAATCATGTTTTCCGCATCGCCTACACAGGAAATAATGGTCGGCAGGCCAAGGAGCATTGCCTCGCCCACGGCAGTGGACTGATTCTCGATAGCGGAGGGGGAGACAAATACATTTGACCTTAGCATCAGGTTCTTGACCGCTTCGGCGTTCAGATACCCGGGAAATACCAGATTGCCCTTTAATCCATACGCCTCAATCTGACTCTGAACGAACCACTCATAGTCCGGGGCCAGATCCATGATCTTCTTTTTTAGCCCTTTGTAATCGCGGTAAGGATTGGGCTTCGCAATCGCATATACCTTCACATCCGGATAATACATCCGTACAATTGCAAGTGCCTCCAAGAGCTTATGGAAGCCCTTGATCGGATAAGAATAGATGCAGAAGATCGTGTGCGGCTCGCATGTTGACGCATCCCATTGACTTCCGTCGTAAAACGCATCCCGCAGGATACTTCCGCAGGGGATCAGTTCGCAATCCGGATTGATCATCCGGACGCCCGCATTGCCCCAGTCGCTGAGACCGTTGATATATTTGGCGTTTTCAAGAATCAGCTTCTCGTATTGCGCCCGCTCCTCAAAGGATCGTTTCTGCAACTCGATGCTCTGGCCGCCCTTATGCACAAGCCGCAGCAGCTTGTGGAGAAGATTATCTTTGCAAATCTTCAGCGGGATATCGGCAAATACTTTAGACTTGTAAAACAACAGTAAGCCTTGCAGGGTTATGACTGTCCTGCCGGGGTCCGCCACGGAGAACAGAGCCCAGGACTGAATAAATTCCGTGCCGAAAACATGCACGAAGTCCGGCTTTTCCGCGGCAAGAATCTGCCGAAAAGCACGCTGCTGTTCCGAGAGGCTGCCATCCTTCACAATATAATAGACGGCGCTTTCCAGAGGATATCGCCCCGCCAGGGCGTCGTTCTTCGAGGTCGTACAGATCACCAGTTCATAATCTGTTGAACGAAGCGCGCCTAATGCGCCTACCAGCCAACCGCCAAAAACGCTTGGGGCCATCCCCAGATGGATGGCAGGATCGGGCATGATTCCGTTCACAAGCCACAGTACTTTCATGCAATCAAACCTCTTGATTCTCTATCACGTCCATCGACAGCCTAACGCTGCCGTATTCGTTGTAGTTCCAGTTCATTTTCATGGTATTATCCACAATTCCGCGATACGAAATGATTTTTTCCTGATTTTCCATCACTTCGATTTCAAAGAGCTGATCGACGGAGTCATCGAAAAGAGCGTTGCCGGACGCATCGATCTCGTGGAATTGGACGCAAATCATATAGGAGCCCGGAATAATATCTTTCAGGCTGAGCGCGACCTCAGTATTGTATTCCTTGCCCTTCGGAAGATCTCCGAGCGCAAGAGAAGAGAAACCAACCGTAGCTGCACTCACATGCCGCATGAATACATTCATGGTCAGATCGCGGACGTCGGCGTTGGTCTGCCAATGGATCGCAAACCTGACGGCATCATCTTGGAGATAAATATTGTTAACCTTGTCCACAAGCCATGCGTCCAGCATCTTGACCCGCATCTTGCACATCCTGTGCCGTTCGATGGAGCGAAGATCCCGGTTGATCGCATCGGACCGGTTCACGGAAAGGTATTTTCCGACGCCGCCCGGTGTATTGCCATCGTATACGACCTTGCCCTTTTCCAGAACAATCACTCTGGAACACAGGCGCTGGATCGTATTCATATTATGGCTGACATAAAGGATCGTTCTGCCAGCGGAATTTGCCTCATCGTCCATCTTGTCCAGGCATTTTTTCTGGAATTTGGCATCGCCCACAGCAAGGACTTCGTCCATGATCATGATCTCAGAATCCAGATGGGCGGCAACAGCAAATGCCAGTTTGACGTACATGCCGGAAGAATACCGCTTGACTGGCGTGTCGATAAACTGTCCCATCTCCGCAAATTCTACGATTTCGTCGAACTTGCGATCGATTTCCGTCTTCGTCATACCAAGGATGGCGCCGTTCAGATAGACGTTCTCGCGCCCGGTCAGCTCGGGATGAAAGCCTGTGCCTACTTCCAGCATGGAAGCAACTCTTCCGTAAAGACGTATCTCACCAGAGGTTGGAGCGGTAACTCTGGAGATCAGTTTCAGAAGGGTGCTCTTTCCGGCCCCGTTGTGCCCGATGATGCCAACCGCCTCGCCAGGCTGGACATTGAAGCTGACTCCGTCAAGTGCGAAAAACCTTTTGTTTGAACCGACCTGTTTGGCGTCCAGCTTGCTGTTCGGATCTTCCAAACCGCGCATTCTTGCAACTGCTGATTGGATTTCTGCCCGAAGTGTTGTGCCGCCAATAGCGCCCAGGCGATATTGCTTCGACACGTTCAATATTTCTATCATGTTGTTCATCGTGCGATCTTATATCCTCGTCTGTTGTCAAAATAGGGCTCTTTCCGAAGCTTCTTCTTTATCCAGTTGCAGTAAGCTCTGAGCACTTGAAGATTGAACCCCCTGCGTTCCTCGGGCAACAACATTTCGTAAAGAAAACGAACCTTCTCGCGATTGCCTCTCCGCTTTTCCCAGACTATAAGCGTTGCAGCAAGCTCTCTCATGGCGAAAGAGTCAATAACGTCGCGAAGGGAATTCACGCCAGCCAGATCCTGCTTCTCCACGTAGGCCATCAGCATTTTGCGCTGTTCCCGGCGGATTCTGGGCGTCAGGTCGTACTTTCCCTGATAGAAGGCTTCTGTGGCTTTTGCCAGCGCGATTTTATCTCTTCGTCGAGCCTCTTCTTTGAAGAGGGAATTGTAGTTATACTCGCCCTCCTGGCTCCTGGAAAGATAAACGCCGAAGTATCGGTCCATGATATACACCGGTCCATGATCTTCGATCATAAACATGTTCTGGAAATCCCAGACATTTCTGGAGGCGAGAATGATCGGAGCATATTTCAGCCCATCGTCTTTATAAAAGTTCCGGAATACCCCGGCATAGTCAGAATAGCTTTTTCCTTCAAGAAAATCCTGAATGGTGAATTCCTTGCCCCAGAGAGATTTGTCCGGAGTGGTGCCGATATCATTCCCGTTGATATCGATCACATGCTCCTTGTAGCTGACGAAGACATATTCGGGATGAGTATCCAGAAAGTCAACCAGAACCTGGAGCCGGTCGGTTTCCAGCCAGTAGTCGTCACCTTCCAGCAGAGAAACATATTCGCCGCGGAACAGGCCCTTCTCAAAGCAGTTGACGGTCTTCCGGCAATTTCCAAGGTTTTCCGGTGTAAAATAGCTTATCAGAATATCGGGATACCTTGCTTGATATTCCAGGATTACATCACGAGTCCCATCGGTGGAATAGTCGTCCGCGACCACTACTTCAAACGGGAATGAGGTTTCCTGCATAAAAATACTGTCAAGCGCTTTCCGTATGTATTTCACCTGGTTATAGGTGCTCAGGAAAACCGTTACCTTCGGTTCATTCATAAACGGTCACTCCAAACTGTATGCGATAAAACTGTGATGGGAAACCCGTTCCTCTACGGGCGGAAGAACCATATAATCTCCGTAGAGCGCGGTGAGCCACGCGTCATATCCGATGGGAGCCTTGTACTGTTTCCCCTCAAAATCCAGAAGCACAGATTCTGTGAATACTGCTCTCGGGACCTTTACCCGGGCTTGTCCGTGATAATATCCGGAGAAATCTCCAACAAATTCTGATTTCGGATCGTCATATCTTCTTGCGTTTTCCACAAGCTTGCGAACATAGTACCGCTCCGGGATCATGCGCCGAAAGATGCCGCGGATATAATACCACAGGCTGTGAAAGCCGGTCACTCTCTGATATTTCGACTGCTCACGCAGTATTTTTTTCTTTCTGAGCAGGTCGCGCCGATCGTACAGCGCATTCACAAGGCGATCGTCGTCAGGCGCGGAATCGTTGATGAACAAATCGATATTGACGCAAAGCTTCTTCCCGCTTTCATCCGGCTCGTATAAAACGGTATGGGTATCCAGAACTTTTCCGTATTCGCGCAAAAACCTGGGGTTGTTCTCAATCGACCACACCTTGTATCTGTCGTTTGCGTCATTGAAGATACGAATAAACCTCTCGTAATCCTCGCGCATCATACAGATATCGATATCGTCGTCCCAGGGGATATAGCCCTGATGCCGAACAGCACCGAGCAGGGTCCCGCCGGAGAGGTAGTAGGGGATTCCCTGTTGATCGCAGAATGCAGCCACAGTATCCAGAATCCCGAGCTGATGACGTTTCAGCTCTTCCAGAGAGAGTTGCGTTCTTTTCATATCAAACAGTATCCATAAAGGTCTTTTCCACGCGGCTGAACAGCAGGACACCGAGGAATAAAACAACAAGCGTGACAATCCAGCTGATCCCATAATAAAGCCAGTCGATCTGCCCGATTCCAAGATATGCATAGCGGAACATGTTGACGATCGGAGTCACCGGGTTCAGCATGATAAGGCCGTAGTATTTCCCGCCGGGCGCAAAGCCCGCGATGGAGAACATGTCATAGGCCACCGGCGTGCCGTACATCCAGAGCTGCACGCCGAAGGAGACCAGCATCCGCAGGTCGCGGTACTTCGTTGTCGCGGCGGATATGATTACCCCGACGCCGAGACTCAGCATGGCCAGCTGCAGCAAAAGAACCGGCGTCATGAGAATAAACCAATTCGGGTGAACGCCGCTGTCGCTCAGCCAGAAGTAGATCACAAAGCCGACCATAAACACAAACTGGATCGCAAAGTCGATCAGCTTTGACAACACCGTGGAAATCGGCATCACGAGACGAGGGAAGTAGACTTTTCCCAGGATACCGCTGTTGGCGATAAAGGTATCCGAAGTGGTCGTCAAACAACTGGAAAAATACGCCCATATGACATTGGCTGTCAGATAGAAGATAAATGAAGGCACGCCGTCGGCGGACAATCCTGCGATTCTCCCAAACACAAGCGAAAATACCACAGTCGTCAGCAGGGGCTGGATCACCGCCCAGGCCGGGCCGAGGATCGTCTGCTTGTAGAGCGAAACAAAGTTCCGCTTGACAAAGAGAAATATCAGGTCCTTGTAATTTGCCAGTTCTCTCAGATTCAGGTTAAACCAACCATTTCGAGGCTTGATGATGGTTACGTATTTGTGTTCGTCCATGCTAGTTCTCCAGGCAATCTAGAATCTTATGCGCAATATAGTTTGGCGTGCAGTCGGCGTACTCCGCCTCTATGAACTCACGGTCGACCGTTTTGCCGATATTGTTTTCACAAAAGCGTGTAAACTGTACTGCGGCGGAGTCAAGATCTGCTCCCTCAAGAATGTTCAGCGCCAGCGGATAGCGCTTTGTATAATACAAAGTGGGACAGTCATCGAACTTGTAAAAATTCACCATGGGCTTGCCGGTGTTGATATACTCCAGCGTTTTGGACGGCATATGCACCGGAACGCTGTTGCCGATATTGATCAGCACATCGGTGTCCGCCATGGCCTGCAGCGCGACCTCATACGGCTGGTTCGGCAGCGTGATGAGCGTTGCTTTTGTTTCAACAGGGAAGCGCTCCTGCAGCCGCTCGCATTCGCGCCCCATGAAGGTCACCTCAAAACGCTCATCGAGACGGGAGACAATGTCGAGAAAAAATCGCGGCGAGCGAATGTCGGAATAGAGCCATCCGCAGAATAGGAGACGGATCTTACCATCTGTCGGTTCCTTCCGGACTGCCCGTGTCTCCCCGACCATCGGGAAGCCAAGGACTTCGTTTTTTCCGGGCAAAGGCAGACGATGTTTTCTCAGCGCATCAAGAATGAAGGGCGTGGTGACCAGGGCGTCTTGATGTTTCAAAACAGTCGGCAGAACCTTATTTCTGTATGTTGTTTCCGCACCTCTGCTGACGCTGGCAGGTGGGTCCATGACGTAAAGTAGTTTTTTTACATCGTTGAGCAAAGAAGCAGTACAAGCCATAGGAAACGGTTCCGATGTAGAAATAACAGCCTCGAAAGGGTACTTTCTACGGAGCTCTTGCAGTTCGCGCAAAAGGATCTGTACACCCAGCGCATCTGAAAAGCCGTTCGGATCTGTGATCTTGGAGATAGCAGGGAAGAGCAGCTTTCGTTTCCAATCCCGATGTTGATCTGTTGCCCAATGAACGGGTACTCCGAAACATTCCTGCGGAAGTTTGCTGGTATTCTCTCCGAAGGCAGCAGAGAACAAACGGACTTCATGCCCGGCCGACAAAAAGTGAGGGATCAGTCTCCCGATTAAGTTGGCGTTGTTGCCGGGCTGTGGGTACAGTGGTCCGGTCATAAGCAAGATTTTCATGCTTTGCCACACAGCAGCCAATCCGCCACCGGCTTCATGGTCATCTTCATATCGCAGCGCGCTTCCGCGAAAGCGCGAAGCTGGGCCGAAACTTCATTGCAGTCCTTGCCGCCGTATAGAGTATGGTAGTATTTCAGAACCGCCTCCATGTCCACAGGACTGTCATCATAGGGCGCGAGGAACTGAAATGGGGAATCCTTCGGCAAAAAGTCGACAGGGGAGGAGGTGATGATCGGGATGCCATAGGCGCAGTATTCTCTCGATTTCAGAGAGCTGCTGATTGGATAGTCCTTGCGGTGACCTCCGAGGACGTCGATTCCAAGGAAGCTTTGATTCATGATCGCTTTCAGCGGTTCACCGGACTGCTTGCCATGAAAGATCACATGATCCTCCAGATGGTAATCCTTCACAAACTGCTCGTGCTCGGGAATGACGCTTCCGACATAATGATACATGATGTCTTCATTCCCGCCGTGCTCATAATACTCGGCAAGTCCGGCTAGAAATCGATCGTAGCCGTGCCAGAAAGCGGTGAGGGCAACGGAGATGACATGAATGGTGTCAGTTCTCACGCGGTGCGGCAATTCAACAGATGCAAAATCATATCCGTTGATCAGATCGATGCACGGAACGCCCCAGATTTGATCTTGGCCATAAAACGTCACGATTCGGTCCACGAATTTTGCAGCGGCTTTTCGCGCTGCACGCTCCTTTGCAACGAACGCCGCATTTGACGCGGAGACATGCGTCTCCTGGTCATAAGGATAGGTCGGGATCTCATAGATGATCTTGATTCTAGGATTCTGTTTTTTGATTGCCCGGAGATACCGAACAAACGATTGATCATGATAGACCTGCCGGATGTATAAGAAATCCGCGTCGTTGAATTCACCATTGTATTTCCACTTTCGCCAGGCCGCAGTATACGGCAGCCGGCGGACGATCTTTTCCGCGATACTGCCGGTAAACTCCACAGGCGGCAGAATCACAGGCTCGCAGTCCAAATACTGGCTTAATGCTTTGTGCTGTGCACGCACTTTTCGCTCCACGCCGGAATCCGGACCAACATTCCCGGGCTCCACCGGTGCAAACAGGTAGTATCCCTTCATCACAGTCTCCAATAGCGGTAGCCCGCTGCTTCGATCTCGGCCTTATTCAGAACGCTTTTGACGTCGATCAAAACCTTTTCATTGTTCGGCAGGGGAGCGTATATCGTGTCAATGTCCTGGAGGGACAGAGCCTTGAACTCCCGGTGCGCCACCGCAAGAATCACGCAATCGGCGCCGGAGATCGCGTCCAGCGGGATTAACTCCGTCGGGCACTCCCTTTTCGCGCCTTCCGGATCAGCCACAGGATCGACCAGTACGGGTGTAACCCCATACTCGTTCAGGCGTCGGATGATATCGTGTACCTTGCTGTTGCGGGTATCCGGGCAGTCCTCCTTGAAGGTGACGCCGAGAATGGCGACCTTCGCATCTCGTACACGCTTCCCGGCCAGAATCATCTGCTTGATCGTAGCATCTGCCACAAACTGGCCCATACCGTCGTTGACCTTGCGGCCCGCGAGAATGATCTGGCTGTGATAGCCCAGCTTTTCTGCCTCGTAGGTGAAGTAATAGGGATCGACGCCGATGCAGTGGCCGCCCACGAGACCGGGGTAGAAATTAAGCGCATTCCACTTAGTCTTCATGCCATCGATGACCTCGCCGGTATCGATGCCCATCCGGTCGAAAACCATGGCGAGCTCGTTCATAAAGGCGATGTTAATGTCGCGCTGGCTGTTCTCCACGACCTTGATCGCTTCGGCAGTCTTGATGGAGGAGACGGGATAGGTGCCCACCTCGATCACGATGTCGTAGATATTCCTGATCTCTTCCAGCGTTTCGGAATCCATGCCGGAGACGATCTTTTTGATGTTCTCCAGACGATGCACCTTGTCACCGGGGTTAATGCGCTCGGGGGAGTAGCCGACTTTGAAATCCTCGCCGCATTTGAAGCCGGATTCGCGTTCCAGAATGGGTACACACACGTCCTCCGTCACACCGGGGTAGACGGTTGACTCATAGACGACGATAGAGCCTTTTGTAAGGTTGCGGCCGACAATGCGGCTGGCATTCTCCACCGGCTCCAGATCGGGTGTGTGATCCTGATTGATAGGGGTCGGCACCGCGACGATGTGGAAGCTGGCCTCGCGCAGGCGCGTTTCATCGGCGGTGAACTCCACGGTCGTATTGGCGATCACCTTGTTGCCGACCTCGTGGGTCGGGTCGATACCGGCTTTATACAGGTCGATCCGGTGCTGGTTGCGATTGAAACCGATCACCTTCACGCCCTTTGCGGCAAAGGCAACAGCAAGGGGCATGCCTACATAGCCGAGGCCAACAAGAGAAACCGCAGCCTGGCCGGATTTGATTTTTTCATACAGGGACAATTGAAATCACTCCATCATGAATCATTAGTTCTTGTGTTGTGTTTTTCACTCTACTGGAAGAAAAACTGATAGGGGAGCAAACCGGACGTCGGGCGGGTCACAATGTCATAGAACCGATACAGGCAGAGCACACCCAAAACGTAAGGTCCTAACGCAATGGCCATGGACTTTTCCAGATTTCGTTTGTCTGGCAGCCGCCGGTCGAAGAGAAAGGGCACAAAAATCACGGAAAACTGGAAATAATAGTCTGCCAGGCGTTCGAATACGTTGTTGTATACCGAGAATAACTGAATCAAGGTTGCGATCGCCACAAATTGCATGCTTGTTGCGTATACCCTGTGTTCTTTTGTCGGCGGCCGCAATACAAACGCAGTGAATACGAGCGCCATCATGACGATGACCTTACCGGTCAAAAAGCGGTCTTCTCCTTCAAATGAGTAGTCTTCATAGTAAAACTGAACGATGAAATTCAAGATTTGATCACGCCAGAAATAGATGGCGAGCATCGCCCCGCCCAGGAGAACCAGAAAACCGCGCATGGGATTCAGCTTCACGATCCAATAGGCCGGGAAAAAGATGGCCGCGGGGAAATGAAACAGCATGGCAAGCGTCACCCATAGGAGATAGCGGAAAACCCTGCGCTCCATGATGGCGTCAAAGGCCAGCATCAGCAGCGCCATGGCAATGCTCTGCTTCAAAGCACTGAAGTTGAAGGTAAAGAACCACAGGCCCCAGTAATAGACAAAGCTCTGCACCGGGCTGGATGAATATCGGTAAACAAATCGCCCGAAAACCAACATTACGAATGCGGAGATCAGCGAGATAAAGAGCTGGTAGTCCCCATCCAAGAGTTCAAAGCCGAGCTTCGCGATCAACTTCCAGACGACATTGTCATTTAGATCTGACTCTTCCCAAAGCTGCGCCCATGTCGTAGTCTCCATCCTTTGAAACTGATGAAGATACGAAGAAGTATTATCAATTCCGACTGTATATGTATCTTTTAACCCGTAGACCACGAACATGATCACGCAGGACAAAATGATATACTTTTTGTTGTGCGGAATATCTCCCCGCATAAACAGCGCCAGCAGCAAAACTGCGGCGGCCATGATCATATAGATATTCATTTCGCAAGTCCCCAATAAAAGGAAGAATCGCTATTGTGCCAGCTTTTCGATCCTCGCCATGATCCAGTCATGCACAATGTGCAGGGCCAGCGCGGAGAGGAGTATTCCACAGGATACCAGCAGATAATTCAGCGGAAACGGGCCAATATTCAGCCGGGGGATCAGAGCGTACTGCACCAGATAGACTTCAAACGCGAAGCCGGCAACATACACCATAACACGATGCAGCCTCTCCGGCATACGGTGAAGCTTCTCCTCCAAACCGATCATGCCGCGGAACAGGCAAAGCAGCAAAAGAAGCAGAAGAACCTGATTGATAAACTGAAGCTGACTGCTGAGCAGCCCTCGCGAGAAAAAGATCTTGGAAGCAAAATACGCGGCAAACAACAGGACCGAGCCGAGCCAGGCCCAAGGGCAGGGCTTACCTACATAGCTCTCCTGATTTTGTCGGAAGTACAAGCCGATCAGCATCGCGCCGAAATACAGGAATTCGATCATCGGCTCACGGACCGTGTCGATGTGATAATAGGACCGATTATACACCGTGAAATACAGGCAGAAATAGATTGCTGCCAGCGCAGCCAGAATGATCCAAAACCGCTGATTTCCCGTTCGCTCACCGGCTTGAATCAGCTTGGCAACAGGATAATAGACCAGATAGAGCACCAGGATCGACGCGACAAAGTGATAATAGGTCGGGTAGAGCAGCAGCTTCACAAAGGCTTTGACACTGTGCGCCTCGTAAAAGCCCAGCAGCAGATAGACCAGAGTGATGATCCACACCAGAGGGAAAATGCGTTTCAAGCGCCGGCCATACCAGGGGAAAAACGATTTCCGAATGGGATAGAGGCAAAATCCGGAGACCGCAAAAAAGAGCACATCTCCCAGAAGCCCGCCATTGGCAATGACGGAAAGCGGGTAAACTGCCTCATAGTGTGAATTTGTAATCAGGATCGCACCCAGGATGCGGAGAAGATAAACGAAATCCAGCATCTAATAATCATTCCCCTTTGCGGCTTTTGAGCTTTCTTGCAGGATTGCCACCCCAAATCTCGTAGGCAGGAATACTCTTCGTTACAACGGCTCCGGCTCCAATTACAGCACCGTCACCAATATGAACGCCTGGTAGAATTGTAACTCTTGAACCAATCCAAACATCGTTTCCGATTGAAACTGGACGCACGTTCGTAAATCCTTGCTCTCTCATGGGAACAGTGGTTTTTTCTGTACAGTGGTTTCTGGTGTACACCAACAATTCTTGCCCAATCATGACATTATCGCCGATTGTTACTGCTGAAGGAATGTTGCTGTTCAAGCCAATTCCAGAACCGTTTCCAATTGAAATACCATCTCCAAAATGGACACCTTTTTCGATGTTGACCCATTCTCCGCAATTGTCCAGGATCAGTTTTGCGCAAAATTGGCGAAATAGTCTACTGCCCATATTGATTTTGCTATAGGACGGAGGCAGGTGAATTCCGATTATGTAGTAAAGAGCTTTACCGATGATTCGCCTAAGATTCATTCTTTAATAACCTTTCTGAAAAGTGCTTCTGCTCTGGAAATGAGCTCTTTCGTTGAAAATTGCTGTCCGCGAGCAATTGCACTCAGGGCGAAAGATTCACGTAGGTTTGGATCCGTGATCATAGACTTTAAACCGACATAGAATGCCTCGTCTGAGTTTTCGGTGATGAGGCCACTCTTACCGTCCCCAAGTATCTCTCGCATTCCAGCACAATCGGTTGTTACTATTGGCTTGCCTAGAATAACACTCTCAGTAATGACGGTGCTGAAGCCTTCGTAGTTTGACGAACAGACCATAATATCGGCGGCCTTCATATAAGGATATGGATTACTTTGAAAGCCAAATATACTGACAGAGTCCGTTAAGTGGTGATCTTGAATAAACCGCTCGATCTGTTCTCTTTGTTCGCCATCTCCGAGAATCCAAAGATCGTGAAATATTCCTTCCTGGAGTAGTTTTTCGTGTGTGCGCAAGAGCCTCGGATAGTTCTTTGGAGGATACATTGTTCCCACAGCAAGAATGGTTAGCCTTCGCTTTGTTAACCCGGAAACAATAAGAGATGCTTTCTGTCGAATCAAATTATCATCAACGACATTATACAATACCTCAGACGGAAAGGCGTCGTGAAAAAGATGGTCAAAAGATTTCTTCACAGTTTCGGACACGCACACGACCCGGTCGAATTTTGCGTACCACGGGGCAGTTTTCACGGCGTATGCCCGAGGATCACTGACTGCCTTTGCGAGATCGCAATGGACCCAGGCGAGCTTCTTGGCCTTTTTATTCGTGGACGCCGACAGGACCTTGGTCGGGCCCATCTCCAGATAGGCGCATTCAATGTCATAGTCGTCCCTGACGTGCAGACGGTACGCCAGGCCGCTCGCCGCCTCTGCCCGATAGCGCAGATGATTTACTTTGTTCTCGGAAGAGTACATGGATCTAAAGCGGATTCCCGGTACAAGATACTTGGATGCCTCACAAGGCCAGACTGTCTGGACTGTGATTGCAAACTTCGACTGGTCCATGTGATTGACCAGATCCCGGAGCACTTTTTCCGCGCCGCCGCCGGTCAAGGTTTCAATAAAGAATAGGATTTTAATCAAGGTATTTCCGCTCTTTCGTAGATTTTCAAAAACTTCTGCATAATTGACTGCGTATCGAAGCCTTTTTGCCGCAGCTCGTCGGCGTACTTTTCCGGGTTGACGCGCTTCGCGCTGCAAATGCCCTGCACCCACTGCTCCGGATGATCCAGCGAAAGAGGGTGTATCAGATCCGTTTGAAAAACGTCTTCTGGAACGCCGGTCGATAAAACGCATGGCAAACCGTTGGCCTGGACTTCCAAAACGGAGAGCGGCATTCCTTCATATAGAGAAGGGAAGGCGAAGACGTCCATTGCGCTGAGGTAGTCCGGGACATTGCGAACATTGCCTGTCAGGATGACGCTGTCGGAAAGCTTTTGCTCGCGGACCAGGTTTTCCAATACGGGACGATCTTCACCGTCTCCCAGAAGCAGCAGCTTTGCGTTCGGCTTCTCCTTTAGGATTTTCGGCATAAGGCGAATCAGAAAACTCTGATTTTTGACAGCCGCAAGATGTCCTACGTGCCCAATAATAAAAGCGTCTTCCCAACCGAGGGTATTTCGGATGTGTTTGCCAGCGTCAGGATTGTAGGTGAATTCTGCTGTGTCGATCCCGTTGAGGATACATCTCCCGCGTTCTCCATAGGCCTTCTCTCCATACAGGCGCACACCAGCAGCATCTCCGCAGGCGACGAGATCGGTGCTGTTACGGAGAATCAGCTGACGCATCACATGCTCATAAAGCGTTTTTATCATGCTTCGACCATCGTTCAAAGCGGAGTGGGCATGAGCAATCCGAATGGGTACGCCGGCTTTTTTCGCCGCCAGCATTGCCCATCCGATGCTGAACATGGTATGAGCGTGAACGACGTCGTATCGGTTCTCACGCAGTAATTTTATAAGCGAATGATAGTATTTTATGTAACCTTTGGATGGGGAAGGGACGCGAAAGATGTCCCCGCCGTATGATCGAATGACGCTCTCATATTCTCCGACTTGCTCGCCGAAAACCAGATAATGAACCGTGTATCCTTCGGCTAAAGCAGCGAGTCCAATATCTCGTGCAACTTTTTCGGCTCCACCGACTGACAGGGTTCCTATGACAATAAGAATTCGCTTCATGCAATCCCCGCTCTCGAGAAAGATGATAAAGACAGTGCTTCTGCTATTGTCCAGAGTAAAAATCTGCAGCATACAAGCATCGTCGTCATGAGCCGATATTGCTCCAATAATGATAAAGCAGCCTTCCTGCCGGTGCGCAGAGGAACGCCAGCAATGGAGACCGGCATTGTCGAATTAGAGTTTTGGACGGTATTCCTGCGCTTTTTCCGTAACAGTTGTAGAGAAGCCCATTTTTGATGCGCTCCCGCATGAAGTTGCTTCGATCCATACGGAGCTCAGACGTAAACATCCCGCCATGTGGATTGCGGAGCCGGAGCTGCCTGCCGGACTTCGTGAGGCCGCCCTCCAGATACTCGCAGATATAGATCACAGATTGGATATATACACATTTGTGCGTGAAGCTGACGCGATCCCACAGCGCGCTTTCCGCAAGAAAGCGTTCTCCCTCAAAAACGGGAAACGGGTATTTCTTGAACAGCTCTGCTCGGATCACTTCACAGCAATCGGTTCTTGTGTAGCGTATTCGCCGGTAGCGCATGATCTCTACCGGCTTGTTGTATTCGGCAACGCCGCAGACCGGGTGTTCAACGTCGCTGCCTTTGAGGAAAGTCACAATTCCGATTTGAGGATCCTGCGTGTATTGTGCCCAGGCCTCCAAAACCTCCTGCACCGCATTTTCAACCAGATAGTCGTCGCTGTCCAGAATCAGAACGTATTCTCCGCGAATGGATTCATGCGCGGCGTTTAGCGCGGTATGTTTTCCGCCGTTGGCTTTTTTAATATGGGTTATAGGGAATCGATCCGAACTGAAAGACGCAACAGTTTCAGCCGTATGATCCGTGCTGCCGTCGTCCACGATGATCCATTCAAAATCATCAATTGTCTGTTTTCGGAGAGACTCATAGCAGCGCGGAAGGTATGCTGCACGATTATACGTGGGGGTAATAATCGATAGACGAAACATGCTCGAATACTCCTTATCAGTCATTGTGCCTTCCAATGATCCAGATAAAACTGTTGCAGCTTTGCGGCGTTTTCCCGGATGTCAAATCCGTTTGCCTTGATCTGCGCAGAGGTATCACGCCTTTGTGTTCGGGAAGCGGTCGAGATTTGCTTGGCCCAGATCTCAGCTCCTGCTTCCAGAGGGAGGAAGGTCACCAGACCCCGGGTTTTCTCGCATTCCCGGGGAACACGGTCAGAGACGATGCACGGAAGCCCGGCGGCCTGCGCCTCTACCGCGACGAGCGGAAGCCCCTCAAAGAGCGAAGGAAACACAAACACATCCATGGCCTGCATCAGGGCGTTCACATCAGAGCGAACCCCGGCGAAAATAATGCGATCAGACAAGTCAAGAGCCTCTACCTTGTCACGGATTGATTGCTCCAGATCGCCCTGCCCCACCAATAGTAACTTGCTTTCAGGACGCAGTTTCACCAGCTCAGAAAAGATGTCTACCAGAAAAACATGGTTTTTGATGGGATGAAATCGACCAACATGCCCAAGTAACAGGGTGCTTTGATCTACGCCGAGCGCATCACGATACTTTTCTCTGATTACTGGATTGAATGCAAAGGCGTTCGTATCTATGGCATTGTTCAGAACAGCATAATCATGCCCTCCAAACATCCAACGCCCGGCATCTTCTCCGCATGCGTAAAGATGAGTTGCATATTTTGGAATACACCGTTTGTAAAGCAGTTTTATCGGGTATTTTGCGCTTTTGGCCTCATTGCTGCTATGCGCATGAGCGATACGAACAGGAACGCCGTTCTTTTTTGCATATTGAAGAGGGATACCGGACATGCAGTCTAAATGAACATGTACGATCCGATACTCCGAGTGTTCTGCGAAAAAACGATCCAGAGCCTTGCGATACCCGAGACTCAAAGGATTCAACCGGGGCAAACGGTGGATCTTCCCGCCCATCTCCAGAATCTCACGGTCATAGTCCGTCACGGCCTCTCGATGCTCCAAAAAGTCAAATTGAACCAAGCTGTGGTCTATATGGCGGTCATAATTCATCAGCATGGTCTCCAAGCCGCCGCGAGCCATCTGCGTGACAACTTGAAGAACACGAATCGGAGTACTAGCCATTCGTTTCAGACCCTTCCTGTAGAGAGTCGCTGTATAGAGTCATAATCTGCGAGGTGATAATGTCAGTTCCAAATACATGTGATGCGTCTGTAGAAAATGGTTCCTCAACCATGTAGAGGGCTTTTCGAATCTCTTCGGCCATGACAGCATCGTCGTTCAGCTCCACCAGAGTGCCGAAGCCGCACTGTTTGACTACGTCTGCGTTTCCACGGACATTTGTGGCAATGATGTAATTACCGCTTGCGGCGGCCTCAATTAAATTCATTGGTAGTCCTTCACGGCAACTTGAAGAAATTGAACAGTCACTTGCGGCTAGAAGTGTTGGAATGTCTCTTCGATAGCCGAGAAAGTGAACCATTTTGGAAATGCCGATTTTTTCACAGTACGCAGTGTACTCAGATTCAAGAATTGGCTGTCCGGGGCACAGAAGTGTCAATTGAGGATAATCATCTTTTAGTCGAGCCATAGCTCGAAAAATCATTGGATGATTCTTGCCTTTTGCGAGATCTGCGGGATAGAGCATCACAAACTGCTCCGGCTTGAGGCCAAGCGCCTCGCGGGCGGCTTGCTTTTCCTCCGCGGCCGCTGCATGAAACTTCGAGAGATCCACGCCCACGCCGTTGATCTTGACGATTTTGCCTGCCTTGAAATGGTGCTTCGTGGCAAGATCGTAATCTTCCTGATTGATGGTGATCAGTACGTCTGTGTCCTTTGCAAGCAGCTTCTCTACCGGATAAAACATAGCCCAGTACTTTTTCGGCGCCCCCTTATAAAAGTGGAAGCCGTGGGCGGTGTAAAAAACCTTTGTTCCGCGCTTGCGGGCGTCCCGCGCGGCGATGCGCGTCATGACGCCGCCTACAGGGGTGTGACAATGGATGATGTCATAATTGCCTTCATCGATAATCTTCTTGAGGATCTTGCAGGCTTGGATGTTTCGCGGACTATACGGACTGCGCTCAAACGGGACCTCAAACACCTTGTCGAGCATCGACAGGTCAAGGCCGGGCTTGTCGGCGGAATTGTCATGATACGCAGCGTGAACTTCGTGGCCGGCCGCCTTCAACGCTTTTATGACAGGAACATGGAACTGCCCTATGTGAGAGCGAACGGTGGAACAGTACAGTATTTTCATCGTTTTCATACCCATTTCTGTTTGCCGGCACAGCGACAGAAAATGCCAGCGAATATGAATGCTTACATAACCAACTTATTATAATACAAATTCACTCGTAAAACAATATGTGTTTCCGCAAAATTGTTGTTTAACAGAAAAGAATGTCCCATACGGTGAACTGTGCATTTTGCTTGCGAAAAGCAGCGGTCTGTGCTATCATCTAACATGGTTATTTATGAAATGAAAAGAGCGATCTACTATGTCAGAACTATCGTTTTCCGGCAAAACCTTGCTGATCACCGGGGGAACCGGCTCCTTTGGCAATGCGGTGCTCAACCGCTTCCTGGAGACGGACATCGCGGAGATCCGCATCTTCTCCCGCGATGAGAAGAAACAGGACGACATGCGCCATGACTACCAGGCGAAATGCCCTGCGGTCTCGGACAAGATCAAATTCTACATCGGTGATGTGCGCGACCTGCAGTCGCTGAAAAACGCGATGTACGGCGTGAACTACGTTTTCCACGCAGCTGCGCTGAAGCAGGTTCCGTCCTGCGAGTTTTTCCCGCTTGAGGCTGTAAAAACGAACGTCTTCGGTACGGACAACATGCTCACCGCCGCGATCGATGCGGGCGTGGGCTGCGCGATTTGCCTCTCCACCGACAAGGCGGCCTACCCCGTGAATGCCATGGGGACCAGCAAGGCCATGATGGAGAAGGTGGCCGTTGCGAAAGCGCGCACGACGAAACACACCAAAATCTGCTGCACCCGATATGGCAACGTTCTCTGCTCCCGCGGCAGCGTGGTACCCCTCTGGATCGACCAGATCCGCAAGGGCGAGCCGATTACCGTCACCGAACCGACCATGACACGCTTCGTGATGAGCCTGGAGGAGGCGGTCGATCTGGTGCTGTTTGCGTTTGACCACGGGCAGAGCGGGGACATTCTTGTCCAGAAAGCGCCGGCCTGCACGATCGAGACGCTGGCGCGGGCGACCAAAGCGCTCTTTGACCCGGAGGACAAGATCCCGGTGAAAGTCATCGGCATCCGCCACGGCGAGAAGATGTATGAGACGCTTTTGACCAACGAAGAGTGCGCACACGCCATCGATTTGGGCAACTTCTACCGCGTCCCGGCAGATCAGCGCGACCTGAACTACGACAAGTATTTTAAGGACGGCGACGCCGAACGGAACACGCTGACGGAGTTTACCAGCGCAAACACCCGTCTTATGACGGTGAATGAGGTAAGGGACAAGCTCTTGACATTGGAATACATTCAAGAAGAACTCGCGAAGGAGTAAGGCATGAACATCCTCGTCACCGGCGCGGGCGGATTCATCGGGAAGAATCTGGTCTGCGCATTGGAGAACATCCGAGACGGCAAGGACCGTACACATCCGGAGTTCACCGTCGACCGTCTCTTCCTCTGCACCCGACAGACAACGGAAGCTGAAATGAGGCAGTACTGCAAGGATGCGGACTTTGTCTTTCACCTGGCGGGCGTGAACCGTCCGGAGAACCGGGCCGAGTTCATGGCCGGCAATCGGGACTTTACCGCCATGCTGCTCTCGCGGCTTGAAGAGGCGGGAAACCCATGCCCCGTCATGCTTTCCAGCTCCATTCAGGCGGCGCTGGACAACCCGTATGGCGAGAGCAAGCGGGCCGGAGAACAGCTCCTGCGGGACTATGGCCGACGTACCGGGGCGAAAACGCTGGTATATCGCTTTCCCAACGTCTTTGGAAAGTGGTGCCGGCCCAACTACAACAGTGCGGTCGCCACCTTCTGCCACAACCGGGCAAACGATCTCCCAATCCATGTAAACGACCGCAGCACCCGGCTCACCCTGGTATACATCGACGATGTAGTGCAGGAGCTGATTGCGGCTCTCAGCGGTTCGGAACATCGAGACGGTGATTTCTGCTGCGTTCCAGTGACCCACAGCGCGACCCTTGGAGAGATCATGGATCTGATCGAGCGTTTCCGCGCCCAGCCAAAGACATTGTTGATGCCGGAGATCCCCGACGGTAGCTTTGAGAAGAAGCTGTATTCCACCTTCCTTTCCTATCTGCCGAAAGAGAAAGTCGCATTCCCGCTGAAAATGAATGTGGACCAGCGGGGAAGCTTTACAGAGCTGCTGAAAACCGCAAACAGCGGACAGTTCTCTGTGAACATTTCCAAGCCCGGCATTACCAAGGGGCAGCACTGGCACCATACAAAATGGGAGTTTTTCATCGTGGTTGCCGGGCACGGACTCATTCAGGAGCGCAAGATCGGCACCGACGAGGTGATCGAGTTCGAGGTCAGCGGAGAGAGAATCGAGGCGGTACACATGCTGCCCGGGTATACCCACAACATCATCAATCTTTCTGAGACGGAAGACCTGGTGACGCTCATGTGGGCAAACGAGCGCTTTGACCCGCAGCACCCGGATACATTTTTCCAGGAGGTATGAACATGTCAAAGCTGAAGCTCATGACGATCATCGGCACTCGACCGGAGATCATTCGCCTGAGCGAGACCATCAAGGCCTGCGACAGGTATTTCGACCAGATCCTGGTCCACACCGGGCAGAACTATGATTATACCCTCAACCAGGTTTTCTTTGAGGACCTTGGTCTGCGCGCTCCGGATTTCTATTTAAACGCTGTCGGAGCCGATCTGGGCGAAACCATCGGCAACATCATCGCGGCTTCCTACAAAGTGATGATCGAGCAGAAGCCTGACGCGGTGCTGGTGCTGGGGGATACGAACTCCTGTCTATCCGTGATCGCGGCAAAGCGGCTGCATATTCCGATCTTCCACATGGAAGCGGGCAACCGCTGCTTCGACGAGTGCCTGCCGGAGGAAACAAATCGCCGGATCGTGGATGTGACCGCTGATGTCAATCTCTGCTACTCCGAACATGCGCGCAGATATCTCAACGCGGCAGGCGTACCGAAGGAACGCACCTACGTGACAGGCTCTCCGATGGCTGAGGTCCTGCACAGGAACCTGGAGCAAATCGAGGCTTCCGATATTCTCGCCCGACTCGGGTTGGAATCCGGAAAGTACATCCTCCTCTCCGCCCACCGGGAGGAGAATATTGATACAGAAGCCAACTTCTTCTCTCTCATGAACGCTGTCAATGCCATGGCGGAGAAATACGATATGCCGATCCTGTATTCCTGCCATCCGCGCAGCAAAAAGTTCATTGAGGCGCGAAACTTCGTGTTTGATCCGCGGGTCATTCGTCACGAACCGCTGGGCTTCCATGATTACAATCACCTGCAGATGAACGCCTATGCGGTGGTTTCCGACTCCGGCACGCTGCCGGAGGAGAGCAGCTTCTTCCTCTCCGTCGGCCATCCGTTTCCTGCAGTCTGCATCCGCACCAGCACGGAGCGGCCGGAGGCTCTCGATCGGGGCAACTTTATCCTGGCCGGCATCACAACCGAGCAGGTCCTGCAGGCTGTGGATACCGCGGTGGCAATGAATCGGAACGGAGACTATGGGCTTCCGGTTCGAGACTACATGGATGAGAATGTCAGCGTCAAGGTGGTAAAGATCATCCAGAGCTACACGGGCATTGTGGACCGTTTCGTATGGAGAAAACATCCATGACGCCTGAGAAAGTCAAGCGAATCCTTACCAGAAGCGCCGGAATCCTTGCGGCGCTTCTGATTTTGCTTTTCATCACGGCGGGCATCTCCGCTTTTGTGTGCAGCCGCACGATGAAAGTGACTCAATACGATGTAAACCTGGATGGGATCAAGAATCCTGTGCGGCTTGTTGTCCTGTCAGACATTCACGGCAAACTCTACGGAGATGACAACAGAACGCTCTGCGACCTGGTTGCCGCCCAGGAGCCGGACGCGATTGCTTTGCTGGGAGATCTGTTTCCAACAAAGGCTGCTGCTGCGGACAAGGAGTATGTCATCCATCTGACGGAGCAGATGCAGGACATCGCGCAGGTGTACTTCGCGATGGGAAATCACGAGACCGACTATACCGCGCGGTACGGCGAGAGCTGGATAGAAGAGATCAGAGACACGGGAGCGATCCTGCTTGACGAATCGTGGAAGGATCTGGAGCTTGGCGGCAATCGGATTCGGATCGGCGGCAGCATGGGACATGGATATTTTTTCGGCAGATCTCGTGAGGAATTTGAAGCGTCTGACGACTATAGGATTCTGACGGAGATGCAGGAAAGTCCCTATCCCGCCATTTTGCTGGCGCATTGGCCGGACACCGTTGCGCTCAGCGATGGGCCGGAACGCTGGGAGATCGATCTTGTGCTGTGCGGACACACGCACGGCGGCGTTGTGCGCTTGCCCGGAATCGGGGGCGTATATGCCCCGCTGCAGGGCTGGTGGCCAAGATATGATTATGGCGAGTATCAATTGAATGAGCATATGCGTATGATCATCACCTCCGGACTTTCCGGTCATGACAAACTGCCACGAATTTTTAATCTTCCGGAGATTTGCGTGATCAACCTGAGTTGACACGAAGCACGGAATGATTCATGTAGTTGAAAAGATAATCAAGCACAGCGGCTCCGGCGTTTCACCGGAGCCGCTGTGCTTTCATGGGGTCCTTTTCGCAGACTGTATTATAGGTTCAGGTTTTTCAGAATCAGATCAGCGAGCCTGGCAGCGTTGCCGTCGCCAACAAAGCTGTTATGGGGCGTGATCAGGACGTGATCGCGGTCCCACAGATTGCTGTGCTGCGGCAGCGGTTCTTCCTCCAATACATCCAAAACGGCGGCACAGGCCATGTCCTTCAGATCCACGATCGAGCCGCGGGAGATGTTGACAAGAACGGCGTCCTGCTTCAGATGACCGGCCTTGACCAGGCGGACGGTTTCCGGCGTCAGAGCAACGGTCACAACCACCACATCCGCCTCCGCAAGTTCCCGATCCAGCGCTTCAAGGCCGACAACACGATCAAATCCGACCTGCGACTTGACGCTGCGGTTGACGCCGGTAACATGGCAGCCGAATGCCTGAAATCGCTTCGCGCATTCCGTTCCCACATCGCCGCAGCCGACGATGACGACTCGTTTTCCGGCGAGCTCGCGCAGGTTTCGGTTCTTTTTCCAAATATGCTGCTCCTGCTGCCGCTGGAACTGCGCAAGGTCCTTATAGACTGCCAAAACACCGGCCACGGCAAATTCCGCCATTGGGACGGAGTATACGCCTCGGGCGTTATGGATCTCGATCCCTTTGGCGTGCACATAATCCATGGGAATACGATCAAAGCCTGCGCTTGTCAGCTGAATGTAGCGCAGGCTTGAAAAGCTTTCGATTGGGTGGTGCAGGAACAGACCGTTGCAGATGACTCCTTCAACCCAGGCCGGATCGCAGGGGAGAGGGTCCGCTTCCTGCTGCAGGAAGCAGATCGAATGACCGGATTCCCGCAGAATGGGGAAGTATTGCGCTGCGCCGGTCCACGCGCCGGTGATGAGTAGATTCATATCGTTATGTGTGTTTGCGCTCCGCGTGCTGCGCTTCCAGCTCCTGCACGGCTGCGCTGACTGCGGACTGCAGTTCCCGTCGGTTATCGGTAAAGAACATTGCGTGTCTGGCGCATTCTTTTTCCAGCGTCCGGATTTCCCGAACTCCGCGGAAAAAGATCTCTTCCACCGCTTCCATGTTGTCATATCGGTCAATGTTGCAGAATGACCTGGATAAGATCGCCATTTTTGAGCCGAGCCGGTAATGCTCCTTGATGATCATCTCTGCCGGGACAAGCCCGCGGCCCAAAGAGGCAATCCCGCCAAAGCCGTAAACGATGCCGGATTGCTGAATCCGTCGGCACAGCCGCTCTACAGTTCCGTCTGTCAGCAGCTCAAACATAAAACGTTTGCCGTAACCAAGACTGAGATCGTTGATCCCAATGTGAATCTCATCGATCCCCGGGATCTCCAGGATTTCATCCAGGACCTCAACAGCTTCCGGCGTCTCGAGAAGGAGCATCGTTTTCACGCGTCCGTCGACGATACGGAGAAAGCGCTTGACCTCAGACGCTTTCTTAAAGAAGGGGAGCATGATGAGATCGGCGCCGGCTGCAATCGAGGCGTTGATCTCCTCCTCGGAGGAGTCGTACTCCGGCGTCCTGTCATGGATCGGATTGACCCGCACAAGCAGTTCGGATTGGGTCAAAACTTTCCGCAGCACCGCGATATCCTTGACGGTATGGTGATTCTTGACGGTGTCCAGATTGCCCTGACGTTCAGCCTTCCCAATATACTCCATGTCCACGAAGACCCGATCCACGCCGTTTTGCTCGGCAATCAGGGCAACGTCGGGCCGGTTTGTGATATACATCAGCTTGAGCGGCATGGTAAATACAGATCCTTTTCTCTATATTCGATCAGTCCGAGTCCGAATCCACGGTTGATCCGTTGTTGACATTGTCGGCGTGGGACAAGACCTTGAATACGGTAATACAGAAGATTTTGCAGTCCAAAAGGAAGGAAACGTGATCGACATACCAGTTGTTCAGCTCGATTCGCTTGTGCCATTCCACGGCCTTGCGCCCGTTGATCTGGGCCCAGCCGGTGAGGCCGGGACGAACATCAAACATATGGAGCTGTTCTTTGGTGTACTGATCGTAGTTCCAGGGGTGATAGGTCAATGGAGGCCGAGGACCGATCAGAGACATGTCACCCTTCAGAATATTGAAAAACTGGGGAAGCTCATCAAGAGAAAGCGCGCGCAGGATACGGCCGACCCTCGTGACGCGCTCATCGCCTTCCTCAGAGTAGACGCCGGAGCCGGTATGTTCGGCATTCCGAACCATAGACCGGAACTTGTACATGGGGAAGACTTTACCCTTCAAACCAAGTCTGTCCTGTTTAAACAGCACAGGACTGCCGGAATCAAGAAGGACAGCCAGCGCGCATAGGAGCATAAGAGGAGATAAAACAATCAGCGCAAGTGCAGCGATGATAAAATCAAGACCACGCTTTACATACGAGGAATATATGGTTCTCTTCGAACTCAATACAGTTCCCACCAATCTGGATCGTTCTTCTGACAAGTGCGGCCAGCGCCGGCGGTCGTGATCGACGCACAAATCCGGGGAAACACAGCGCAGGACATACTCCAAAGTCATTATAACAAACTCCCGGATAAAAAGCAAATAGTTCTTTTGGCTTAATAATAGTTTTGTGGCGAACAATACTTTTATGCTCGAGCTTGGCCGAAGGAAAGCCTGGCGTACACCCGGAAAAAGGGCGAATACTGTCAAGCCCTGGGAGAATAGGATAGGTCCGGGGTGAAAACAGAATGGAAACGGCACTGTTGTTACTGCTGCAAAGCATGTTCTGGATGCTGCGAATTGCGCCGGGAGGATCGTTTCCCAGACCGCTGAGCAAACAGGAAGAGAGCGAATACCTCGCCCGCTGGGCGGAGGGAGATATAGAGGCGAGAAACCAGCTGGTAGAGCACAACCTGCGCCTGGTTGCGCATATCATCAAGAAGTATTATGCCCAGAGCGACGATGTGGAGGATCTGATTTCCATCGGGACCATAGGGCTCATCAAGGGTGTCAACTCCTATGATGCGACAAAGGGGGTGAAGCTCTCCTCCTACGTCAGCCGCTGCATCGAAAACGAGATCCTGATGGCCTTTCGCAGCAGCAGGAAAAACGCCTCGGACGTCAGCCTTTCGGATGCGCTGGATGTGGAAGAGGACGGGGGAGGAGGACTCTCGATCCTGGACGTGCTGGCCCAGGAGGAAGATCTGGCCGAACGGGTGAGTACCGCGGAGACCTGCCGCCGGCTGCGGCGGGAGCTTGACGACGTGCTGACAGAGCGGGAAGGGGCGATCATACGGCTGCGCTACGGTCTGGACGGAGGAGAAGCGCTGACCCAGCGGCAGACAGCTGAGCGCTTCGGCATCAGCCGCAGCTATGTATCGCGCATTGAAAAACAGGCGCTGCAGAAGCTGCGAAAAGCGCTGGGGGAAGAGTCAAATCCGGGTTGAGACGCAGAAACGGAGGGAAAGTGGGGGATGGGAAGGGAACAAATACTTGAAAACAGGGGAGAATGGTGATATAATATCAAAATAAGTGTAGGGTGAGCCGCGCGACTGCGTGCTGCTTCGCCCGATCCATACAGATGTGTAAGGCGGGTGTGTGCCTTTGAATTGGAAAAAAACCCTGTGGCTCGTGACCCTGGGCATGCTTTGCCTGGCGCTTGTGGCCGTGGTATCAGCCAGGATCGAGACCGCGAATAATTTCCCGGATAACTATAATCCCAACGCCGTGGTGGAGGAGACTTCTTCCCTCATTACGCCGACCCCGGCGCCCATCCAGGGAGAGTGGCCGGATATTGACATCACCCTTCCCCAGTATGCCATGGTCAACAGCGATAAGCTCCTTGCTTCCTCTTATGTGCCGGACGTTTCTTTGATCGACGGCACCTGGAACATGATGTTCGATACCGCTGCGCTTCCTCGATTGGAGGCTATGCTCCAGGACCTGCGGGATAACGGCTTTGGCGTTTATGTCGGCGGCGCTTACCGCTCCTATTCCTACCAGAAGCAGCGCTTTGACGGAAAGTGCTACAACATTGCACTGGAGATGGGCATCGAAGGCAAGGAAATCTGGCTGTTGCCGGAGTATCAGGCAGCTGTTGAGGAAGCCAAGAAGTACACCATGGAGCCCGGCGCCAGCGAACATCAGCTTGGTTTGGCGGTGGATCTCTACGACAAGCAGTACGTTGCGCTGAATTACGAAAGGATGAATCAGAACTTCTATGCGTATCTGGATTCCATCTGCGCCGACTACGGATTCATCAAACGCTACCCCACCCGCAAGCTGCTGCTCACCGGCTGGGATGAGCCGTGGCATTATCGCTACGTGGGAAAGGAAGCGGCTACGTTTATCATGAAAAACAACCTCTGCTATGAGGAGTTTTATGCCCATTACGTCCCCGATTTTGAATACTGATCCCGGCAGCGGCAGTCAAGACTGCCGCTGCCGCTGCTTTCGCCGGGAGTTCCAATATCTTGCAAAAAAAGCTTGCAATCAACGCTAGATAGTGGTATACTTATACAGTAAGGATTAAGGTTTAGTGGAGAGTGGGTTGCGGCCCACTCTTTTTTCGGGGCATTTTGAATCTGCAAGGGGAGGAACGTATGAGCAAGATCACGGATAAGGTTTTCGCTCTGGCTCAGCCGGTGGTTGAAGAAGAAGGCTGCTCGCTGTGGGACGTAGAGTACCTGCGGGAGGCCGGCACCTGGTATCTGAGAATTTATATCGACAAGGAGGGCGGCGTTTCCATTGACGACTGCGAGCGGATCAGCCGCCGCCTGGACCCGATCCTGGATGAAGCAGACCCCGTTCCCGAGAGCTATGTGTTCGAGGTCGGCTCCGCGGGCGCGGAAAGGGAACTGAAGCGCCCCTCGGACTTCCAGCAGTTCATGGGCAGCGAGGTGGAGGTCAAGCTGTATAAACCTCTGGATGGCTGCAAGAGCTTTGTGGGGCTTCTTCGCGGCTATGAGAACGGCCAGGTCAGCATTGAGCGCGCCGGTGAGCTTCTTTGTTTTTCCGCCCCGCAGATCGCGCAGGTCCGGCTGCATGTTTCCTTTTAATTTATCAGAAAGATCAAGCTGTAAGCATAGAATGGAGAGTTAAGAATGAACGCAGAATTCTTTGAGGCCATTGAAGCCATTGAAAAAGAAAAAGGCATTCCCCGCGGCTACATGTATGACAAGATCAAGCAGGCCATGCTGGCTGCCTTCCGGAAGGATAATCCGGAGTGCGAGGACAATGTTGCCATCGATCTGGATGAGGAGAAGTACCGGATCGAGATGTACGTCACCAAAACGGTGGTTGACGATGTGGAGGACCCCAGCCATGAGATCAACCTCGAAGCGGCCAAAAAGATCAGCCGCCGTGCAAAGCTTGGCGACACGGTGAATATCCCGGTGGAGACCAAGAAGTTCGGGCGGATCGCTGCGCAGCAGGCCAAGCAGATCATCACCCAGGGTATCCGGGAAGCGGAACGGGGCATCATCTATGAGGAGTTCACCTCCAAGGAGCATGAGATCCTGACCGGTGTCGTCTCTCACATCGAGCCGCGCAACGGCAGCGTCTCCATTCGCATCTCCTCCAACAGCGAGTATACCGAGGCCATGCTCACCGCCGGCGAGCGGATCAAGACCGAGCCGCTCAAGGAGGGCGACCGGATCAAGGTCTATGTGGTAGAGGTCCGCAACTCCAGCCGCGGCCCCCAGGTCCTGATCAGCCGGACCCATCCCGGCCTTGTCAAGCGCCTGTTTGAGCTGGAGGTGCCCGAAATCTTTGACGGCACCGTGGAAATCAAGTCCATCGCCCGGGAGGCCGGCAGCCGCACGAAGATGGCTGTCTGGTCCGCGGACCCCAACGTCGACCCCATCGGCTCCTGCGTCGGCCCCAAGGGCGGCCGCGTTGCCAGCATCGTCAACGAGCTGGGCGGCGAGAAGATCGATATCGTAAAATTCAGCGAAGTCCCGGAAGAGTACATTGCCGCCGCGCTCTCTCCCTCCGAGGTGGTCAGCGTTACCATGATGGAAGACGGAAAGAGCTGCCGTGTGATCGTGCCGGACAATCAGCTGTCCCTTGCCATCGGCAAGGAGGGACAGAATGCCCGCCTGGCCGCCAAGCTCACCGGCTATAAGATCGATATCAAGCCGGCTTCTGAGGCTTGAGGACAGAATAATCAGAGGAAGGACGGTGGCGAGGATGCCAGAACCCAAGAAGATCCCCATGCGGCAGTGCCTCGGCTGCCGCGAAATGAAGCCCAAAAGAGAGTTGATCCGTGTGGTGCGCTCTCCGGAGGGAGAGATCAGCCTGGACTTTCGGGGAAAGGCCAACGGACGCGGAGCATATCTGTGCCCCAAGGTGGAGTGCCTGAAGAAGGCAGTCAAAAGCAGGGCGCTGGAACGGGCGTTCAGCGCGGCTGTTCCGGCTGAGATTTATGATCGCCTGCGCGAGGAAATGGAGCGCGGCGAATGAGAGAAAAAATACTGAGACTTTTGGGACTGATGCGGCGCGCAAGCGCTGTCTCTCCGGGCGAGGATCAGACGGCTGAGGCGATTCGGTCCGGGAAGGGGAAGCTTCTTCTGATGGCTTCCGATATCTCGGAGAATGCACGGCGTAAGGCGGAGAACCTTGCGGTCGGACGCAATGTGGAACTGGTCTTGCTGCCTTTTGATCGAACAGAGCTGGGCGCTGCGCTTGGTTTGAGCGCATGCTCGGCAGCGGCGATAACGGATCTGGGCTTTGCGGATGCTTTTGCTAAGCTGCTCGCCGCCCAGTGGCCGGAGGAATACACGGACCTGGCGGAACGTGTTCAGCAGCGAAAAGAGAAGGCAGCCAGGAGAAAGCTCCAAAAGGGAAGCAAACGAGTTGGAACAAGGAGGACTAACGTATGAGCATGGTGAAATATCGCGTACATGAGGTGGCGAAAGACTTTGGAGTTGCGTCCAAGGTGATCACGCAGATCCTGACGGACTATATCGCGCCGCCGAAAAACCATATGCAGGTCCTGGAAACACCGGAGTTGGACGTTATCTTTGAATATATGACCCAGCACAATCAGATCGCCAGCCTGGAGGAGGTCTTCCGGGTCGCGCCGCCTGAGAAAGCTGCCGAGCCCAAGGCAGAGCCCAAGCCCGCGGCGAAGGCCGCGCAGCCTGCCGCGCCCGGAAAGCCGCAGGGTCGCCAGGCTCCCGCCGCGCAGAGCGCTCCCGCGCCGGCCCCGCAGCCGAAGCAGGAGAAGAAGGAGAAGCCCCATGTGCCCCGCCAGGTGGCGGAAAAACGCGTGGTGGATACCCGCGGCGGCGCTGCGGTCAACATCGAGAAGTACAACGAGAAGTTTGAGGACATGGGCGATGCGAAGGTTGGCAACAACAATAACATGCGCCGTGGCAATAAAGAGAAGATCCAGAGCAAATCCAAGCAGCGCGGACAGCAGCAGCCCTCCAACAAGCGCCGCCAGGAGGAGCGGGATAAGATGCAGCGTCTTCAGCTGGAGATCGCCCGCAAGCAGCAGCTCAAGGTCCAGATCCCGGAGGAGATCTCCGTGGGCGAGCTGGCAACCCGGATGAAGAAGTCCGCCGCCGAGGTCATCAAGCAGCTCATGAAGCTGGGCGTTTTCGCCTCTGTTTCCGAGATCATTGATTACGACACCGCGGCCCTGGTCGCTATGGAGCTGGGCTGCAAGGTGGAGAAGGAAGTCATCGTCACCGTGGAAGAGCGGCTGATCGACGACCACGAGGATAAGCCGGAGGATCTGGTCCCCCGCGCCCCTGTTGTGGTGGTTATGGGCCACGTGGACCACGGCAAAACCTCGCTGCTGGACTATATCCGCCATGCCAATGTGGTTTCCGGAGAAGCTGGCGGCATTACCCAGCATATCGGCGCCTATACTGTGGATATTAACGGCAGTCCCATCACCTTCCTGGACACCCCGGGACACGAGGCCTTTACCTCTATGCGTGCCCGCGGCGCCATGGTGACGGATATTGCCATCCTGGTAGTCGCGGCGGACGACGGCATCATGCCCCAGACGGTGGAGAGCATCAACCACGCCAAGGCCGCCGGCATTCCCGTGGTGGTGGCCATCAACAAGATGGACACCGTTGGCGCGAACCCCGAACGCATCAAGCAGCAGCTCACCGAGTACGATCTGGTTTCCGAGGAATGGGGCGGCGATACCATCATCGTTCCCATCTCCGCCAAGACCGGTATGGGCATCGAAGACCTGCTGGAGAATCTGGTTGTCCTGGCCGAGGTCCAGGAGCTTCGGGCCAATCCCAATCGCGCGGCCAGGGGCGCTGTCATCGAAGCCCGCCTGGACAAGGGACGCGGCCCCATCATGACTGTGCTTGTCCAGAACGGCACGCTGAAGGTCGGCGATATCATCATCGCCGGCACCGCGGTCGGCCGTGTGCGTACCATGATCAACGACAAGGGCCAGCGGGTGACCACTGCCGGTCCCTCTACGCCTGTTGAGATTTCCGGCATGAGCGAAGTGCCCAGCGCGGGCGATGTGTTCAACGCCGTGAATGACGAGCGGATGGCCCGGGAGCTTGCGGAAGAACGGCGCATCAGCCAGAACAGCAACGCCATGCCCGGCACCAAGAAGGTCAGCCTGGAGGATCTGTTCAGTCAGATCCAGGCAGGCGAGATGAAGACCCTGAACCTGATCGTCAAGGCCGACGTTCAGGGCTCTGCCGAGGCGGTAAAGACCTCTCTGGAGAAAATTTCCAACGACGAGGTCCGCGTCAAGGTCATCCACAGCGCAGTCGGCGCCATCAACGAGTCCGATGTGATGCTGGCCGCCACCTCCGGCGCCATCATCGTGGGCTTCAACGTCCGGCCGGACAACGCCGCCCGGGACAGCGCGGCGCGCAGCAACGTGGATATGCGGATGTACCGCGTGATTTATGACTGCATCAATGAGATCGAGGCGGCCATGAAGGGTATGCTGGCGCCGAAGTTCAAGGAGGTCGTCATCGGCCACGCAGAGGTCCGCGAAACCTACAAGGTCTCCAAGGTCGGCACGGTCTGCGGCTGCTACTGCACCGACGGTAAGATCCAGCGCGGCTGCGATGTGCGTGTCCTGCGGGACAACATCGTGATCCACGAAGGCAGTCTGGCCTCCCTGCGTCGCTTTAAGGACGACGTAAAGGAAGTCGCCAGCGGCTACGAATGCGGCATGCAGGTGGAGAAATTCAACGATATCAAGGTCGGCGACGTGATTGAATGCTTCGTCATGGAGCAGATCAAGGATTAATGCCCGACAGAAGGAAGTAACGTAGGGGCCGGCGTCCCCGACGGCCCGCATTTCGGCTTGACGGATTGCGGACGGTCCGGGAAGCCAGCCCCTACAAGCGCAAAGGAGAACAATATGCCATCCAACAAACTTGCAAGAACCAATGACGATATTCAGTTCGTCCTCTCCAGGCTGATCCCCCAGGTCAAGGACCCGCGGGTACAGCAGGGGATGATCAGCGTGACCCGGGTGGAGACCACCGGAGATCTGCGCTATGCCAAAGTCTGGCTCTCTGTGCTGGGGCTGGAAAACGAAAAAGAATTCAAAAAGGGCCTGAAGTCCGCTGCAGGCTGGCTGCGGCATGAGCTGGGCCAGGCGATGACCTTGCGCTATACCCCGGAGCTGGTCTTTGAAGTGGACCACAGTATCGAGTACGGCGCCCACATCAGCCAGGTCATCAATTCTCTGGACATTCGCAGGGACGAGGATGAGGATCATGAAGGCTGAAGTGTGCGCGGCCCTGCTCTCCGAGCAGGATCGGATTTTGCTGGTGACCCACCGCAACCCGGACGGAGACACCATGGGCAGCACGGCTGCGCTCTGCTCTGCGCTGCGCCGCTGCGGCAAAACTGCAGTCCTCTTTCCCAATGGGCAGGTTACGGAAAAGCTCCTTCCTTTTGTGGAGCGCTTTTACGGGCCAGCCGACTTCCGCCCGGACTATATTGTTTCCGTGGATGTGGCGACGGAGAAAATGTTTGCCGACGGCTTCGCCGGCCCGGTGGATCTCTGCATCGACCACCACCCCAGCAACTCCCACTACGCCGCAGCGGAATGCCTTTGCCCGGATCGGGCTGCAACAGGGGAGATCGTGATGCGGATCATTCAAGCACTCTGCGGCGAGCTGACGGCGGAAGAGGCAAACCTGCTCTATATCGCCCTCTCCACGGATTGTGGCTGCTTCCAGTATGCCAATACGGACGGCGCTGCCCTGCGTCATGCCGCCGAGCTTGTGGAGGCGGGGGCAGAGAATGCCCGGCTGAACCAGCTGTTTTTCCGCAAGGTCTCCGCTGCCCGGCTGAAGCTGGAGGGACTCATTTATCAGCGCATGAGCTTTCATCGGAACGGGAGAGTCGTGGTTGCCATCGTGACCGATGAGATGCTGGCTGCCGCAGGCGCCACGGAGGATGATTGCGACGATCTGGCCGGCCTGGCTGGCAGGGCTGAGTGCGGCGAGGTGAGCATCACCATCCGGGATTATCCGGGGGGGCACAGCAAGGTCTCCGTCCGCTCCGGCGAGAGCTTTGACAGCTGCGCGCTCTGCGCCCGCTTTGGCGGGGGCGGACACAAAATGGCCGCCGGCTGCAATCTGCCTGTACCGCCGGAGAAGGCCCGGGAACTGCTGCTGCAGGCCATTGACGAGGTCCTGGCATGAACGGCATCCTGCTGATTGACAAGCCCTCTGGCTGGACCAGCAGCGATGTGGTGGCAAAACTCCGGGGCATTCTCCACGAGCGCCGCATCGGGCACTCGGGAACCCTGGACCCGATGGCGACCGGTCTGCTGGTTGCCTTTGTGGGAAGAGCCACCCGCGCGGTGGAATTTGCGGAAAGCCAGGAAAAACGCTATCTTGCCGGACTGCGCCTCGGGCTCGCCACCGATACCCAGGATATCACCGGCAGGCCGATCGGCGGTTGCCCTCGCTCTGTTTCGAACCAGGAACTGGAGAAGGCGCTTGACGCTTTCCGGGGAGAGATCCGTCAGATCCCGCCCATGTACTCCGCCATCAAGGTTAAGGGACAGAAGCTCTATGAGATCGCCCGACGGGGCGGGGAAATCGAGCGGAAACCGCGCTCTGTCACCATCTCGGAATTGAAGGTCCTTGGCAGGGAGGGGGACGACTTTTTCCTGGATATTTCCTGCTCCAAGGGGACCTATGTCCGAACTCTCTGTCACGATATCGGCGCCTTGCTCGGCTGCGGCGGCTGTATGAGTTCTCTACGCCGCACCATGGCAGGAGAATTTAGCATCGAGCAGGCCCACAGTCTCTCGGAAGTCCAGGATGTGGCAGATCGGGGTATGGCAAATTCCCTGTTGCTGCCTCTGGATACCCTCTTTTCCGCTTATCCCGCGCTTACGGTTTCCGAACAGGGGGAGAGCGCGATCCGTGTGGGGCGCTCGTTTCGCCAGGCCGCGCCGGACGGAAGCTACCGCGTCTACGGTCCGGCAGGGGATTTTCTGGCCCTCTGCAGGGTGTGCGAGGGTGAACTGCGCTGCATCAAAAGCTTTTTTGAGGTTTGATTGCCATGGAAGAGAAAAAACGGGTCATCGCCCTGGGCTTCTTTGACGGCGTTCATATCGGTCACGGCGCCCTGCTGCGCCGCACCAGCCAGCGGGCGGAGGAACTGAACGCCCTCCCCTCGGTGCTGAGCTTTGACGTGCACCCGGACACCCTGGTGTTCGGGAAAGAAGTGCCGCTGATCAACAGCGCCCTGGGCCGCGAGGAACTGATTCGCCGCTGCTATGGGATCGAAAATGTGGTCTTTATCCACTTCAACCGCCGGGTCATGGAGATGGACTGGCAGGTCTTTCTGGAAAACCTGATCCGAGAATTGAACATTTGTCACTTCGTGGTGGGACACGATTTTTGCTTCGGATACCGGGGGCTTGGAACGGCGGAACGCCTGCGGGACTACTGCAGGGAGCACGGCCTCGGCTGCGATGTGATCCCTCCGGTGATGCTGGACGGACAGATCGTCAGCTCCACCCATATCCGGGAGCTGATCGCTGACGGTCGCATGGAAGAGGCCAGACACTGGCTGGGTCATCCCCACACACTGGCGGATACGGTCCATTCCGGCTATCATCTGGGACGCAGAATGGGCACGCCCACGATCAACATGTATTTCCCCGATGGGGTGATCGTGCCCCGACACGGCGTTTACGCCAGCAAGGTCTACCTGGAAGACGGCGCCTCCTATATCGCGGTGACCAATGTGGGCGTTCGCCCCACCGTGAGCAACGAGAACCGCGTCAGCGTGGAGAGCCACCTGCTGGACTATTCCGGCAATCTGTACGGACGACAGGCCCGGGTGGAGTTTTACTGCTTCCTCCGGGATGAGAAGCGCTTTGCTAGCTTTGAAGCGCTGTCGGATCAGATCCACCGGGACGCGGAAGCCGCAAAAGCTTATTTTGCCGCGAAAGCCTGAACCAGCGCAAAAAGCCCTCCGGAACGGAAGGCTTTTCAATGTGTAGACAAACCCCAAAATGTCATTGCGAGACCAGTTCGCAAACTGGTCGTGGCAATCCGTTCCTCTTCAAAACAGCCGTAT
>ODAJ014755736.1_pt1 | contig 51610 bp, 41 predicted proteins | sample 1539241 | NCBI WGS metagenome assembly ODAJ01 (sample SAMN02144231, study PRJEB22623) | gut metagenome | biome: sheep rumen | host: Ovis aries | place: New Zealand | reverse complement strand
AGCCCCCTGACCGTCAGCGCGGTTGGTGGCTTTGTTAGTAGTTGTCTGAGCATTCTTGGTGTTAAGCCACATGGCAGCACCATCGGCAAGACAACCGCTGCTGCGCTTGGTGTAGTCGGGATTGTGTATCTCTTCTTGTACTACCTCTTTGCCATCTTCATCTGTGTCTGAGGAGCTGACCAAGACACCCTGGTGAGGCTCGCACTGGTAGTAACCCCTTGGTGAGAAGATGACCATCTCGGCAACAGCATCTGTTCCGCTGGCATCACCTCGTCTGCCTGCTATTGCAGCGATATTGGCAACGCGGGCGTTAATCCTCGCTGCATCAGAATTGATGGCATTGCCAGACTGCTGCTTGGGAGGAGTGATTGTTACATGTCCACTCTCTGTCATCAACTCGATGGTAGCCTGCTCAAATCTTGCCGACAACTGCTCCATCATTTTCACCAGATGGGCATTGTGGGGCTTCTCCACAGCTATATAGCCGCCACGAAGGTAAATCTTAGCGGCCTCCAGCCATTCAGTAAGAGGGCGATTCAGAATGTCCTCGCCCTTGATGAGTATCATCTTAGTGTCTGAGGTCACCTCGTTGGTCTTGATGTTCAAACGGCGCACTAAGGCAGCACCCATAGAGTTCTCGTCAAACGAGCTCAGCACGGCTGTCGGCATGTCTGCCGTCACCTTGACATTCAACTCGTCCACATTCACGTCGGTAGGATTAGTACCGCCGCCGTTATCATTGCTGGCTATGTCTTCTTTGACACAGCCTGTCATCATCATCGCAATCCCCATCATTAGGACTGCAAGAAAAATGTAATTACGGTTTTTAGTCTTCATAATCATTTCAATTTTAGATTCTTAGCAAATACGATGCAAATATACAACTTTTTTTAAAATCTGCAAGTCAAATCACATTTTTTAAACAGAGATGGGGAGGCTTACGACGAAGCGGCTGCCATTGGTGTAGTGAGGGTCGAGTGTGAGGGTGCCGTCTATCAGCATGACGACACGGCGGCAGAGGAACAGTCCGAGACCAAGACCCTCGGTAAACATATCGAGCTTGGTAAACTTCTCGAAGATGAAGTCGGACTTGTCGGAAGGAATGCCGGGGCCAGTATCTTCGATGATGAAGTGCACTGCATCTGCTGAGGCTTCGATACGCATGGTGACGCTGCCTTCACGAGTGAAGTGCAGGGCGTTGGCGAGCAGTTCGGTGAGGACGATGAGCAGATGGTGACGGTTAGTCGTGATGGTCAGCTGGTCATCGACATGGGAGTCGAGATGCATCTCTGCGGTATGGGACATCAGAGTGCCGGCATTTTCGAAAGCCTCGCGAGCCACCTCGTTACAACGCACGGTGTCGGCGGTGTTGATGGTCTGACGGCTCTCAACAAACGAGGCAGTGAGCAGCTTGCTCACCATATAGTCGAGGGTATTGGTCTGCACGAACATCGTCTCGGCAATCTGCTGTTTCTCGTCGTCAGGAATAGACTCGCCATTTCCACGCAACACCTGTGCGAAGCCATGAACGATGTTGAGCGGCGTACGTATCTGGTGTGACATATCCTGCATGAACTGGGTCTTCTGCTCACTGGCCTGTCGCGCCAGCAGGGTAGCCTTCTCCAGTTCCTTGGTGCGCTGCTCTGTCTCCTGTTTGGTCTGCTCAGCATCTTTGATATGCTTGCTGATTCTCCGTCGCATCAGACAGAAAGTGTTCTGCAACTGTCCTATCAAGTCGGTGCGCTCACTGAGCGGCAAGGGCTTGTCGTAATCGCCGTGACCAATCTGTCGCAGTTCGGCAGCCAGGAGTCCCAACGGCTGTATGAAGTGTTTCACAATACGGTGGCAACCCATGACCAGCAGCAACAGTCCGATGATAAGCAACGGCAGCAGGATATAGTTCAGGCTGTTGTAGCCACGCAGCAGCTCGTTTGACGGACAGACGAGGGCTATGCTCCACTCGGTGCCTTCGAGCGGGTGGTAAAGCACGATGTGTGACTTGCCGTCGAAGTTCACCTCCATGTGTCCTGTCCGTCCGTTGGTCATCTCATAGCCTAATGCCACTACGTCGGTATGCTCTCTGGGATCCATACCCGTGAAGATAGTCTGCTTGAGCAGCTTGGTGGTATCGGGGTGTACGAAGTAATGCCCGTCGGGCCCCAGCATCATGAAGTAAGAGTTTTCGTATGGATACTCTGCATTAATGGTCTCTGCGAGTTTCTTCAGGGACAAGTCGGTGGAAATGACACCTACGAACTTCTCATGCCTGTCGTAGAGCGGTACGCAGTAGGATGCTATCCAATCCGGGTTTGACAGCGTTCCTTCATTGAAGTCGTCGAAGGGGTCCACCCAGCAGGCGGCTCTCTTCTGGCGCGGTGTCTTATACCACACCTTATTATAATAGTCGTACTCCGCTTCACGCACAGTGGCCACTGAGTCCCTTTGGCCGTCTGAACTCGTGCCGAAGCGGACAGAATAGGCCGAGAAGCCGTATGTATCCTCTGGGAAGAAATCGGGCTCCATCGTGATAGAGCAACCGTTCGCGTTGGGATGGTTGGCTACGATACGATGGGAGTACTTCAGCAGCGAGTCTTTATCATGGTGGAGGTTGACGAGCCAGATGATGTTCCGTGTGGCTGTCTCTATCTCCAGCATAGACCCTTTTACTCGCAGTGACGTGTTGTCAAGCACATGGGACGCCTCGTCAATGGCCTCCTGTCGGATGATGTTACGTGACTGCCAGTAGAGGAATCCCAGCGACAGCGAGAAGACCAGTACCACGACGAACAGGATCTCAAGACTGAGTCTTGTGGAGAGCGACTGGTGGATATGGCTTTTCATCTCTTTCATAGGCTCCCCTCCTTCCTCTTGTCGGCGACACCCAGCAGATTGCCCAACAACTCGGTGGTTATCTCCGTATGCTGCTGTATCTTATCAGCCATCTGGCGACATTCCTCTGCGTCCATATCTGTCACATGCTGTCTGAAATCGTCAACGATGGTGTGGATGGCCTTCACGGATTGCTCCATGCGGTCGCTCATATTCAGGATGACGGCATCCTTCATGCTATCCGCCTCGCGGGCTTGTTCGTAAGCCAGCCTGAGATCATCATTACGCTGGCGGAGCACATCCGTCAGGTGGGTGATGTCCGCGATATGCTGTCCGATGTTCTGCTGCATCTGGCGGAAGGTGTTCTGCACATAGCCCACCTCATCAGTGCGACGGCTTTCCCTCACTGGCTCGTCCAGCTGGCCGTCAGCCATGCGTCGTGCCGTATCTACCAGCTGCTGCAAGGGTTTCAGCTTGAGATGACTGAAAAAGGAGCAGAACAAGCCTATCAGCAACAAGCCTATGAGACTGATGATGACTGTCAACCGCAAGAGCGCGTCATAAGAGCTGAAGATGTCGCTCTCAGGACATACGATAGACACGCTCCAGCCTGCATTCTCGAAGGGATGGTAGAAGATAAAGCCATGCTTGCCGCCCATCGTAATCTCACTATGTCCGACATGACCTGTCTTCATGGATATGGCTGCCAGATGACCTTCACTGGTAGGGTCGTTGAAAGCCTCAGCAAAGAATGCCTGATGAGCCTCGAGGGTGCTGTCTGGGTGGATAATCAGATGTCCGTCGGTTCCCATCACCGAGGCATGTGAGTTGGGGAACGGCCTCAGCGAGAGCACCAAGTCGGCAAACCACTTCATCGAGATCTGTGCCGAGAGGACACCCACCAGTTCTCCGTCTTTGTCGTGGAGCGGCATACCATAGGATGTGATGATGGAGGTCTCGCCGTGCTCCACATCGATATAGGGGTCTATCCAGATGGGCTTTTCGTGGTGCAGGGGTATGAAGTACCACTTCTCACGCGTATAGAGCTTCTTTCCTCCGTTGATGGTCACGTCAATCTTGGTGGAATCGACAGCATTGCGGTGGGCATACACCTCATAGTAGATGCCATATTGCGGATAGACACCAGGCTCGAAGGCTATGACACAACTCTGGATGTGCGGATTCTCTTTCAACAGTTGCCGACAGAGGCTGTCCATGATCTCCGGGCGGTTCAAACGCTTCTCGATAGTCCAGTGCAAGCTACGCGTAGCCGTCTCTACCTCGCTCAGGGTATTGTCGATACGCAGCTCTGTGGTGCGCAGGGTCTGACGCGCTTTCTCCATCGCCTCCTGATAGATGGACTGGCGGGCGTAGTGGAACATGATGAGGAGGGCAGTGACAAAGAGTACAGACACGAAGCCAACCACCCACAGCACGATTTGTGTGGTCAGCGAATGGCGTGGTTGATTTTCTGTAATTCTCTTCATCGACTGCAAAATTAAAAAAAATATTCGACATTGCAAGCCAACTGAGAAAAAATTTCAGTCTATGACATTTCGGAAGTTTCTTTCTCCTGACGCTTATGACGGAGGTATTCAAGACGCTCCATAGCGTGCTTGCGCGACTGGTAGATCTGGAAGCGATAGACGAGGCAGGCGACAGCGAAATAGGCAGCGACGTGAATCCACAGGATGCGGTATTCAGTGGCTACGTCGTTCAGGGTAGCTCCCATCGTGTTCAAGCGTACGAAAGCACGGGCTCCAAAGGTGCTGGGGAACAGCCAGGAGACACCTTGCCAGACGCCCGGGATGTTGGACTGAGGCCACGAGACACCTGTCATGAACAACAGGGGCACACTGATGAATACCACTAACAGCATGACATTCTCGCGGTATTTCACCAGACAGGACATTACCATACCGAAGAAGATGCAGGCCAGCGTCAAGGGCAGCATCAGATGGAAGAGGGTCTGCCACGTGGCGAGATGGGGGAAGTTGAAGAGGCGTGGCACGACGATGACCAGCCAGGTGCCCATCACGATATAGACCATCAAATAACAGAGTGCCTTGCCCAGCACGATGGACAGTGTGTTGTCGTAGCGGGCATCACCCACAGGAATGAGGTTACGATAGGGATTCTCATCGCGAGCAGTTCCTGCGGAGAGCCCGATGCCTAGCACGAGGGTCTGCTGGAGGATGATGATCAGCACGGCAGGGAGCAAAGATGAGCCATAGCCTCCCTGGGGATTGAAGATGGCAACATCGGCATAGTCGAGGGGCCGTGAGGAGATGACTTCCTCGCGCTTCGTATAAGCACCACCAAGCTTCTTCTTGATATCGGTACCCATCTCCATCGACACAATCTGGGCGGTCTGGAACACATTCTTATAGGCGAGCATCAGACTCATATCGCAATAGACGCTGATGACACCCTGTTCCATACGGTTTACTTTCTCGGCAAACTCGCTGGGGATAAGGTAGATGCCTTTCACCAGCTGACGGCTCACCAACGACTTTGCTTCATCCAAGTCCTGGGCATAGTAGGCGACACGCACATCGGGCGAGGCATCACACTTACGGATGAACTGGCGAGAGAGGAAGGAGTGCGACTGGTCAACGACACAGACGGGCACTTCGTGGACGGCCTCGTTGTTGTAAATCCATGAATAGAGCAACGGATAGGCCAAGGGTACGAGGAAAAAGAAAATCAGCACGCCTTCGTCCTTCACGATGCGCTTCAGCTCCTGATACCAGATGTAACAGACAGCGTCTAAGCCTTGATATATACTACGGAATATAGACATAGGTGAGCATTGCATTTTTTATTTTCTTTACCACCATCCAGGGCAACAGCATGAATGCCAGCAGTGCCGCAAAGTGGAACCACGACTCAATAAGCGGGAAGCCATTGAATACGCAGGCCTGATAAATCATCCAATAGTGGCGCAAGGGGAATAGCCACGAGAGCGACTGCAAGGCACCATCCATTCCCATGACGGGGAAGGCGGAGCCTGCCATAGAGATGCTGACCACTGCCCACAACGAGCAGACACTCATGGACATGCGGAGCGAGGGCATCAGTCCGAAGGCGAAGATGCCAAACCCTTGAGAAGCCAGCACCTGCATCAGTCCCAAGAGCACCAACATGAACGGACTGCCCTGATGGGGGAAGCCCAGATGAAAGAACACGTAAAGCTGATAGCCAAAGACGATGGCAAGCCAGATGATGGTTTGAGGCAGGAACTTGCCCAAGAGAGCCACCATGATATTGTTATCAGCCATCTCCAACCACTTCTTGGAGGTGGCAAACTTCAGTTCCGTACCCAGCGAATAGGTGGAGATAAGGAAGATGAAAAGCATGATGATGCCAGGCACCATCACGGTGGTGAGATAGACATTATAACTGCTCCAAGGATTGGCTATCTGGTGCAAATCAATCGTGATAGGCTGCAGGATGGTCTGTATCTGCTTGTCGGTAAGACCCTTTGCCCTCATGGTGGCCTGTCCCAAGCCTGCTGAGCCGAGGGTGGAGATGGTCTTCATATCCTTCATCAACATAGAACCGGCAACCAGCGTAGTATAGGTGTAATAATAGGATATCTTGGGCTGTCGCTGAGCAAGCAGCTTCGCGGTAGTTCCCTTGGGGATGTACAGGAAGCCGTAAATCTCGTTGCGCTGGATAGCATGACGCGCCTCTGCCACACTGGAATAGTGGGCTACGACCTTCGACATCTGGAAGCTGCCGAGACGGCGCTCCAGGGAACGGGAGGTCGATGTGTTGTCCAAATCGACAATACCCACAGGCATATCCGTAGGCAGACCGTCGTCCAGCATCGAGGTGAAAAAGAACATCACCAGAATGGGAAACAGCACCATGCAGAAGCGGTAGATGTGATTCTGACGTAGAATCATCAACTCACGCATCATGATTTCATATATCTGCCCAAGAACCTTCACTTTTCCCTATTCACTATTCACTTTTCCCTATTCACTATTCACTTTTCACTATTCACTATTCACTTTTCACTATTCACTATTCACTAGCGAATGCGCCACTTTTCATTTAACAATGAGTGTCATTCCAGGACGCAAGCCCTCGAATTTCTCAGTGGGACGAGCCTTTACTTCGAAAGTCTTCAGGTCGTACTGCCCGTTGGCTTTGGTAGCCTTCCAGACGGCATAGGAACCCTGGTCCTTCATATAATAGACCTTCATCTCGACATTCTTGTTGAAAGCAGGCACGAAGGCGGAGAAGGTCTTGCCAATCTCCATACCGTTCAGCTGGTCTTCACGAACATTGAAGGTGCCCCACAGGTCGCTCATCACGGCAATGGTCATGATGGGAGAACCTGTTCCCACCAATTCACCCACCTTGGGATAAACGTCCGTCACCTCACCTTCCATCTGGGCAATCTGGACGGTCTCATTGATATAGGAGTTAACCTCGTTGACGGCACCCTTGGCACGACCTACCAAAGCGGCAGCGGCCTTCTTGTCTTCATAGCGGGCACCATTGCGAGCCATCTCATACTGGCTCTCTGCGGCCTTGTACTGAGCCTCCATAGCCTTGTAGTTGGCATACACCTCGTCACGCTTCTGGGCACTCATCACACCTTCGTCGAACAGACGCTGAATGCGCTCATACGACTTCTCGGCAATCTCCAAGCCTGCCTTGGCCTGCTGCATGAGCTGGAAGGCACCTTGTATCTGCTCCTGACGGGCACCATTGCGAGCCATCTCCTCCTGAGCGGAGGCAGCATTCTCGGCACTACGGGCCTGTTCCATCTTGGCACGGACCTCTGGAGCATCGAGAATAGCCAGCGTGTCGCCTACCTTCACGAAGTCGCCCTCCTTCACTCTGATTTCCAAAATACGTCCAGGAACCTTGCTGGACACACGATATTCACTCACCTCCACCTGACCTTGAATCAGCTCTGGGTCACGTCCCAGGGCAAAGAATCCAATCAGGGCCACAAGGGCCACCACTGCGGAGAATCCTATAATCGCTAACAGGATGTTGTTATGCTGCGTTTTTGCACTCATAATATTTTAATTTTTCACTATTCTCTATTCACTTTTCACTAGCGAATGCGCCTTCACTAGCGAATGCGCCACTATTCACTCAGCGTTCCCATAGCCTTCTGCAAGTTCACCTGACTGAGCTTCACGTCAATCTCGGCATCAATCTTCTGCGACTGAGCCTGAAGCCAAGCCGTCTGCGCCTCCATCACCGTAGTAGATGAGATGACACCCTCGCTGAATCCCAGGTTGGCAGTACGCAAATTCTCGTCAGCACGCTCCGTACTGGCTTTTGCCAACTCGAGTTTCTTATTGGCCTCGTTGACCTTGAAGGCACTCTGGTTCACCTGCAGTTCTATCAGCTCACGAGCCTCGTCGCGCTGGAGTGTAGCAATGGTAGTGGCACCCTTCGAGGCACGCACCTTATAGGCTACATCACCCCAGTTCCAGATAGGCACACGAACCAACACGCCGACATTCCATACGCCGGCAAACTTCTTCTCGAAGCCATTGAACAAATTAGGATTGCTGACCATATAGCCACCTGTCAACATGACCTGAGGCAGATTGCCTGCCTTCAGCAGGTTGGTGGTTTGCTTGCCCATATCCACCACGTTCTGGAGCATCTTCAGCTCAGGACGGTTCTCGAAGGCCTGCTCGACATTCATCTGCGGAGCAACCTCGACGGCACCCAAATCGGCGGTCTCTTCATCAGTCAGCACCACTTGCTCGTTGACAGGGAGTCCACAGAGCTGGCAGAGCAGCATCTTGGCAAGAACGAGTCCGTCGTTTACCTTGATGACTGCCATCTCGGCTTCGTTCACCTTCACGCTGACGCTCAGACCCTCGGAACGGGTAGCCACCCCTTCCTTGATCATTTTCTGAACATCACCATCCAACTTCTTCACCAGGTCCAGATAGCTCTGAGCCAGCTTCTGCTTATGGCGCAGTGAGACCACTTGCCAATAGGCCTGGTCGATATTGAAAAGGGTGGATTGGCGCTTGGCCTCTTCTGAGTTGGCAGCCAACAGTTCGCCAGTATCAGCCATCTTGTTCATCGCCACGATAGCTCCACCCATGAAGACGGGTTGCGTCAGCAGGATAGCACCAGCAAACATGTTGCGGGTGTCCGTACGGAAAGCATTGACGATGCTCTGACCTCCCATATCAAGGAATCCTGCCATCCGTGTCAGGTCTGTACCTAACTGCTGCTGCAAGGCGGGAGGCAGTATCTGGGCGTAAGGACCCACACTGCTCACAATGCCGTCCTTCAGATTGGTGCCTAAAGAGCTCAACGCCTCTTTCTGGTCGTTGTTCAGGATGGAAATCTCCTTGCTGGTGAACTCATAGCCACCCAGCGCACTGATATGGGGCAGGTACTTGGTACGAGCCGCTTTGCGCACATTCGCAGCTACTTCCTTCTTGACACGCGAAATGCTCATCTGCTTATTGTTCTTAAGCGCCAGAGCCCTGCAACTGTCGAGGTTCAGCAATCGCTGAGCATCAACGGTTTGCGCCATGCCTGCCAAAAGGACTAATCCTAAGAGTTTTCTCATTATTTTTCTTAAAAATATAACAATTTTGATTCAAAATCGGTGCAAAGATAGAATTTTTTGACGAAACTTGCAAAAAAATGATGCTCGAATATAAAATATTTAGTATATTTGCAAAAATATTAACTGCTAACAGACGGGGCATGGAAAAAAAAGGCTTCCTATACAGGGTGTTCGACCTCTATTATGACGGGTTCCGCAACATGAAACTGGGGCGCACCCTGTGGACCATCATCCTGATTAAGCTGTTCATCATGTTTGCCATTCTGAAAGTGTTTTTCTTCCCTAGCTTCCTCAAAGAGCATGCCAATGAAGGAGAAGAGCCTGACTATGTGGCAACGGAGATGATTGACAGGGCACAATAGCCTGACTAAGAATTCAATAACCTAAAAACTAAAAATATGCTTATGACAGATTTATTTCTAACCATCGACGCAGGAGCCATCGACTGGGCCAGAGCGCAGTTCGCACTGACAGCCATCTTCCATTGGCTCTTCGTACCCCTTACCCTGGGACTGGCTGTCATCATGGGCATTGCCGAGACGTGCTGGTATAGAACACGCAACATTTTCTGGCGCGACACCGCACAGTTCTGGCAAAAGCTCTTCGGCATCAACTTTGCTATGGGTGTGGCCACAGGTATCATTCTGGAATTTGAGTTTGGCACTAACTGGTCGAACTACTCGTGGTTCGTAGGCGATATCTTCGGAGCACCACTGGCTATCGAGGGTATCGTGGCGTTCTTCATGGAATCGACCTTCGTCGCCGTCATGTTCTTCGGATGGAAGAAAGTATCCCCTGGATTCCATCTGGCCTCTACCTGGCTAACAGGACTGGGAGCTACCATCTCAGCATGGTGGATTCTGGTGGCTAACGCCTGGATGCAGTACCCTGTGGGATGCGAGTTCAACCCTGACACCATGCGCAACGAGATGGTGTCATTCCTCGACGTAGCCCTGTCGCCATTTGCCATCGACAAGTTCTGCCATACGGTCATCTCAGCATGGATTATCGGAGCCGTTTTCGTGGTAGCGGTATCCTGTTGGTACCTGATGAAGAAACGGGAAGTCAAGCTGGCTATAGAGAGCATCAAGATAGCTACAGTAGTGGGACTGATTGCCTCACTGGGCGCGGCTATGACAGGACATAAGTCGGCACAGAGCGTGGCAGAGGTACAGCCCATGAAACTGGCTGCTATGGAAGCGCTATACAATGGCGGTGAGGACATCGGACTGACTGCCGTAGCGTGGATTAACCCCTTGTCACAACCTGATTACGAGAACGAGGAGTCGGCTCCGCTGAAAATAGAGATGCCTTATGCCCTATCGTTCATGGCTACCAATGACATTCATGGTTACGTGCCTGGCATCAACGACATACTGAATGGCTATACCAAGCCCGACGGAACCAAGGAGCCTTCCGTAGTGGAGAAGATGGCACGAGGCAAAGAGGCCATCACAGCACTGGCGGCATACAGAAAAGCCAAGAAGGAGGGGGCGAGTGATGCTATCCTTGCCAAGCACCTTTCCACCATCCAGGAGAACATGAAATATTTCGGCTACGGCTATGTGAAGGATCCACACGACGTGGTACCTTATGTGCCCGTGAACTTCTGGGCATTCCGCATCATGGTGGGACTGGGATGTGTGTTCATTCTCTTCTTCCTGGTGATGACCCTGATAACGTTCAAGATTCCGTTCCTAACCATTACGACACGCAGACTGCTGGCTGCCTTCGGTCTGCTGCCGGAGACGGCTGCTGACACCAACGAGATGGTAGGACTGCCCTCGTGGCACTACTGGACAGCGATCATCCTTGTGCCACTGGCTTACATCGCCTCGGAGAGCGGATGGCTGGTGGCTGAATTCGGACGTCAGCCGTGGACTATCCAAGACATGCTGCCCACATGGGTGGCTGTGAGCGACATCAGCAGCTGCAGTGTGGCCTTGACGTTCTTCCTCTTCCTATTCCTCTTCACGCTGATGCTGGCTGTCGAGATCAGCATCCTGTTGAAGCAAATCAAGAAAGGACCGGAGTATAGCGCTTCGCTAAATGAGAAATGAGAAATGAGAAATGAGAAAAAAGAATTATGATTACCTATAGTTTCTTACAGCACTACTGGTGCTTCATTGTTGCCTTGTTAGGCGCAATATTGGTATTCCTGCTATTTGTTCAAGGAGCCAACTCCTGCATTCGCTCCTTAGGATGGACAGAGGAAGGCAAGCGACTCGTTCTTAACTCGACGGGACGCAAGTGGGAATTCACCTTCACCACTTTAGTTACTTTCGGAGGAGCCTTCTTTGCCTCCTATCCCCTATTCTACTCTACCTCGTTTGGTGGGGCCTACTGGCTGTGGATGATCATCCTGTTTACCTTCGTACTACAGGCCGTCAGCTACGAGTTCCAGAACAAGTTAGGCAACTTCCTGGGTCCGAGGACATTCCAGTTCTTCCTGATTCTCAACGGGTTGCTGGGTCCGCTGCTTCTGGGTGGTGCCGTGGCCACTTTCTTCGAGGGCAGCAACTTCATCATTGAGAAAAACAACCTGATTGATGCAGGTTCCCTCACGCCCATCATTTCCAGATGGGCTAATGCCTCCCACGGACTCGACGCACTGCTGAATCCCTGGGTACTGGTGTTCGGACTGGCAGTCATGTTCCTGGCTCGCATCCTGGGCATACTCTACGTCATGAACAACGTGAACGATGAGGACATCCGCTCTCGCGGCTCTGTACGACTTTTAGGAAATACAATACCTTTCCTCATCCTATTCGTGGCCTATCTCGTCCACTTGCTATTGAAGGACGGCTTTGCCTACAATGAGGCCGGAGTCATCTTCATGGAGCCCTACAAATATCTGAGCAACTTCATCGACATGTGGTATCTCCTTATCCTATTACTAATAGGTGTGGTACTGGTGCTTTTCGGCATTGGCAAGACCATCGTTTCGAAGGATTACAATGGCGGCATCTGGCCTGCAGGCGTCGGTACCGTACTCACCGTACTGGCCCTGTTGCTCTGCTCGGCATGGAACCATACCGCATACTATCCTTCTACTGCCGACCTACAGTCATCGTTGACAATGGCGAATTCATGCAGCAGCGAGTTTACTTTGCGCACCATGTTCTACGTTTCGCTGCTCGTACCTTTCGTACTGGCTTATATCGTCTATGCGTGGAGAGCCATCGACAAGAAGAAATTGGACAAGCAAGAAATAATTGATGATCACGCATATTAAACTATGACACCCAACGAACAACGTAATGAACGATTAGGCGCCAAGATGGTGAAGAACCTACAGCGCCGACATTTCGATGCCTACTATTGCGCAACGGCCAACGAGGCTAAGGCAAAAGTCAATGAACTCATCCCCGACAATTCCAGTGTGACGTGGGGTGGTACAATGACCGTCCGCGACATGGAGATTCCCCAGATGTTGCGAGAGCGAGGTACCCTTGACGTGTGGGATCGCGACCTTGTCGAAACGCCTGAAGAGAAGCAGGAGATGTACCTGCGGGCCTTCCAGGCGGACTACTACCTGTCATCGGCTAACGCTATTTCCGAAGATGGTGTCATCGTCAATATCGACGGTAACGGCAACCGCGTAGCAGCTATCACGTGGGGACCTAAGCATGTCATCTTCGTGGTGGGCATGAACAAGGTGACACAAGACCCGGAGGCTGCCCTGAAACGGGCACGTTCAACGGCAAGTCCTACGAATGCGGCCCGCTTTGACATCCAGACACCCTGCCAACTGGATGGTCAGTGCCACAACTGCAACTCGCCACAAAGCATCTGCAACTACATACACTTCTTACGCAACAGCAGCAAGCCAGGGCGTATCATCGTCATCTTAGTTGGTGAAAATTTAGGGTACTGACTTTAAAACTCCCAAATTTTTTGGTTTTTCTCTCGGTTTGCACTACCTTTGCACTCACTTATGATAGTATGTATTGCTGAGAAACCCAGTGTGGCAAGGGATATAGCACGTATTATTGGTGCTACCAGCTCGCACGACGGGTATATGGAAGGTAACGGTTTTCAGGTGACCTGGACGTTTGGTCATCTGTGTACACTGAAGGAGCCCCACGACTACACCCCCATGTGGAAGTCGTGGAGTTTGTCTGCTCTACCCATGATTCCGGAGCGCTTTGGCATCAAGCTCATTGATGATCAAGGCATCAAGAAGCAGTTTTCGATTATCGAGGGACTGATGCAGAAGGCGGAGCGTATCGTGAACTGCGGTGACGCAGGACAGGAGGGTGAGCTCATCCAGCGATGGGTGATGCAGAAGGCGGGAGCCAAGTGCCCTGTGAGTAGGCTGTGGATATCGTCCATGACTGATGAAGCCATCCGAGAAGGCTTCCAGAACCTGAAAGACCAGCAGGACTACCAGCCCCTCTATCTCGCAGGATTGTCCAGAGCCATTGGCGACTGGCTATTAGGCATGAACGCCACCCGGCTCTATACCCTGAAGTACGGCCAGAACCGTCAGGTGCTCAGCATCGGACGCGTACAAACCCCTACCCTCGCCCTGATTGTGAACAGGCAGAAAGAGATAGACAACTTCAAGCCAGAGCCTTATTGGGTACTGGCCACCGTCTATCGCGACACCACCTTTACGGCAACCAAGGGGAAATTCACGTCGAAGGAAGAGGGTGAGGCTGCTTTTGCCACCATCGAAGGAAAGCCTTTCGAAGTGACGAAGGTGGAGAAGAAAGAGGGTAAGGAACAGCCTCCCCAGCTCTATGACCTCACCTCGCTGCAGGTGGACTGCAACAGGAAGTTCGGCTATTCGGCAGAGATGACGCTGAACCTCATTCAGGCACTTTATGAGAAGAAATACACCACCTATCCGCGTGTGGATACACAATACCTTTCGGACGACATCTATCCTAAATGTCCACAGACGCTGAATGGGCTTTACCAGACCAAGTTCGGTGGTATTCCCGTTTATGCGGAATATATCAAACCCATTGGTGGCAAGGCCCTGAAGAAGACTAAACGTGTGTTTGACACCTCGAAGGTGACAGACCACCACGCCATCATTCCTACGGGTGTGATTCCGCAGAACCTGAGTGATGCCGAGCAAAAAGTATTCGACCTCATAGCCCGTCGCTTTATTGGCGTGTTCCTGCCAGATTGTAAGTTCTCTACCACTACCGTTTTAGGCGAAGTGAAGGGAGAAGAGGAAACGGTGGAGTTCAAGGTGACTGGCAAGGAGATATTAGAACCTGGATGGCGCGTAGTCAGAGGGGTACAGGCCTCAGAGAATACGGAGAATGCGGAAACAGAAAACGCAGAGAAGAACGACGAGGAGCGCACCCTGCCCACTTTCGTAAAAGGCGAGAGTGGTGAGCACAAGCCTACCCTGACGGAGAAGTGGACGACTCCCCCACCATATTACAATGAAGCGTCGCTACTTCGTGCAATGGAGACAGCGGGCAAGTTTGTAGAGGACGAGACATTACGTGCAGCGATGAAGGAGAACGGCATAGGTCGTCCCTCGAGTCGTGCCAGCATCATCGAGACACTCTTCAAGCGCCGGTATATCAAACGTGAACGCAAGCGTCTGGTAGCTACCCCCACAGGTATCGAGCTCATAGACCTCATTCGGGAAGAGCTCTTGAAAAGTTGTGAGCTGACAGGCATATGGGAAAAGAAGCTGCGCGACATCGAGCATCAGAAATACGATGCCCAACAATTTATCAACGAACTGAAACAACAGGTAACCGACATTGTCCGTGACGTCATGAGCGATTCCACAAACCGTCGCATTACAATTACCCCCGAAGAAGCCAAGAAAACCAAAAGGGGTAAGAAGGAATCATAGATAAGTGTAAAGCCCCCTAGAGCTTTACAATTATTTGTTTACCATTATACTCCACCATCTTTCCCTCTGGGTTCTCCAGGTTGAGTGCCCTTGGAGCATCCTTTGAAACAACTATCACGTTGAAACGGCGAGTTTTCAGCATACCGTTGAACGAGCCAGTTCGCTTACCGATGGTAAGGGTCTTAGAGGCCTCTTCGTAGGTGATATCGATGGTGGCATACTTGCCCTTCTCGTAATTATAATTCACGCCCTCATCCTCATAGAGCTGGAACTGGGCATCCTTGCCGGCATAGACATAGAGATTGATGAGGTCGGCAGGTTTCTCGTCACAATACTGAATCTCAGGACCAAAAGGAATGATGCTACCTTCACGGACGAAGACAGGAATGCGTTCGTACGGTGCATCGACAATGAGACGATGACCACCCTCAACGAATTCTCCTGAATAAAAGTCGTACCAGCCACACTGCTTAGGGAAATAGACGCTGCGACTGCGTGCCTTATAATAGCCTACCGGACATACCATCAACGCAGGACCGAACATCCACTGATCTTTGATATTATATATCTCGCAATCACCATTGAAGTCCATTACAAGACCGCGCATCATGGTGTAGTCTTTCAGATGCACCCAGCCTGCCATCGAATAGAGATAGGGCATCAGACGATAGCGCAATTTGTCGTAATACACAAACGACTTGTAGGCGGGATGATCCTCGGGGGCAATATTCCAAATCTCACGCAGAGGCCACTGCCCATGGACGCGGAACAAAGGAACAAAGGTGCCAAACTGGCTCCAACGAGCCTGTAGTTCGCGCCACTCCTTCAAGTCTTCATTTTCCACCTTCGTACGGTCGTAAAGCTGCTGAGCCTGCATATAACGGTTCTCCACGCAGAAGCCGCCTTGGTCCATACCCCAGAAGGGCAGACCCGACATACAGTAATTGAGACCTGCCGTCATCTGTGCACGCATATCTTCCCAACGGGTGCCAATATCACCACTCCAGGTAGCCGTAGAATAGCGTTGCTCACCAGCAAAACCACTACGGGTTAACAAAAAAACACGTTGATTGGGACGGACTGAACGCTGACCATTGTAGATGGCATCGGCATTAACAATAGAGTAGGCGTTGAAGTATTCTGTCGTCGTACCTAAAGCGGTAGGACCGCTGAGAGCCTTACGGTACCACATGGGGGTGCAGTCGCGCACATTCGGTTCTGAAGCATCCATCCACCAAGCATCAATACCATATTTATATTTAGAAAACAGGTTCTCGTCCATCTGACGCCAGAACATCTTACGGGCTCCAGCATCATAGGCATCGTAGAACGAACCAACATAGCCAGGCCCCACCCAGTCGTGAATGTCGTCCTTGACAGCCTGATGATACATCCAGCCATTCTTATCCAGTTCTTTATAATTGTCGGTATTGCAATAGAACTTAGGCCAGACAGAAATCATAAAGCGCCCTCCCATCTGATGAACAGAGTCGAGCATAGCCTGAGGATTGGGGAAGCGCGATATCTCGAACTGGTGGGAGCCCCACTGATCTTCTTTCCAGTAGTTCCAGTCCTGAACGATGTTGTCGCACGGAATCTGACGCCTACGGAACTCTGCCAGCGTGCTTTCTATCTCACCAGAGGTCTTATAACGCTCACGACTCTGCCAGAAGCCAAGCGACCACTTAGGATAAACCGGTGCCTTACCCGTCAATGTACGATAGCCGGAGATGACCTCATCAGCATTCTCTCCTGCAATGAAGTAGTAGTCCATATCCTTGGCCATCTCGCTCCATACGGAGAGTTTCTTTTGTTGCTTGTTGGGCTTTGCCACTCGCAAACCGCAATAGCTCACATCACCATCGGGTTGCCACTCTATACGCAGCTGGTAACGCTTGTTCTTCGTCAGTTTTTTTCGGAACTTATAGGTATTGGGATTCCAAGCCGTACGCCAACGCTCAGCCACCACCTCCTGTCCACCGATATAAACCTTGATATATCCAGCATAATAGAGAATGAAATGATAGAGCCTATCCTCGGGAGCCTCAATGAATCCTTCATAGATTACCTTCGAGCCATTCAACTTGAAGCCCTTTGGCAAGTTCTTAATGCCACCAGGCTCCGTCTGGTTGGCTAATACCGAAGTAGCAGGACAGTCGAACTCGTAATAGATAGAGTCCTCGTCGCGCACCACCTGATGATTATTCTTGTCAGTATAGGTTCCAGTCAGGTGACCTTCCCTGCCCTGACGGTCGTAAAGCTTAAAAGCACGTCCCAGCTGCTGATAGTCTTCTGGATTGCCCCAACGGCAATAGCTGTAACTATCCCATAGCAGGCCATAGTTCTTGCTGGACAGTACAAACGGTACACTCACCTTGGTGTTATATTGAAACAGATCTTCATTCAAACCTTTCAAATTCAATTCCTCTGACTGGTGCTGTCCCAATCCGTAGAACGCCTCATCCTTAGGACTGTCAAACAGCATGCGCCACGAAAGCCCGTTACGTTGCGATTCAGGTACCTTCGCCACATCGACACCTATTTCACGGTCGGGTACACGGAAGGGCATGAAGGTCTTTCCTTTTTTCGCCTCCTTCAACAACAACTTTCCATTGCCGTCGTAGAATGTGATGGCACCCGAATTCTTGTCAACACGGGCCTCCACACCAGCAGCCTTCACGCTCACAGTATCACCATCCGTCACAGTGAACTTCGGTGCTTGTACTTGTTTGACGATGATGAGGCTCTGCTTATCAGGTAACTGACTCTCCGAAGTAGCTTGCACACGAATAATACGGTCGCTAACCACCTGCAAACGTACAATCTGTGGTCCATCAGCCTTCACCTTCTTCACAGGAATAGTTACATACTGGCCCTTGACACTGTAGTCGCTAGCCATCACCATTGTTGCCATCATAGACAACAGCCCCATAGCAATTGTTTTAAATCGTACCATGCGTAATCTCGTAATATTAGTTATTGTCGCACAAAGGTACGAAAAAATCTTGACCGACAAACAAAAATCCTTAAAAAAACTTGGATTATTACATAATTATGGAATTATTTCTTACCGCTTTTCGCCGACGTCTCGCGGATAACGAGCTGCTGGGGAACGATTTTCTTGCAAACCTTGGTGTCGCCATGTATGTTCTTCAAGAGAAGTTGGCAGGCGGTGACACCCATCTGGTGCGACTGGTCCTCAATAGCAGACATACGGGGGGTGACATAGGCGGCATGTACGTCGTCGGTGAAGCCGATAAGCGCGACATCATCGGGTATGCTAAGTCCTTGGTTCTTAATGGCTGTGAAAGCTGCAAAGGTGATGATATCGTTAAAGGCAAGAATGGCATCAGGAGGATTGGATTGGCTAAGCAGCTTTTCGACGGACCGAAGGGCTACGTTATAGTCTATCTTATCACAGACAACAAGGCTGCGGTCTATCTCCATGTGATTATCTCGAAGGGCTTCCAAATAGCCATGTTTGCGGCGTCGAACCATATCAATGTGGTTGGGTCCGCCGATGAAAGCGATGCGTTGGCTTCCCGTGTCTATAAGGTGCTGTGTAGCCATTTGTGCAGCCTCGTCGCCATTTGCCGTGACCGATGAGAAACGGTCGGTAAGACAGGTTCTGCCGAAGAATACAAGAGGGATTCCCATTTGGGATATCTCTTCGAAATGACTATAGTCGGTAGTATTCTGCGCCAGACAGGCTATGATACCCTCTACGTGGAGGCTGATGAAGTTGTCGATGGCCATGCGCTCTAATTCAAAGCTCTCATGGCTGTTGGCGCTGATAACGCTATAGCCTTCGCGACGGGCCTCGTCTTCTATGCCATCGAGCACCGCTGCGTAATAGTGGGTGACGAGGTTGGGGACAACAACACCGATAACCTTGGGAGCCTCTTTACGCAGGCTTTGCGCAAAGGGATTGGGGCGATAGTTAAGCCGTTTTGCCAAATCCTTTACGCGTTGTTGCATCTCCTTTCCTATCTCTGGGGAGTTACGTAGTGCACGACTTACCGTGGCAATGCTGACACCCAGTTCGCTTGCCAAATCCTTCAACGATGTGCGATGTTGTTTCTTGATATTCATACACCTACGGTTCTTAATGAGGGCAAAGATACGAATAATCTAGGAATCCGCAAACGTTTACGTGATTTTTTTGCCTTTTTTTATTTCACTTTACTATTAAACTGCTTATCTTTGCATCAAAATTCAGAATGAGTAATGAATAGTTGATAATAAGTTAGTTAGAAAACATGGAATTAAGAGTGTCGTGAGATACTCTTAATTTTTTGTGTATAAGCCTCCAGAATTAGAGAGTATTATACTTGCTCTAGTCCTAGATGTAATACTCTGCAGAATCCACCCATCCGGCCCGCAATGCATACTTCGTGGCTTCGTGAACAGTATTGACGCCCAATTTGCGAAAGATGTTCTTACGATGGGTGTTAACGGTATGGAAACTGGAAAAACGTTTTTCGGCAATCTCCCTGGTGGTCAGTCCTAAAGCAATATCTTTCAAAACCTCCATCTCCGTGGGTGTCAGCTTCACCTCTTCCTCCATCCTACTCTGAGCGGGAGCTAGTAGAAGTTCAGCCATTCGCTGGCAGATATAGCGCTGATGACGCCCTGCATATTGCAGACATTCCAGAATTTCCTGCGAGGGCGACTCCTTCATCAGGATGCTGAATCGTGGACTGATAGCAACTACACGACGTACAAAATCTGTAGAAAGGTCATCGCTAAACAATATCCATTGTGCCTGCGGGAAACGTTGGTAAAGAATTTCCAGTTCCTCTACATCGTTAATATCAAAGAGAGTGTAATCCAGTACAATGACGGCATCGCCATGCTGTTTCAACTGTTCTATCATCTCGATTTTGTCGTCAGCCTGATGGCAATGTGTATCTCCTAATATGCTGGAGAAATACATCATGCCCGCTCTAGTTATGTCTTGTTTGTCTGCTAATATTATATACATTTCTAGAATGTCTCGTAAAAAATCTATTTCGAAAGAAATGGAAAAATTGCTGCTCACTCTGTCGGAATATCTACCCAGAACTTGGACCCCTTGCCTAACGTGGACTCTACACCTACCTTGCCACCCAAACTCAAAGCCATGCTTCGGCAAATGCTCAAGCCCAGTCCAGTGCCAGGGACAAACTCATCCACCTTCACAAAGCGTTCAAAGAGATGGTCATTACAATGGTCTTCGGGAATACCCTTTCCAGTATCTTCCACCCATATCCGCAACTGATGCTCGATATTTTCGAATCCCAAGATGATTTGTCCGTCCGTAGTAAACTTAACGGCATTGTTGACATATTGGTTCATTATCTCGCCTAGGCGTTCCCTGTCTGTAAGCACTCGCGGATTACTATCCGTTGGCATAACAAACAGTTTTACCCTCTTGGCATCAAGCCTAGAAGCATAGCGCACCACCATCTCCTCAAGCAATGGTTTCAACTCGAAACTGCTCTTCTTAATCGAATCATCACCAGCTTCCAGTCTCGACATGTGCATCATGTCATCGAACAAGCGGAGCAGACGGGCATTGTTGTCCCTGATAAGTCCTATCAGCTGCTGACGCTCTTCTTCAGATTGTGCCATTGAGAGAACCTCGCTGAAACCTACAATGGCATTCAGGGGCGTGCGCACCTCATGGCTGATATTAGCAAGAAATGCCGATTTCAGACGGTCGCTTTCTTCTGCATGGTTACGTGCGTCTATCAATGCCTTTTCTATATCTTTCTGTTTGTCAATACGCTGCGAAGTACCCACAATAGTAACCGGCTTCCCATCAAGGTCGCGCTTGTCAACAACAGCATACGACTCTTCCCAATAAGTGCGCTCACTATGAGGTATGTTCACTTCGTATTGTATATGGCACTCATCTATGCGGCCTTCAACCAAATCGTCGATACCTTTTGACACTTTTTCCGCATCTTCTGACTTTACCAGTTTTGCAAGTTCATCTACACGGGTTCCTGGAGGAAAGACAACCGTATCAGAATCTCGATAGTCACTTTCAAAGGTCATTTTATGGGAAGCGACATCCAAGCGCCAGATGCTCAGTTTCATAGTTTTAAGTATCAGTTCATACTCTATCGTATGACGACTAACCTTTGCCAACTGCTTCAAATCAGCTTGTATCTCGCGTCTCTTGCGTATCTGATAAACAATCATGAAAACGGCTGCGATGACAAGGGGGATGCCCACCACCCATACCATAACATCCATACGCAAGATGTCATGTAAACTCAAAAGAAACAATGCACTTTTATAATCCATTGGGTTAAGAATTACCGGATTTTTGGCAAAGTTACGCAAAAGATTTGAATTATCAAAAATAAATTCAGTTTTATTTTGTGTTTTGACGCGTTTGCATTAACTTTGCACCATATTTTATATAATTACATAATGACACAACAATTTGAAATCATCGCCAAGACTTTTATGGGGCTTGAGCCTGTCTTGGCGAAAGAACTGACGCAGTTGGGCGCTAACGACGTAGAGATTGGCCGTCGCATGGTATCGTTTAAAGGCGATAAAGAATTATTGTATCGTGCTAATTTCCAACTGCACACTGCCATACGCATTCTAAAACCCATCAAACACTTCAAAGCTTTGTCTGCCGACGATGTTTACGAAGGTGTAAAAGATATTGACTGGAGTGAATATATAGGAAAAGACAAGACTTTTGCAGTAGATGCTGTCGTCTTCTCCGAGGAATTCCGGCATTCCAAGTTCGTGGCCTATAAGGTAAAAGACGCTATCGTGGATCAGTTCAGGGAAAAGACGGGGCAAAGGCCTAACATCAGCGTTGCCAACCCAGACATCCGGCTGAACATCCATATTGCTGAAGACAAATGTACACTATCCCTCGACTCCAGTGGTGAGAGCCTGCACCGTCGTGGCTATCGACAGGAGTCGGTAGAAGCCCCCTTGAATGAGGTGCTGGCAGCGGGTATGATCCTGATGACGGGATGGCAGGGAGACACTGACTTCATAGACCCCATGTGTGGTAGTGGCACCATACTGATTGAAGCTGCCCTGATAGCCCACAACATGGCTCCTGGCATTTTCCGTAAGGAGTTTGCTTTTGAAAAATGGGCCGACTTCGATGCCGACCTATTCGATAAGATATACAATGACGACTCCCGCGAACGGGAATTTCACCATCACATCTACGGATACGACGTGGACATCAAAGCGGTGAATACTGCTCGTCTGAATGTGAAGGCTGCCGGACTGACCAGCGACATTACCATTGAGGAGCGCGACTTCAAGAACTTCACCCAACCTCAGGAGAAGAGTATCATAGTAACCAATCCTCCTTATGGCGAGCGCATCTCTACCCCCGACCTGCTGGGCACATACAAGATGATTGGCGAACGGCTAAAGCACCAGTTTGCAGGCAATGAGGCATGGATTCTCTCCTATCGTGAGGAATGTTTTGCCCAGATAGGGCTGAAACCTAGCATCAAGATTCCCTTGTTCAATGGCTCTTTGGAATGCGAGTTCCGCAAATACCAGATGTTCGACGGGAAAATGCGTGAATTCCGTGAAGAAGGCGGAATCGTGAAGACGGAGGAAGAAAAGCGCCAAATGGCTGAGAAACGCCGTTTCAAACAGAACCGTGAGTTCAAGAAACGAATGGACGAGCAGGAAGAGAATGCCGAGGCGGACATTCGTTCCTTCAAGTTCCGTTCGCTGGAAAAGAAAGACTTCCAGAGTAATCGAGATGATCGCGACAGCAGGGAATTCAAGAGACGCAAGGAGTGCGGGAATAGGGACTTTAAGTCGCGTGAAGAACGTGATTCCAAGGGCCGCGGTAGTCATGACCGCTTCGACCACAACGGAGGTAAAAAGCCTTTTAAGAACAATCGTGACTTTGGCAGAAAGAACAGGAGGTTCGATGATGACAAAGACTAAGTTCTTGATTCTGCTGACGTTATTGACACTACCTGTCATGATGAGTGCTCAAGACAAGCTGTTCACCCTTGAAGACCTGAACTTTGGTGGTAACAACTACCGAAACATGCAACCCAAGAATATGTGGCTGACATGGTGGGGCGACCAATTAATTCAGACGGACGTAGAAGAGTGTTACACCATTGACAAAAAGACTGGTGAACGGAAAGTACTCTTCACCCTAGCACAAATAAACCAGTGGATAGGGAGTAACGATAACCGCTATGTGCGCCATCTGATGAATGCGACATTCCCCTATCCCGATCAACCTATTGTATCGGTAGGCAATCGTCATGCCATTCTACTTGTTAATTTCAAAAAACACCAGATTGTATGGCAGGACAGCATCTCTGGCCAGACAGCCTACGACTGGAACAAAGTGTCAAGGGCTACTGCCTATGTTGAAGACCACCAGTTATACGTGGCCGACGGACAGGGACAGAAGCACCAAATAACCACGGATGGGAGTCGAGAGATAGTATATGGACAGAGTGTCCACCGTAATGAGTTCGGTATCAACAAAGGAACATTCTGGAGTCCTGACGGACAACATCTGGCCTTCTATCGCATGGACCAGAGCATGGTGACAGACTATCCTCAAGTTGATATCTTCCACCGCAGTGCTTCCTACGAACCGGACAAATATCCGATGGCTGGTGAGATGTCACATAAGGTAACTGTTGGAATCTATCATCTACAGACTCGTAAAACCGTTTATCTACAGGCAGGAGACCCTACAGACCGCTATTTCACCAATATAGCATGGTCTCCTGACGGAAAAACCATCTATATGTTCGAACTGAACCGCGACCAGAACGACTGCCGTCTTGTGAGCTATCAAGCAGCCACAGGCGAGAAGATAGCAGAACTCTATCGCGAAACGTGTGACAAATATGTAGAGCCCTTACATCCCATTCAGTTCCTACCATGGGACAGCAACCTGTTCCTGATGCAAAGCCAGCGTGACGGGTATAACCACTTATATATATATAATAAGGAGGGAAAAATGGTCAAGCAACTCACGAGCGGCGCTTTCGTCATTCAAGAGGTGCTGGGCTTTAATGAGAATTTGAAGAGTATTGTTGTTACCTCAAACGAAGCTGGCACTATTCAGCATAACAACTATCTTGTGAATGTGAAGACGGGCAAGCGTACCCTGCTGGACAACGGACGCGGCTCGCACCATGCGGTACTTTCTGAAAGTGGGCAGTGGTTCTACGACAAATATACGGAACCTGACGTTCCTCGCAATATCGATATGGTGAGCACCAAGACGGGAAATAGCCTACGACTGCTCACTGCTGATGACCCTTGGCAAAGCTATGAACAGCCTATCTTCGAGTGTGGAACCATCAAAGCAGCTGATGAAGTGACAGACCTTTACTACAGAATGGTAAAGCCACATAATTTCGACCCAACCAAGAAATATCCTACCATCATCTATGTATATGGTGGTCCTCATGCTCACAATGTTGAGGCATCATGGCATTGGCAAAGCCGTTCCTGGGAGACCTACATGGCTCAAAAAGGATATATCCTCTTCATTCTGGATAATCGCGGTTCTGAGAATCGAGGACGCGATTTCGAACAAGCCACATTCCGGCAGCTAGGTCAAATAGAGATGCAAGACCAAATGAAGGGAGTAGATTTTCTGCGTACCTTACCTTATGTGGATATGCAGCGACTAGGCGTGCATGGATGGTCGTTTGGTGGTTTCATGACGATAACCCTGATGCTGAACCATCCCGATGTCTTCAAAGTGGGCGTTGCTGGTGGTCCTGTCATTGACTGGAAGTGGTATGAGGTGATGTATGGTGAACGTTATATGGACACTCCACAGACCAATCCTGACGGCTATGCCAAGAGCTCTCTCCTTTCAAAAGCGAAGAATCTGAAGGGAAAGCTCCAAATTATCACAGGCTACAACGACAACACGGTTGTGCCCCAGCATTGTCTATCCTTCCTCGATGCATGTATCAAGGCAGGCACACAGCCGGATTTCTTTGCATATCCTGGCGAGGAGCATAATATGAGAGGACACGCCAGCGTTCATTTGCATGAACGTATCACACAGTATTTTGAAGACTATCTAAAAAAAGACTAGTAGAAACTAGTATAACTATTATAAACCAGAAAACTGCATTATGAAAGAAGAGCAAATACTCGTCCGCATCACAGGACAAGACCGTCCTGGATTGACAGCTGCCGTCATGGGTATTCTGGCAAAGTATGACGCCCAGATTCTGGACATCGGTCAAGCAGATATTCATTCCACCCTCTCCCTGGGAATTCTTATCCGCATGGATGAGATGAAATCGGGACTGGCCATGAAGGAACTGCTGTTCAAAGCTACAGAACTGGGAGTCAACATCTTTTTCTCGCCCATCAGTGATGACGAATATGAAGACTGGGTTGGTCATCAGGGAAAGAATAGATATATTTTGATGGTACTGGGCAGACAACTGGAGGCTAAGCAGATAGAGGCTGCCACCCATATTCTTGCCGATCAGGGACTGAATATCGACTCCATAGTCCGTCTGACAGGCCGTAAGAGCATCAAGCAATACAACATCCATACGCGAGCCTGCATCCAGTTTTCCCTGCGTGGTGAGCCGATTAATCGTCAGGAGATGCAGTCGAAACTGATGAAGTTGTCGCAGGAAATGGAGATAGACTTCTCCTTTCAGCGTGATGACATGTTCCGTCGAATGCGTCGCCTCATCTGCTTTGATATGGACTCAACGCTCATCCAGACAGAGTGTATCGATGAGTTGGCAGAACGCAATGGTGTGGGTGCCGAAGTTCGCGCCATTACGGAGAGCGCTATGCGAGGAGAGATTGATTTCAAGGAGAGTTTCACACGGCGTGTAGCATTGTTGAAAGGGCTTGACGTCAGCGTAATGCAGGATATTGCGGAGCATCTTCCCATCACCGAAGGTGCCGACCGTTTGATGAACGTATTGAAGACCTGTGGTTACAAGATAGCGATCCTCAGTGGTGGATTCACTTATTTTGGAGAGTATCTGCAACGCCGTTATGGTATCGATTATGTCTATGCCAATGAACTGGAAATTGATGAAAACGGCAAGTTGACGGGACACTATGTCGGAGAAATTGTAGATGGTCATCGAAAGGCAGAACTACTGAAACTGATTGCGCAGGTAGAGAAGGTAAACCTCGCACAGACTATTGCCGTTGGTGATGGTGCCAACGACCTGCCTATGATATCGGAAGCAGGTCTAGGTATTGCTTTCCACGCTAAGCCCCGTGTGGTGGCTAATGCCAAGCAGAGCATTAATACCATCGGACTGGATGGTGTACTCTACTTCCTCGGATTCAAGGATTCGTATTTAGGAGAACAAGGAAAATTATAAGCGATAAAGGATATGAAAATATTATTATTAGGTAGTGGCGGACGTGAGCATGCCCTAGCATGGAAAATTGTCCAAAGTAATAAATGTGACAAGTTGTTCATTGCTCCAGGCAATGCTGGAACTTCCAATGTAGGAGAGAATGTAGCCATCAAAACTGATGATTTCGAGGCCATCAAGCAATTCTGCGTGGACAAAAACATCGACATGGTGGTGGTAGGTCCTGAAGACCCCTTGGTAAAGGGCATCTATGACAATATGAAGGCCGACGAGCGTACGAAGAACATACCCGTTATAGGTCCATCTAAGCAAGGTGCCGTACTGGAAGGCTCCAAAGACTTTGCTAAAGATTTCATGCAACGTCACCATATCCCCACAGCACGCTATCAAACGTTCGATGGTGAGCATCTTCTAGAAGGTCTGGCCTTCCTTGAGACACTGGAGGCGCCTTACGTTCTCAAAGCTGATGGACTTTGTGCAGGCAAGGGTGTACTGATTCTCCCCTCCCTTGAAGAAGCCAAGAAAGAACTCAAGGAGATGCTGGGTGGCATGTTTGGCAATGCCTCCAGCCGTGTGGTCATCGAAGAATTCATGAGTGGTATAGAATGCAGCGTATTCGTTTTGACGGATGGAAAGCATTATAAGATTCTCCCGGAGGCAAAAGACTATAAGCGCATTGGTGAACACGATACGGGATTGAACACCGGTGGTATGGGATCCGTCACACCTGTTCCCTTTGCCACTAAGGAATGGATGCAGAAGGTGGAAGACCGCATTATACGTCCTACTGTAGAAGGACTGTCAGCAGACGGTATCAACTACAAGGGCTTTATCTTTTTCGGTCTTATCAACCGCATGAATACCCCCTCTGGCGAAACTGAGCCTTATGTGATTGAATACAATTGCCGTATGGGCGATCCAGAAACCGAGAGCGTAATGTTGCGTCTGAAGTCAGATATTGTAGAGCTCTTTGAGGGTGTGGCCGAAGGAAATCTTGATCAGCGTACTATCGAATTCGACGAGCGTGCTGCCGTGTGTGTCATGTTAGTTTCAGGAGGCTATCCCCAAGCATACCAAAAAGGCTATCCTATCAGTGGGCTAGAAAAAGTAGAGGGGAGCATTGTTTTCCATAGTGGCACTGCCCTAAAAGATGGGCAGGTGGTGACTGCCGGAGGACGCGTCATTGCTGTTTCTTCTTACGGAAAAGACAAAGCTGAAGCATTACAGAAATCTTTCGAAGAAGCTCAGAAAATACAGTTTACCAACAAGTATTTCCGTCGTGATATTGGTGCAGATCTGTAAATGACAAAATATCTACAGAATAAAATAGCAGGAAGTAGAATTACACTACCTGTTGCCTGCCTCTACTCTTTTGTAGTATGGCTGGCAAGTGGTGTTATACAAGAACAGTGGTGGCTACAACTTTTTTGTTTTGCCTTCACTGCCTACTTAATGGCAATCCTCAACAGCAAAAATTCACTCATTCGCGTCTATTCACGCCTTATCAGCGTTTTCTTCATGGTGTTTACCTGTTGCGATTGTCTTCTCTTCCCTTACATCAGAGAGGCCATCAGTATTCTATTTCTGGTCTTATGCTACCTTATTCTATTTAGCAGCTATCAGGACAAGGCTGCTACAGGTCTAACACTATATAGTTTTGCCGCATTAGGAGTCGCTACGATGAATAATGTCCACTTGCTCTACTATGTCCCATTGTTCTGGTTGTTCATGCGATATAACCTCCTGTCACTTTCATGGCGCACCTGGATGGCATCTGTCTTAGGATTGCTTCTACCCTATTGGTTTGCAGCGAGCTGGTATCTCTACAACAATGAATTACGAGTCTTGTTGGAGCTTTTCCAGCCATTAGTCACCTTGGGCCCCATAGCCGACTATTCCAGCCTCTCTACAGGCCAGATGGCCCTTCTTTTCTTGATATTCGTTTTGGGAATTATCGGCACCTTCCATTTCCTACATAAGAGTTATCTAGACAGCATTCGTGTACGTCTGCTCTATTTCATTTTCTTATGGACAGACTTGATGACGGCAATATTCCTGATTCTTCAGCCTCAGCATTACGACCTACTGATTCGCGTCTTGATGGTGAACACTGCACCATTAGCAGCTCACTTCTTTGCGCTAACTGCTACCAGGATTACCAATGTTGTATTTTACGCCACCTTTGTTTCAATTATTTCCCTCACCGTCTATCATTTATGGAGTACATCATTGCTCTTTTAGTGAGCTACGGCTATTGGGGAATGCTGGTAACAGCCTTCATAGCCGGTTCGTTCTTTCCCTTCAGCAGCGAGGCTGTAATGACAGGACTTTTGGCTGCCGGACTGGACCCTTGGGGGCTTATCATCTATGGCACCATAGGAAATGTAGCTGGTGGCATGTTCAACTATTTTGTGGGACGTTTGGGTAAACTAGAGTGGATAGAGAAATATCTGCATGTCAAACAGAAAGACATGGATCGTGCCACGCGTTTTATGGCCGGAAGAGGAGCATGGACAGGGTTCTTCGCTTTCGTACCAGTCTTAGGCAGTGCTATCACCATTGTTCTGGGGCTCATGAGGGCTAATATTCCAATATCGCTCACCAGTATAGCCATCGGTAAATTCCTGCGCTACGTGCTGCTCATTTATGGTGCCAGTATATTGTTATAGAGTTAAAAATACTGAAACCTGCCGACCTTAGACCATTTTGTATTACCTTTGCAGATTGGAAAATAATAAATTATACCTAGTAATAAGAATGAAACATTTCAGACTTGTGGACAACATCCTAGGCTGGCTGGCCTTTGCCATAGCAGCCTTTGTGTATTGCTCCACCATGGAACCGACAGCCTCTTTCTGGGACTGTCCGGAGTTTATCTCTACAGGCTATAAGTTAGAAATCGGTCACCCACCGGGTGCCCCTTTCTTCATGCTTACCGCCAATCTATTCTCACAGTTTGCTTCTGACTCCAGCCAGGTAGCCCTGATGGTTAACATGATGAGTGCCCTGCTCTCTGCAGCCACCATCATCTTCCTATTCTGGACTATCTCACACTTAGTTAGGCGTCTGTTAATCAAGGACTGGAGTGAGTTGACTACAACCAAGCTGATAGCCATTGAGGCTTCAGCTATGGTAGGTGCCCTCATCTATACCTTCAGCGATACTTTTTGGTTCTCAGCCGTTGAAGGTGAGGTTTATGCCTATTCATCCGCATTTACGGCGGTGGTATTCTGGCTTATTCTCAAATGGGAAGACCAGGCCGACCAGCCCCATGCCGACCGTTGGCTGGTACTGATTATGTATATGACAGGACTCTCCATTGGTGTTCATTTGTTGAACCTGCTATGTCTGCCGGCAATCGTATTGGTGTACTACTATCGCAAGTTCCCTACAGACGATCCCAAACGCGACCTGAAAGGCTCGCTGTTTGCCTTGTTCCTATCAGTGGTCATCCTGGCTGCAGTACTCTATGGAGTTGTTCCTGGCATCGTACAGGTGGGGGGATGGTTCGAATTGCTGTTTGTCAATATTTTAGGAATGCCGTTCAATACGGGCGAAATCGTCTATATCTTCCTGCTTATTGGCGTTATGATCTGGGCTATCTATGAAACCCAGCGAGAGGGAGATAAAATTAACGAGAAGCGTCAGAACGCTGCCTTCCTTTTAGCTGTTGCCATGTTGGGTATCCCCTTCTATGGTCATGGTTGGAGCGCAGCCCTCATAGGCATCGTGGCATTAGCCATCATATGGGTTGTCCTGCAATACAAGAAACAAGGCAAGTCGATAGTTTCAGCACGCGTTAAGAACACATCGTTGCTCTGCATGCTGATGCTGATGATTGGCTATTCCTCCTATGCTTTAATAGTCATTCGATCATCGGCCAATCCACCTATGGACCAGAACTCTCCTGAGGACATCTTCACATTGGGAGAATATCTGGGGCGTGAACAGTATGGCCAGCGTCCCCTGCTATATGGTCCAGCCTACACCTCACAGGTAGCCTTGGAGAAGGATGGTGAGTATTGCCGTCCCGTCATGACAAATGGCGATCCTGTATGGCAGCGTAAGGAAAAGGCTTCGCCCGATGAGAAGGATGAGTATTTCATCGTACGCACCAAGGACGAGTACAAATATGCTCAGAACATGTTGTTCCCCCGCATGTACAGTTCTAGTCATAAGGGAGCCTACGAGAGTTGGATGGGCGACATCAGTGGACACGAGGAGACCTTCGACCGTTGTGGAGAGATGGTTACTGTCAAGATGCCTTCGCAACTGGAGAACCTTCGTTTCTTCATCAGTTACCAGTGCAACTTCATGTATTGGCGCTACTTTATGTGGAACTTTGCAGGACGACAGAACGACCTGCAGGGCAATGGAGAATTGGAGCATGGAAACTGGCTCAGTGGCTGGGATTGGCTTGACAACTGGCGACTGGGCGATCAAGATTATCTGCCTGATGAATTGAAGAATAACAAGGGACACAACGTATTCTACATGTTACCCCTTATCCTAGGACTTATAGGACTCTTCTGGCAGTCGTTGGCTAAACACCACAACAATGCAAAGGATCAGACTGGCATTCGCCAATTCTGGGTAGTATTCTTCCTATTCTTCATGACAGGTCTGGCCATTGTCATTTATCTGAACCAGACACCTATGCAACCTCGTGAGCGTGACTATGCCTATGCAGGATCCTTCTATGCTTTTGCCATCTGGTGTGGCATTGGTGTGGCAGCTATCATCAGCATGCTGAGCGAAAAGCTAAAAGTGAAAAGTGAAAAATTAGCTGTTGTCCTTACTACTATAGTCAGCATCGTATGCCTTTGTGTTCCTATACAAATGGCTTCTCAGACATGGGACGACCACGACCGTTCTGGGCGTTATACCTGTCGTGACTTCGGACAGAACTACCTGATGACATTGCAACAGGAGGGTAATCCTATCATCTTTACCAATGGTGATAACGACACTTTCCCTCTTTGGTACAACCAAGATGTAGAGGGTGTTCGTACCGATGCGCGCGTCTGCAATCTTTCTTATCTACAGACTGACTGGTACATTGACCAGATGCGTCGTCCTGCCTACGACTCACCGTCAGTACCCATCTCTTGGGAGCGTATCGAATATTGTTCTGGCACCAACGAGTATGTGCGTATTGAGCCTGGAATGAAACAGGCTGTCGAGGATCTCTACAAGCAGAATCCAAAGCAGGCTCGCGAGCAGTTTGGCGAAGAACCCTTTGAGTTGAAGAACGTGTTGAAATATTGGGTTCGCTCCAAAAACAGCGACTTGCACATGATACCTACCGACACACTCTATATGACTATTGATAAAGAGGCTGTCCGCAAGAGCGGCATGCTGATGGCTAGCGACTCTATCCCCGACCGTATGGTTATCTCGCTGAAAGGAAAGAATGCACTTTACAAGGGTGACCTTATGATTCTGGAAATGCTGGCAGAGTGTAACTGGACAAGACCCATCTATGTAGCTATCTCTGTTGGCGAGGACAACTACATCAATTTGGGTGACAACACCATTACCGAAGGACTGGCATACCGCATCACTCCGTTTACAACGAGCAGTGATGGTAAGGCTGTTCCAGGAGTGAAGAACTTTGATACGGAGCGCACCTACGACAATGTGATGCACCGCTTCAAGTTCGGTGGACTAGACAAGCCAGGTCTCTATCTTGACGAAACCGTCATGCGTATGTGTTACACCCACCGTCGCACAATGGCACGTTTGGCTTTAGAACTAATTACCGAAGGGAAGGAAAAGAAGGCACAAGAGGTGCTGGCCTATACGGCTAAGATGATTCCCACCTATAACGTGCCCCACAACTATAGTTCCGGCTCACTTGACATGGCACGCGGATGGGCTATGGTTGGACAGAAAAAACAGGCTTTAGATATTGTTAATAGCCTTTGGAAGAACTCGGTACAGTACATGAAATGGTATTGTTCACTGACTGGTTTCCGTTTCGATTCTGCCAAGCAAGACTGTCTGATGCACTTCTACATCCTGCAACAATGTAACGCACTTACGCAGACCATTGATGAGAAGTTGGCCGACAAACAGTACGAAGAACTAAGCATTCTGGGCTCCATCTATCAGGAACTTGGAGGACAACTGTTTGAGTAAGTAACAAGAACCCGTAAAAGTCAAGCACCATGATTATCGAGCAACCCTCTATCTGGTTACGTTGGCTATATCCTAAGGCACTTTGGCGCATGGACCGTCACGAGAAGGCTGTCTATCTGACCTTCGACGACGGGCCCATACCCGAAGCCACGCCTTATGTGCTCGACATTCTGGCTAAATACAACATCAAAGCAACCTTTTTCATGGTGGGCGACAATGTTCGCAAATACCCTGAAATCTACGAACGCGTGGTCAAAGAGGGCCATCGCATCGGCAATCATACCCATAACCACATCAGTGGATTCAGTCACACCATCCACGACTACAGTTACAACATTGAGAAAGCCAATGCTTACCTCCATACAAATCTAGTGCGTCCTCCCCACGGATGGATGCGCTTGGACCAATACGCATGGCTCTCCCGGAAGTACAAGATTGTGATGTGGGATGTGGTTACTCGCGACTATTCCAAATGGATGACGGCAGCCAATGTGCTTTACAACGTGAAGCATTACACTCGCAATGGTTCCATTATCACCTTCCACGACTCCTTAAAGAGCATTGACAAGCTAAAAACTGCCCTGCCTCAAGCCATCGAATGGCTCCAGCAACAAGGCTATCAGTTCAAAATCTTTGATTAGTTTCTCTTGTATGAAACACCTTAGACTGACAGGACTCGTCCTTGTATTACTACCTCTGTCGCTTGCTGCTCAAACAGAAACAGGTCATCAACGCATATCTGGAAACATGGGCTATGCAGAACCCACCCTTTCTGACAAGACATTGCGGGGAGACACCATGCACTTCCACCTGCCACCCATCGGGCCAGCACTTACCACTCCTATGGTTGACTACACCAAACCTCTGGACATTTCCATGCCTTCCATGATAGGCGGAGTCTTCATCGGTCCATTATCTTTCATAGGCTCCTCGCAGCATTATACTGGATTGATGGATATGGCATCTGGCGAGATTGCACTCCGCCAGCAGATGGGGCGCTTCATGTTCTCCGCTTCCGTTATGGCTAACAAGTATTGGATGCCTTGGCAACATAACCTCACCACGCAATATGGTGTGAGTGGATCGATTGGCTATCAAGTGAGCAATGCCATTTCCCTCCACGCCTTTGGAGAGTATTATGCCACCAATCCCGTACTTGGACCAGCCTTCTATCCCTATGTTAACACAACCACCTATGGAGGCTATGCCGACATCCGTTTTAGTAATACCCTCGGCAGTAAAGTAGGCGTTCGACGATTCATGAACCCCATGACAGGTAAGTGGACCACCGAACCCATCATCAATCCCTACGTCAAGATAGGCAGGTCGAAACTGGAATTTCCCATTGGAGGCATTCTCAAGTCACTGATTTGGGGGCAAGAGGACAATCCTCTCCACTTCAATAATACACGTCCTTCAACTCCTCCATCCGGAGGAGGAGGGATGCCACGACCAGTTCAACGACCGCGTTGAAACGATTCCGTATTCTATAATACTTTTCGCTATATTATAAATTGTAGTGAATAAGGACAGGATGTCGCTTCGTTTGGGAAAAGCTATTTCCTAATGATAACACTGCCACTGGCCTGATGAGTAGCCAGGATAAGAACCTCGGCAATTTGAACGTGAGCGGGAGCATTGGATGCATAGACAGCAACATCAGCAATGTCATCACCAGTCAGTGGCTGGATGCCTTTATAGACATTAGCAGCCCTATCGGTGTCCCCATGGAAACGAATGTTACTAAAATTGGTCTCAACAAGGCCAGGTTTCAGGTTGGTAACTCGGATGGCCGTTTTGGCCACATCGATGCGCAATCCGTCAGAAAGAGCCTTAACAGCAGCCTTGGTAGCGCAATACACATTACCACCAGCGTAAGCAGCATCTCCAGCCACAGAGCCTACGTTAATTATATGACCGCTATTGCGCTCTACCATACCAGGCACAATGAGGCGCGTCATGGTGAGCAAGCCCTTGATGTTCGTGTCAATCATCGTTTCCCAATCATCATAATCACCTTCAAACTCTGGTTCTAAGCCCAAGGCTAACCCGGCATTGTTCACCAATACATCAATGTTCTTCCATTCATCAGGAAGAGCGGTGATACTACTTCTGGCCTTTTCACGGTCTCTCACGTCAAAAACTAATGTCAGCACTTCCGCACCTTTCTCTGTTAACTCCTTCTTAATATCAGCTAAAAGTTGTTCGTTTCTGCCAGTTAGAATCAACTTATCGCCATTCTCGACAAACTTCCTTGCACAAGCCAGTCCAATGCCACTTGTGGCACCTGTAATTAAAACTATCTTATTCATGAATCTACTTTTGTTAAATCTTGGTGCAAAGATAAAGATTAATTTTGATTATCAATATCTTCAAATAAAAAAAAAGCTAAGAGCTTATTGCTACTTAGCGATTTTTCTTGTTGGGGTACCCGGACTCGAACCAGGAAAGGCAGGACCAGAATCTGCAGTGTTACCATTACACCATACCCCAAACTTAATCCACAAAACGGAGCAAATCTCTTATTTGCGGGTGCAAAGGTAGCGCATTTTTCTGAAACAACAAAAAAAAAACGGTTTTTTTTATTAAAAACCACAAAAAATTCTCTTTTTATTCCACTTTTAAGAATAATCACTGTATCTTTGTACGTCAATTTCACATCTTTATAATAATTAATGGAACAAACAACAACACTCGTAGAAACAATAACAAGAGGAATACAAGAAAAGAAGGGAGCAAACATCGTAATCGTCGATCTGAAAGGCATCGATGGTGCCATTTGTAACTATTTTATTATTTGCCAGGGTTCCTCGCCTGCACAGGTAGAGGCCATCACAGAGACTATAGGTGAATTTGCCCGTAATGAGTTAGGCGAAAAGCCATCAAGAATTGCAGGTTTGGAAAACGCCCAGTGGGTAGCAATAGACTATGGTGATGTGCTGGTACACATCTTCCTGCCAGATGTTCGTGAATACTATGATTTGGAACACCTTTGGGACGACGCTACACTGACCCACATTCCCGACTTGGATTAAACACCTATTACAACAAAATTAAGACTGCATGGACAATCAACAACAAAATAACAAGAAGCCCCAAATAAACATGCCGAAATTCAACATGAATTGGATTTACGGCATGGTTATCATCCTCCTTGTCACGCTGTATCTCACGACGGGCAAGGAGAATTCGAGTGTACAAACAGAAACGAGCTATTCAGACTTTAAGACGATGGTCATGAAAGGCTATGCCGACAAGATTGTGGTCAATAAATATAGTAGCACGCTACACATGTACGTAAAGCCTGAGCATATTCGCGACGTGTTCCATCAAGGCGTACAGCAGACGGGTAAGACCCCTAGTGTCATGGTGGAAATCGGATCGGTGGACCAGGTAGAGCAGTTTGTCAATCAGGCTCGCGAGGAGAAAAAATTCTCAGGCAAGTTCCAATATGACAATTCCAAGGAGAATGACTTCTTCAACTCACTGTTGATGAACATCCTATTCTTTGCCGGTATCATCTTCGTGTGGATGTTCATCATGCGCCGTATGGGCGGCGGCGGCCCCGGCATGGGCGGTGGCGGCATATTCAGTGTTGGCAAGTCAAAGGCCCAGATGTACGAAAAGGGAGGTGATTTGGGTATTACCTTCAAGGACGTTGCCGGTCAGGCTGGTGCCAAGCAGGAGATGCAGGAGATTGTTGATTTTCTGAAAAATCCACAGAAATATACCGAACTGGGTGGTAAGATACCAAAGGGTGCCTTGCTGGTAGGTCCTCCGGGAACGGGTAAGACACTGTTGGCTAAGGCTGTAGCCGGTGAGGCTGGTGTTCCTTTCTTCTCCATGTCGGGTTCCGATTTCGTAGAGATGTTCGTAGGTGTAGGCGCCAGTCGTGTGCGCGATTTGTTTGAGAAAGCCAAGAGCAAAGCTCCATGTATCATTTTCATTGATGAAATTGATGCAGTAGGACGTGCCCGTTCAAAAAATCCTGCTATGGGTGGAAACGACGAACGTGAGAACACGCTGAACGCCTTGCTGACAGAGATGGACGGTTTTGGCACCAATAGCGGTATCATCACACTAGCTGCCACCAACCGTGCAGACATGTTGGACTCGGCACTGATGCGTGCAGGTCGCTTCGATCGCCAGATACATGTTGACTTGCCAGACCTGAACGAGCGCAGAGAAATCTTCGTAGTCCATTTGAAGCCCCTGAAGTTAGACAAGAACTTGGACATAGACTTCCTGGCCCGTCAAACACCAGGATTCTCAGGTGCCGACATTGCCAATGTATGTAACGAGGCAGCCCTGATAGCCGCTCGTCACAATAGTGAGAAAGTGTGCAAACAGGATTTTCTGGATGCCGTAGATCGTATTATCGGAGGTTTGGAGAAAAAGACCAAGGTAATGACGGAAGCCGAGAAGAAATCCATTGCCATTCACGAAGCAGGCCATGCCACCATCTCATGGTTCACCGAGTTTGCCAATCCGCTGGTAAAGGTCAGCATCGTACCTCGTGGCCGTGCCCTTGGCGCAGCATGGTATCTCCCCGAGGAGCGTGTATTACAGACCAAGGCAGCTATGCTTGACGAGATGTGCTCGTTACTAGGTGGTCGTGCTGCAGAGGAGCTTTTTATCGGTCAGATTTCTACCGGTGCCATGAACGATCTGGAGCGTACCACCAAGCAAGCTTATGGTATGGTGGCCTATGCAGGAATGAGCGACAAGCTACCTAACCTCTGCTATTATAACCAGCAGGAGTATTCTTTCCAGAAGCCCTATTCAGATACCACCGCCAAACTGATTGACGAAGAGGTACTGAAAATGGTCAATGAACAGTACGAACGTGCCAAGCAGATATTAACTGAGCATAAGGAGGGACACGCCCAGTTAGCTCAGCTGCTGGTAGAGCGAGAGGTCATCTTTGCCGACGACGTAGAGAAGATCTTTGGCAAGCGTCCCTGGACCAGTCGTGCCGAAGAACTGTTAGAGGCCCAACAGCGTGCAGAAGCCGAGGCTATGGCCGAGCGTAGAGCTAAAGAACTTGGATTGCCGTTTAAGGATTCTGAAAGCACCGAGGGTTCCGAAAACCCTGAGGCCTCGGAAAGCCCAAAGTCTTCCGAAAACCCAGAAAAGCCAAAACATTCTGAGGTCCCCGAGAATAACTAAAACCTAAAAGGATATGAAGAATTTTATTGTGCGTACCATCACAGGTATCATTTTCGTGGCAGCCATTGTAGCATCTTTTCTTAGACCCGAAGCTATGGTACTCCTGTTCAGCATTGTTACCGGACTGACCATCTGGGAGTTTACAGGTTTGGTCAATGAGCGCGAGAACGTCACGGTCAATCGTTTTATCTCAACGGTGGCAGGTGTCTATTTCTTCTTCGCCATGACCTATTTCTGTAGCGACCTATATGGCGGTTCCGCCAAATCGGTGGTATTCATTCCCTATCTAGTTACCATCATCTATCTTCTGGTGGCAGAACTGTATCTAAAGCAAGCAGATCCTATTCAAGACTGGGCCTACACTATGCTGTCGCAGATGTATATCGCCCTGCCCTTCTCGTTGCTGAACGTGCTGGCTTTCACTGCCACCAATAACGGAGTTGTCACCTTTAACACGTTGCTGCCTCTATCTATCTTCGTATTCCTTTGGGTAAACGATTCCGGTGCTTATTGTGTCGGTTCACTGCTTGGCAAGCATAAGCTATTCCCACGCATCAGCCCAGGCAAGTCGTGGGAGGGTTCAATTGGTGGCGGCATCTTTGTACTCGTTGCTGCCTATGCCATCAGTTATTTCATGGACAACAGCATGCTCACTATGACCCAATGGTTGGGCCTAGGCCTGGTAGTTGTCATTTTCGGCACATGGGGCGACTTGATAGAGAGCCTTTTCAAACGCACCTTAGGTGTCAAGGACTCCGGCAACATCCTTCCAGGACATGGAGGTATGCTCGACCGCTTCGACTCTTCCCTGCTTGCCATTCCAGCAGCAGTCATCTACCTTTACACACTGTCACTCTTCTAAAGACAACTATTAATTTTTAACAACCAATAATTATGAAGACCCTACTGACCTTAATTATTTCGTGGTTCTGTGCCATAGGAGTACAAGCCATTGATCCCGTCAAGCAATACGGACAACTGCAGGTGAAAGGTTCGCAGTTGTGTGACCAACAAGGCAAGCCCGTCATTCTGCGGGGAGTAAGTCTGGGATGGCACAACCTGTGGCCACGCTTCTACAACAAAAAGGTGGTTCAGACGCTCAAACAAGACTGGAACTGCAGTGTAGTACGTGCAGCCATGGGTATCCTCATTGAAGACAACTACCTGGAGAATCCCACGTTTGCCATGCAATGTATGACTCCTGTCATTGAGTCCGCCATCAAGAATAACGTCTATGTCATCATCGACTGGCACTCCCACCGCCTGCAAACCGAGGAAGCCAAGGCATTCTTCGGTCAAATGGCCAAGAAATATGGCAAGTTCCCTCATGTCATCTACGAGATATACAACGAGCCCGTTGAAGACACATGGACTGATTTGAAGAAATACGCTACCGAAGTGATTAACGAGATTCGCAAGTACGACCCGGACAACATCGTACTCGTAGGATGCCCCCATTGGGATCAGGATATCCATCTGGTAGCCGAAAGTCCCCTCCAGGGCTTCAGCAACATCATGTACACCGTGCATTTCTATGCTGCCACTCATGGTGATTACCTACGCAAGCGCACGGAAGATGCCGTGAAGAAAGGCATTCCCATCTTCATTTCGGAGAGTGGTGCCACAGAGGCTTCCGGCGACGGAAAGATAGACCCCGTCAGCGAGGAGCAGTGGATAGAGATGTGCGAGCGTCTGGGCATCAGTTGGATATGCTGGAGCATCAGCGACAAGAATGAGTCGTGCTCCATGCTCCTTCCCCGAGCCACAGCCACAGGTCCCTGGCCTGACGATGTGATCAAGGAATATGGCAAACTGGTAAAAGGACTGCTTCTGAAATACAACAAATAAGACCTTATGATCGATAGGGCTACAGTGGATAAGATTATGGATGCCGTCAACATTGTCGATGTTGTCGGTGAGTTTGTTAACCTCCGGAAGGCAGGTGTTAACTACAAAGGCCTATGCCCTTTCCACGATGACAAGACCCCATCCTTCATGGTCTCTCCCGCCCGCCAGATCTGTAAGTGTTTCTCCTGTGGCGAAGGTGGCAATGCCGTCAACTTCCTCATGAAGCACGAACAGATAACCTATCCCGAAGCACTACGGTGGCTGGCCAAGAAATACAACATAGAGATACAGGAGCGCGAGCTCACAGACGATGAGAAACGCGAGCAGTCAGATCGCGAGTCCATGTTCATCGTCAACGAATGGGCCCGTGACTATTTCCACTCCATCCTTCAGAACGATGTAGATGGTCAAGCCATTGGCAAACAATATTTCCGTAGCCGAGGTATCCGTGATGATATCATCAACAAGTTTCAGCTAGGCTTTGCCCTTTCCAAGCGTGATGCTATGTGTAATGAGGCAAAGCGCAAAGGTTACAAGGACGAGTTTTTGGTCAAGACGGGACTAGCCATCCAGAACGAGCGCGGCCTCTACGACCGCTTTGCAGGCCGTGCCATCTTCCCTTGGCTCAATGTCAGCGGCAAGGTGGTAGCCTTTGGCGGACGAAAGCTCGATGCAGCCACCAAGGGCGTACAACAGAAGTATGTCAACTCCCCCGATTCTGAGATTTACCATAAGGAGCGCGAGCTGTACGGTATCTATCAGGCCAAGAAAGCTATTGTCAAGGAAGACTGCGTCTATATGGTTGAAGGATATACCGATGTCATAGCCATGCATCAGTGCGGTCTGGAGAATGTGGTAGCCAATTCGGGAACGGCTCTCTCCACCCATCAGATCAAGCTGCTCCATCGGTTCACCCAGAACATCGTATTGCTTTACGACGGCGACGAGGCCGGCATCCATGCTGCCATGCGTGGAACAGACATGCTGCTGGCCGAAGGGATGAACGTGAAGGTGCTGCTGTTGCCCGATGGCGACGACCCCGATTCATTCTCCCGCAAGCATACCGCCCAGCAGTTCAAGGAATATATTGAGGCCCACCAGACAGACTTCATCCAGTTTAAGACGGAACTGCTGCTGAAAGGCGTGAAAGACCCCATCAAGAAAGCCGAGGCCATCAACAATATCGTGCGCTCAGTAGCAGTCATCCCAGACCCTATTGTCCGTGCTACCTATATCACAGAATGCTCCCGCCGTCTGGAAGTCAACGAGCGTACGCTGATATCACAGACCAACAAGTACATTGCCAACGAACGCGAAGAAGAGCGCAAACGCCAGAATCGCGAACAGGAACGTGGCGACAGCAGTTCTGAGGTTGCCTCCGCCGAAGCCTCTGCCATGACACAAATGTCGTTGGCAAGCCTGGAACCCCAAGACAAAGAGGTAGAGCGCCTGTTGGTCCAGAACATCGTACTGCATGGCGATGAGGTTATCTTCAGCGGACTGGAGACTGAGAATGGTGATACCGTTGACCTGAACGTTGCCCAGTATATCGACTTCGACCTGTCATCTGACGGGCTCTCCTTCAGCAACGCCCTATACAACCAGATATTAAGAGAAGCCGTAGAGCATTCCACCGACCAGGGGTTCAAGGCCGAGCGCTATTTCATGCAACACCCTAATCCGGAAATCAGCCAGCTTGCCGCCAAGCTCGGCATTGCCACCCATCAGCTGAGCCCCAGCTTTGAGATGCAGAACAGCGAAGCCCATCTCCGTCAGCGCATCACCCACCTCATCCTCGACTTCCGCATGGGTATTGTCAATCAGCAACTGGAGAACCTGCAACGCCAGTTGCGCGAAGCCACCTCCAATTCACCACACATCAAGGAACTCATGGAGGCCTTCATGGATGCCCAGAATCTTCGCAATGCCCTTGCCCGTCAGTTAGGTTCCGACGTTATTGTTTAGCGCATGCATTATATATATATTATAGGTGTCATCCTGTCGTGGATTATCATCGCCCTCATACTCATCCACGTCATTTTGGAGAATCGGCAGCCTGCCAAGACCATGGCATGGGCACTGATTATCCTCTTTGTACCAGTTATCGGCATCCTCTTCTATTTCTTCTTCGGAGTCAACCAGCGCCGCGAGCGACTCGTCAGCCAACGTTCCCTCGACCAGTTGTCCAAGCGTTCCATGCTCAATTTTGTTGAGCAACATAACCTGAAAGTTCCCGAAACTCACAAGCAGATGGTCGATCTCTTTGTCAACCAAAGCCTCTCCCTGCCCTTCAAGGACAACATGGTTGACATCATGACCGATGGTTACGCCTTCTTCCCCGAACTCCTCAAGGATATTTCCCAAGCCAGGCACCACATCCATATCGACATCTACATCTTCGAAGACGACGCATTGGGTCACCTCATTGCCGATGCCCTTATTGCGAAGGCGCGCGAAGGGGTTGAGGTACGCATCATTTACGACGACGTAGGCTGTTGGAAGGTCAAGCACAGCTTCTTTGAGCGCATGCGCATGGCAGGCATCGATGTAGTTCCTTTCTATCCTGTTCATTTCCCCATGTTCACCAGCAAGGCCAACTACCGCAACCACCGCAAACTGATAGTCATCGATGGGCAGACAGGCTATATCGGTGGTATGAACATCGCCCTGCGCTACGTGAAAGGTTCCGAGGAGCAACCCTGGCGCGACACCATGATAAGACTTACGGGCGGAGTGGTCTATGCCCTGCAACGCGCATTCCTCGTTGACTGGTATTTTGTCGATCGCACCCTGATTACAAGCCGCACCTATTACCCGCCCCTCGTTGGCAAGCAAAGCAACGAATGCCTGGCCCAGATAGTCACCAGCGGACCCACCACAGCCTATCCGGAAATCATGCAGGGCTTTGTGCGCTCCATACTGGCCGCTCGCCGGTATGTCTATATAGAGACCCCCTATTTCATGCCCAACGAGCCCGTACTCTTTGCCCTGAAGACAGCAGCGGTAGGTGGTGTCGATGTGCGTATCATCTGTCCCCTCCACTCCGATGCCCATTTCTCCGAATGGGCTTCACGCTCCTACCTTCGCGAGTTGCACAAGGCCGGTGCGCGCATTTACCTTTATCAGACCGGCTTCATTCATTCCAAGCTGATGGTTTGTGACGATGCCCTATCCACCTGCGGTTCGGCAAACATCGATTTCCGTTCTTTTGAAAACAATTTCGAGGCTAATGTGTTCCTTTACGATGAGGGCACAGCCTTACGCCTCAAGAAGGTTTTCCTTGACGACCAGTCACAAAGCATCATGCTGAACGACCTTCCCGATCGCCTGCATCCTAAGTTCCTTCCAAGATTGTGGGAAAGTCTTACCCGTCTGCTCTCTCCTTTGCTGTGAACAGCGTAAAGTTCACGCTGCCATAGCTGCGATGTTCCAGGAAATGCGGATGGTCGGAGAAATCGTAGTCTTTGCCGTGCTCAAAAACAAACAGCCCCTCTTCCTTCAGCAACTGCCTCTCGAAGATAATATCAGGAATCTGCGGCAGTTCCTTCAGCGCATAGGGCGGATCGGCAAAGATAAAATCGTATTGCTGTTTACAGGACTTCAGGAAGCGGAACACATCGCCGCGAATGGGCACACACTTGTCCGTGTTCAGTTTCTTCAGACACTCCTGTATGAACCGGTGGTGGTCACGGTCCAGCTCCACGCTCACCACCTGTCTGCAACCCCTTGACACCAGTTCCAGTGAGATGCTCCCCGTGCCGGAGAAGAGGTCCAACGCCTGCGCATCCTCAAAATCCACATACTGCATGAGCACATTGAAAATATTCTCCTTGGCAAAGTCGGTGGTAGGCCGTGCCTTGAACGAGCGCGGAATGTCGAAATGCCTTCCTTTATATATTCCTGTAATGATTCTCATTCTTCACTAGGGCGAAGCCCGCTACAGTCCTTTGACAAATAAAGTCACCAAGTCGTAAGGTATGCCCGGAATCTGGGCTACTCTCACTCGATTGAACTCGCCCACGGGGTTAATCATGAACACACGCTTGATGTATTTCTCCAACTCCTCCTTCATCTGGTCGCGCTCCTGGATGTCACCCACCAGGAACAGTTCGTCATGTTCCGGTGCAAAACCCAACTGCTTCCAGGCTGCCAGGATGTAGTACATGGCATCCTCCCGCGTGTTCACCATATAGGAGTTGCAGAACTTAAAGCGGTTCTGTGCGAAGCTGAACACCTCCAGCTGCGACTCATGGAAGTAGCAATACACCTTGCTGTGCGAACCCGTATAGCTTCGCTGGTTCAAGTGGTTCCACACCGGCGCAACAGCAGGTATGAAGCGTACCTTTTCCCACTCATCGGAAATCACCGTAAACAAGTCCTTATGCAGGGAGAACACCGCAACACACTTCAGCTCAGGCAGCATGGTACAGAGCACCTTGCGCTGCTGCTGATTGGAAAAGGAATAATGGTAATATGTCTCCGCCTTTTCCTCCGCAAACTCGTCTAAAGGGACCTGTAACACGGGAGAGTCAACCATCACTAGTACCCTGCCGTATCTTTCGCTTAACAGAGGGACGGTGCGTAATGCCTCGCGCAGATTGGCTGCCATCGATATGCTGCTGTTCACCGCATATTGCTCAAAGACCACCTGTGCTCCGTCCGTCGTCGAGAACGACAGGTTGTTCCGGCTTATCCTAATCACAAGTCGCCGTGTGGGATTGGTTGCATTGTCAGTCATGTGTCTTACCACTTTATCTGATTACTTCACAATACTCATCACGCAAAGCACCGCCAGTGCCAGCGCCACGAGCGCGAGAATCATGTTTGTCTTACTATTACTTGTCATTACGCGTGCAAAGGTACGATTAAGTGAGCAGAAAACCAAAAGAATTTTGAGTTTTCTCGAGCGTGAGTACCTTAGACCGAAGGTCAGAGGTAACAATTAAGTGAGCAGAAAATCAAGTGATTCGCCGAAAAATATAAAAATTGTCAAAACTTGCTTTTCCAAGACGTTGAGAGTATGGTGATTTGAAAGATATTAGCTATCTTTGTCGCAAACAAACGAAAACAAACGAAAGGAAATCAGAAATAAAGATGGTAACAATGCATTTCAAGCCAAAGGTACCGAACACATGGGGAAAAAGTATCCTCACCAGCGTACTGGGCACCACCATATCTATCTTGCTGACATTCGGAACATCAGCATTGGTTGAAAGAAAGGTGAAGGCCGACGTCCAGCGGCAGACGGCGATGATGGTGATTCACGACATCGATGTGTGTGTTGCTCAGATGGAAGAGATGGCCAAGGATGAAGAGGAAAGGAACAATGCCGTCCAATATGTCCTGGCGCATCAGGACCAGATAGCGACATTGCCCGAGGATACCATCCTTTTGGCAATACTTATGCTAGCCAACTACGATGACAACCACACCATCTTCGACAATGCCAAGGAGAATATCTTCAAAAGCAGCCAGGACATCTGGAGCAATCTGGACAACATGGCCTTCATAGATAATATGGAGAAGTTCTATCGTGAAAGAAAAGAAATCGAAAGCCTCATATCGAAAAGTCCAACTTTTACTAAGCCTATTACTTTTGACGAATGGAACCAGATACAAATCGACTCTAAAGCAAATAATTACAGGATTGACTACGCTGCCCTCCTGAAAGAAAAACTGAAGGATCGCAAGGTGCAGTTTAATATCGACAATTCTACAGCCCGGACAAGATTCTACCGCGAATGTGCCCAAAAATGGAGGAATATCAGCGACCGGAACAAGTTCATCATGAATATCAGCGACGAGGAACTGGCCGAATATATCAAGAACAGCCAGCACAGCGGAAGCTCAGTCAGCAAGCGTGACCTGACAGGGCAATGGGAACGCAAGGCGGAAGGAATTAGAGACTATTATTACGAATTCCTGGAAAATGATTCTTTCAACATAAAGATTATAATGCATTGGGGCAATCCATTTTATAATGGCGAAATCCATCTGTCATATATCTATGGTGGAAAATGGAATCTTAAGGACGACACGCTGTTTATGGAGTACGCTCCGAAATCCATGGAGGTCGAATTAGACACGTCGCGCATCAGTTACAGGCCTGAGATGCGTGACTCCGTGAAGAGTTACATCAGGCTTCTGAACATAGCGGCATGGAAACAATCGCTACGGAAATCGCTTGAAAGAAGCAGGAGGGATACATTCCCCGTGACCACCAACAAGGCTAATGACAAGATTGAAATGGTGGTGAGCCGAGATGACGACGGTAACGTAAAGAGCCATTACATAAAGCGTCTCAAGGATAGCGACGTGTTTAAATAGGGCAAAATGACAGAGAAAGATTTTCACCTTTTTCTTGCTTTTTTCGGAAATAATACCTATCTTTGCCTGCGGAAAGAATTATAAAAGCAATTATGCCACAAATTAGTTTTTTTTACGGAATATATATGGATGAACTTTTCTGATCATCAACCGCCACATTTCCATGCGTGGTATGGGGATTACAAGGCTATAGTGAATATAAAAGATGGCATAGTAAAAGGTGAGATGCCTGGTAGAGCTTTGCGAATGATTCTTGAATGGCTTGATGAACATCGCTCCGAGTTGATGACCAACTGGGAAAAAGCTCAAAAAGGTGAACCGCTTGATAAGATAGAACCACTTAAATAAATAAAATATGTTTCTTGAGGTAGTAAAAGCAAATTATCTGGATGGCTATAAAATTGAGTTGCTGTTCAATAACGGTGAAACTAAGGTCGCTGACCTTAGTAACTCCCTGAATGGGAAAGTGTTTGCCCCCTTAAAGGACATTGAGTATTTTAAGCGATTCTCTATCAAATTCAATACTATTGAGTGGGACAATGGCGCAGACTTTGCACCAGAGTATCTATATGATATTGCATCATAAATTACACATTTTCGCTATTATATAATTAAGGTGGGAATCGAAAGATTTTCACCTTTTTCTTGCTTTTTTCGTAATGTCCTTTTGCCTACATACAACCCCTTCCAAACCCTCTATACCCTACCATCTCATTTTATTAGGATCAACATCATCCAGAGCAAATAAGTCTGTAAACTTATCGTATGAATCATAGTGGCAAAAAAGGCCTTTCTGCTCTCTTAAAGCCTTGCGAATAACCTCCGCTACTTCTGGAATGGTTGATTTAGGCCCATCGCAATAAATGAATTCATTGAGTTCCTTAACAGATTCCTTGTCGAATACACATTTTGCCAAGTCTATCATTTGGGTGTCTGTCAGTTGGTCAATTGTCTTTGGTGTAAAGGGAGGATACTGTAAAGCCTCGCCTTTCATGAATTTCCATTGCTCTGCATTAAAGAACTCCTCATAAGCTATAGGGAAATCTTCGTTTTTTGCATGTTCTACAATAACTTTGAACCATTCCACATATTCCTTGTCCTCACCTTCAGCTAAATTGACAAAACTCTCGTATTCTCTCATGAAGTCATTAGCTGTTTTCATTCCTTCTCCTTCTTTAGGAAACGCAGCACCTGTCGAGCCATAAGGACAATCGAATGAGATACAATCACTATGATGCTCAAATAAATTGCTGTCCTTCATCAACACTTTTGGATATACCGCCCATCGCCAACTGCATCCGTTGGGTGACATACCAGGAAATAACCTCAGTTGTTCATATCCCCACTGATGGAGTTGATGAACAATCATCACAATTTCATAAGCGCTGCAAGTATATAACAATTCCATAGCATCGAGGCATTTTCGTCAGTCAACCATCATCACCATACCGGTCTCTTCAAGCTTACCTCCACATTTTGGGCATTTTCCTTTTCTTGGATTCCATAATTCAAGCTTTTCTGAGCCACATTCAGGACACTTAATTTTCTCTGCTTTCTCGCCAAGAGGAAATGTCAGAACGTCAACAATCTCGCGACACTCCTTGCACAGGTATGTGTACACTTCACCTGCCATTGTTAAGTCATGTCCTTTTGGATTAGCCTCTACGGTATAACCGCAATGTTTGCATTGATATTGTTTATAAGTAGCCATACTATAATTATATGATTGTCTTTATTTTGTTACTTCCTTTTGCTCAATATAAACCATGTGATTAGTAGCGACAACAAGAGATTGGTGTATATGATTGTTGAACGTTCAGAATCAAGCATGTCCGTCTTTCCAATTATCACAGCAATAATCATCGCACATACATTTAGACATAAATAAACTATCACATACAATGCAATTGTTACTAGGAAAGACTTCAGTTTTGAGGTGTCAACATTATCTTTTCCTGCTTCATCGCTCATCTTTGACAAAGCATCTTTAGCAATGGATCCTGTTCCAATAGTCAGGTAGCCAATACCCAAAGATGCCATTATAATTACTAGAATATCCATGTCATATCAGATTATAATCAATTATTACTCATTACAATTCCTCGTTCTTCTTGTGTCAAACCATACAGGTCGAACACCTTGCTGTCTATCTCGTTATCTGTAGCCTTTATCTGCTCTGAGAGTTCTTGGCAGGTTTGGCGATATTGGTTGAAGTAGTCTTCCCACTCGTCTTGTTGAACCAGTGTGAGTTTGATCTTTTGCTTCTTCAGTTCTACCAAAAAGCCCTTGAAGTCCAACTGTTCAAACGTCTGCAAAGCTGTTGTTATCTTAATGCCCTCAAAGTTCTCACTCAAACGACGGAGGAAACGGGAACGCTTTTCTTGCAACTGCTGATTCAGAACCAACATTGTATCAATGATTTCTGATAACTCTTTTCCTAACTCATTATCCAAGGGAGGAATTGGAATCTGCTCAAAATATTGGGGTTTAACTTCAATATATCCTCCATTACGAACCACACAAATGGAAGTAAGGAATAGCCATACAATTCTTGAATTAAGAACAGCAAGAAGAGCTTTGTTATTAGTAGGCAGCATACATGCAGGAGCAGATATTACCGTTCCTTTATCATCCCAACTGAATTTGTTTGAGTTCTGTAAATTTCCCCATATAATCTTTGGTTGGTAGAACAAGGACTGATATGCGCAATTTCGGAGATTGTATGGAGTGTTCCCTTTGTCATATCGTTTACTTAATTGTGGTTCAAAGCCACCTAAATAATCTTTAATTGCAGGATACAGATCAATATCTATAGCAGGGATATCATCATATCCATTATGGGTACAAATCAAGTATTTCTGTAGTTGTTGGTTGCACCACTTCTGCAAGTCCTTGCCCTCATAAATAGGTTTTATTATCTCATCGGATTTTGCGTCTTTATTAATTAAGAGCTCTCTTGTTTCTTCATTAATGATGAAAGCATCGTTTAAAGCAGTCTTTACGCCGTAATAGCATTTTCCATATTGTTTTCTGACTGAGTCGTAGTTTGTAATCTTTCTTATCACTTTTGACATTTCTGTGCTCTGGAAACTCCAGTTTTCGCTATCAAGTCCATCCTGTTCAATTTCTTTAGTAGGTGCGGAACTGATAATCACAGACCCTTGCATTTCTTTTGGTATTTTTGTATATACGAAGGTATGTTTCTCTTCTTTTTCTTTAGAAAGAAGAAGGATTATTGGATAAGTTGTAGCACCTTCAAATATCTGTACTTCAGTAAAGTCAATATAGCCTTCAATCTTAGTGTTGGTCTGAATATAATTACGAAGAGTTTTTCCTGCGGTTGTCTTATCAAACGTGTTGGAGATAAATCCAAACATTCCATTTGTTTTTAGCATATTCATACCTTTCTCATAAAAATACGAGAACAAATCACCATCAGGATTGTGTACTTTGTAATTGTCGCGATAATACTCCATATCTTTCTGAGCAATTATCTCTGCCCTCACATACGGCGGATTACCAATCACCACATCAAAGCCTCCTTTTTCGAATACCTTTGGAAATTGCTCTTGCCAGTTGAAGGCTTTTTCGCCAGCTATGGCAGGATCGCTAATCAGCGAGTTTCCACATTTGATATTCTCATTGAGCGAGTTCAGTTTACGATGGGGTTTGGCGGTACGTAGCCATAGTGCCAACTGGGCAATCTCAACACTTTCTTCGTTGATGTCAACGCCATAGAGGTTATGCTCTAAGATACTATTCTCCACATCCTGGAATACAATAGTAGAACCAGCCACCTTTGCCTCCATCTCATCTATCAGTTTATGCTCTGCCATCAAAAACTGCAAGGCAGCATTTAGGAAAGCTCCGCTACCACAGGCGGGATCGAGAATCGTAATCTGAAGCAACCAATCACGATACTGGTGCAACTGATCCAATAAACGCTTCTTGGTTTGCAGCTGGCGACGCTGATCTGAGAAATATTCATCCTCAACGATGTTCAGCTGCTTTTTCTTCTCTGCACAAAGGCGCCCAACGGTATTTTCTACGATATATTTGGTAATATACTGAGGCGTATAGAACACACCATCCTGCTTACGCTTCGAGGTTTGTGGCGTTGTCCCATTATTGATTTGCTGAGTCACCTCTTCAATCTCTGAAAGCGAATTCTCAAAGATGTGGCCCAAGATGTTCACATCCACATCGCTCTCAAAGTCGTATTCCGACAATTTACGAGTGTGTGCTACCAATAAATCGTCGCTAATCTTGATATTGTCCAGTACTTCATCAGGTTTAAATAGTCCACCATTATAGGCAAATATCTCATATTGTTTGCCCTGATAGCCTGTATTCATGTAGCCAAAATACTTCTTTACCCTGTCGTAGAATGGAAAATATTCATCATATTTATCTTTCAAATCTACCCACTGGTCGATGATTTTCACCATAGAGTTGGGAGGAAGTAAACCACAATCTTCAGCAAAGAAAATGAACAGCAGGCGGTCAAGCAGTTTCTGGGTCTTCTTAAAAAGAAGCAGTTGCCATTCTTTTTCATCCTTGTCTTCAGGAGTCGGATTTTGTTTCAGAATATCAGCAAAAAGCACTCGTTTGAATTGCGAATAGTCTTTGTAGAGTGCTTTCGTAATCTGGTCTTCGCTAGATACAGACTCTTGTTTCATCTGCAAAGCCACACCCCGCTCAACCTGCTTCCAAGCGAGGCAGAGAAATAGTTCTCGGAAGTCGTCTTCTGTCAGATGAAACAAGTTCCATTCACGATACTCTACGGCATTGTCAATATATAGACGAAGTTTCTCGAAATTGGAGATAATGACATAACGTGCATCAGGATGCTGGCTTTTATAGTTGAAGGCCTGCGGCTCTACTTTCGAAAGGTCTGTGGTCTTATGGTCTTTCAACTCAATCACACCAATTACCTTGTCGTCTTTCTGAATAGCACCATCAGCTTTCTTCGAGTTTGTCTCGTTCTTCTTCTCCGTAATCAGGTTGAAGTTAGGCGAGGGGTTTAGCGTATAGCCTAACACCTTCACAAACAATTCGCGAAGGAAACCTTCCTGGAATTGTTCTTCTTTCGATTGCTGAATATTGGCTTGTATCTGTGCATCAAGAAAATAAGCCTGAAATTGTTTCCAAGCCAAACTAACCCTTTCATGATCTATCAAGGTTAAATATTTCTTGATAATAGTCTTTTGGAAAAGCATAGTAATATTCTAATTGTTATTTAGGACTTAGGTGCTGCAAGCTTATTGGTTATACACCGCTAGTCTAATACCTATTACGGCACATCGCAGTACTTGAATGCAAAGTTACTAAATTATATTGGAAATAAAAAGAATACGTAGAAAAATTTCTCCGAAAGTAATTTCAAATACTCCGAATAGAATTTTAAATACTCCAAAAGTAACGAAAATTACTTTCGGAGAATTAGAAATTGCTATTTTACCCTCCCTTCCTCCCGTCACCCCTCTCAAATGCCGATGTACAGGGCGTTTGAGGCACGGGAGGGAGAATGATTGTCCCTCCCGT